>Ga0208826_1003608_pt1 | contig 10461 bp, 8 predicted proteins | sample AD_UKC115_MetaG_FD_184451 | JGI IMG/M metagenome (GOLD analysis project Ga0208826, IMG submission 184451) | Active sludge microbial communities of municipal wastewater-treating anaerobic digesters from Hong Kong - AD_UKC115_MetaG (SPAdes)... | ecosystem: Engineered > Bioreactor > Anaerobic >... | reverse complement strand
GGACGTACACCGGCGAACCCATGGCGGAAATCCATGGCCATGGTGGACTGGCCGTGTCGCGGGCGATCCTGCGAACGGTTCTGGAGGCGGGGGCCCGTCCGGCCGGGCCGGGCGAATTCACGCGCCGGGCGTTTCTGAATGGCCGCATGGACCTGACCCGGGCGGAGGCGGTGATCGACCTGATCGAGGCGCGCACGGAGGCCGCCCTGCGCGCGGCGTTAACCATGGCGGGAGGCACGCTGCGGCGGGCCCTGGATGCCATCTCGGACCGGGTGGCCGACCTGCTGGCGCGGGCGGAAGCCGCGGTGGACTTTCCGGAGGAAGACCTGCCGGAAATGATCACGCCCGCCTGGTTCGAGGAAGTCCGCGTGACCCGGGAGCAGATGGTACAACACCTGGACGCGTACCGGGCGGGCAGGCTCTTCCGGGAAGGCGCGACCATCGTGATCGCGGGACGGCCCAACGCCGGCAAGTCCACGCTCTTTAACCGCCTGCTGGACGAAGAGCGGGCGATTGTCACGGATATCCCGGGCACGACGCGGGACGTTCTGGAAGGATGGACCGCCTTCGAGGGGATTGCCGCGCGCCTGCTGGATACCGCGGGGCTTCGGGATACCGTCGAGCCCGTGGAACGTGAAGGCGTGACCCGCGCCCGGTCCGCGCTGGAACAGGCTGACCTCGTGTTGTGGGTGCTGGACCTGACCCTGCCCGTGGCGCTCCTGAGGAAAGAATGGGATCAGGCCCGGAACACCCTGCGCGACCGGGTCATCGGGGTGGGGAACAAGGCGGATGTCGTGCCGGATCTTCCGGAACCGCGCGCGGATCTTCCCGGCCTGATCCCGATATCCGCCCGGGGTGGCATGGGACTGGATGTCCTGCGCGGGGAGATCGGCAAGCGGCTACATGCTCTGGCCGGCGGACGGAGCCCCGATGAACCGATGCTTTCCCACGAGCACCAGGCCGAAAGCCTGCGTCGAGCCATCGCCGCCATGAGTGGCGCGCTGGCGCAGGATTCGGGCACGGGTTACCCGGGGCCGCAACCGGAATTGCTCGCTTTCGAGTTGCGGGAAGCCTTGCGCGCCCTGGGGGAGATCACCGGGGATACCACGCCCGACGACCTGCTCGACCGGATTTTCAGCCGGTTCTGCATCGGCAAATGACGCGGGAAGTTAAAGTTTGTCGAGGCTTTTGCCGATCACAGGAACGCGGCCGCGAGACGGCCGGTCAAGTTGAGTCCCGGAAACCGGTCAGCGGGCACATCCCGGGGATTGTCCCGTCCCCGCCCGTCGCGCCGGGTCTGTCCTCCTTGAGTGTGCGCCACATGTCGTCCCAGCCTGTGGCGCTTTTTTATTGTCCCGTTCCAGTTCCAGGCACGCGTTACCCTCGAAACGTGATACGATGGGAACAGGTAGCCGAAACAGCGTGGAACGGAAAGGAAAACGCATGATTCTGACCAACATCGATAACGTTCCCAACATGCGCGTGGTGGAGCACTATGGCCTGGTCTCCGGCAGCACGGTCCGGGCCAAGCATATCGGCAAGGACATCATGGCCGGGTTGAAGAACATCGTGGGAGGCGAACTGAAGGGTTACACCGAGTTGCTGACCGAGGCCCGGAAGGACGCCATGGAACGCATGATCGCCCAGGCGCGCGCGCTGGGGGCGAATGCCGTGATCAACGTGCGGTTCGCGACGTCGGCGGTGGCGCCGGGCGCGGCGGAACTGTACGTGTACGGCACGGCGGTGCGGGTGGAGGCGGAATAATCCATGGAAACGCTTTTTCAGCTAGGCGTTTTTCTGGTTCTCCTGGTGCTTGGGTTTTTCGTGGGCCGGTGGAACGAGGCGAAACATTACGCCAGCATCCGAGATCGGGAACGCCGGCTGGCGCATCTTCCCGTGATCGCGTCGCATGACTGGGAAAAGGATCGGCCCACCCGGGAAGCGTGGCTCGAGACGGCGTGCGTGGTGATATCGATCGACTACTTCAAGCGGATCGCCCTGGGACTGCGGAACCTGTTCGGAGGTGAAGCGCGATCTATCGAGCCCCTGCTGGATCGCGCGCGCCGGGAGGCCCTGCTGCGACTCAAAGAGTCCGCCATGGCCCGGGGGGCCGATATCCTGGTCAATCTCCGGCTGGAAACGTCGTCGATTTACGGGAACAAGGGCAATCAGCAGTCCATCGGTTCGGTGGAACTCTTCGCGTACGCTACCGCGATCCGGTATGACGGGCCGGAGCCCCGGAACCCGCTCTGAGCAAGGGGCGCGTCATGCGATTCGCCCATCGGGACATGGGAGAGGCCGCCGAGGTTAACGCCCCGGATTCCCGCGCGCAGACTCGGGACGCGTTTATCCTGCTGGGATGTCTCTTATTCTTGGGAGTGATGGCGTTCTATGCCGTGCTGTTGACCGTGAACTGGCTGGTCACGTTGATCCCCCCGGAGACCGAATCCCGCATTTTTGCCCCGATTGCACTGGAACAGTTCCTTCCCATGCGGAACGAAGATCCTTCGAACCGGGAAACCTGGGGCACCTGGAAAGAGACGATGGAACGGCTCCGCGCTCACCCTGCGGTATTGCCCTTGTCATACCGGCTGGTCCTCGTGGAATCGGACCAGCCCAACGCCTTCGCGATTCCGGGGGGCACCATTGCCGTCACGTCAGCCCTGGTCGATGCCATTGGCGATGACCGCGTGGCGATTGCCATGGTGCTGGGCCATGAACTCGGTCACTTTGCCCACCGGGATCACCTGCGCGGCCTGGGCAGATCCATTACGCTTGGGCTGCTGATCAGTGTCCTGTTTGGCAACGACTTTGGCATGCTGGGTAACGCGGCCATCAACCTGGTGGAACTGCGTTACTCCCGTCGGCAGGAGGAGGCGGCGGACCTGTTCAGCGCGCGGCTGCTGCTGGATACGCTGGGAACCGTGGACAACATCGACGGGTTCTTTCGCCGGATGGCCGAACAGGAACAATTGCCCCGGTGGGCGTACATGTTTTCCACCCATCCCCATCCTGAAGAGCGAATCCGCGCGCTGGAAACCTTCGCGCGCCAGTACCGGTCCAAACAATCCGGGGCTGGCGAACCGGAACATTCCGTCCCCGTGGTCACGGAGTGAAGGAGCGACGGCATGACATCATCGACACGTCAGCAGCATGACGCGTGGTGGGTGCCCGTGGTAATCATGGGGACGGCGGGCCTGTTTTTCTGGGCCATCCGCGGTAGCGTTGGCTACGGCGGAGAGACGGGGGGCATGCTGGCGGGATTCGGATGGGGCCTCCTGTGGTGGATGCTGTCGAGGTCGGATGGTCGTGATGGGCAGCGACCGTATGGTTCGCCATGGGCCCTGCTGGCCCTGGCGGCGGGGATTGCGTACGGAGGATTCACGGGGTACGGCGTGTATGTTGGCTGGGTCAAGGGGGCCTTCTACCTGGACTATCCGAACGGGGCGCGGCCTATCAATCCGTTATGGGGCTACGTCGCCTTGTTCCTGTGTGGCCTGCACTGGGGCGGCAACACGGGGGTATTCCTGTCGTGGTGCGCGCCGGAACGGCCCATGCGCGCGCGGGACTGGATCGCGCGGATCGCTTCGGGTGTTGCCGGAGCGGTGATCGCGCTGGGCATCACGAAAATGTGGCCCCAGTGGTTTCTGCCCTTCTACAGCGACGCCCTGTATGGGGATCCGGCCAACAGAACCTGCGCGCGCGCCATCAACTCCCTGTGGACCATCGCCCCGCATGTCGGCACCCTGGCGGGATTTCTGGCCTATGAACTGTTCCGCCGCGACACGCGGGCGGTGAAACTGATCACGCTTATGGCCCTGGGGTTCGCGGTTCCCTTTGCCGTGGGCGGGATCTGGCACGCCGTGGGCGAGGGATCCGCGATTCCGATCGACTGGTGGAAGAACTGGGAAATGAGCATCGGGCTGGGAGGAGGCATGGCCATCGGCCTGGCATTCGTTTTGTTCAATCGTCCCCTCGCCGGTACCGCGTGGGAAGATGGACCATGGACCCGCGGGTTGTTCGCGACGGGTCTCGCGCCGTGGTTCTGTTCCCTGCCCGTGCTTCAGGGGGCTTACGATGGCTTGGGCCAACTCTGGGGTTACGAACCAGGTTATGCCGGTTACCTCGCGCTGGCGCTGCTGGCTGCCATGCCGTGGCTGGCGCGATGGATGAAAAAGCATCCCGAAAACGGCTATCCCGGGGAAATCGCGTGCCTGCTGCTGTTGGGGCTCATTGTGCTGTGCGGCTACGCGGTGACCCTGCCGCCTCCCGGGAAGATGATACGCCCGGCCACTAGTTTCCTGCTGGCACTGTATACCCTGTGCCTCGCCACAACGGGGTGGCTGTATTTCTGGCGGGTGAGGTCCCGTGGCAGTAGAGGCTGAGACAGGTCAGGACTTTCGCGCCCTGGCCGCCAATTCGTGATATTCCTGCAGGGAAAGGATCTGCGGCGTATCTTGCCGTAACGCGCGGATGGCGGCGATGCCCGCCTTGGCGGCGGCCAGCGTGGTCATGATGGGCAGGCCGCGTTCGAGCCCCGCGCGACGGATGGCCTTTTCGTCTTCTTTCGCTTCCTGGCCCATGGGCGTGTTGATGATCCAGTCCACCTCGCGGTTGATGATTTTGTCCACGATGTTGGGCCGCCCTTCGCCGACTTTGAAGACCTTTTCCGCGGGGATGCCCATGGCGTTGAGCCGTTCCGCGGTGCCCTCGGTGGCCAGGAAACGGAATCCCATGTCTGCCAGCGGTCGGGCTATCGATTCGATTTCCTGCTGGTCGCGGCGATTGAGGCTCAGGAAGATGACGCCCTTGGTGGGCAGTCGGTTACCCGCGGCGATCTGGCTTTTCGCGTAGGCCATGCCCATGGACGTGTCGATTCCCATCACCTCGCCGGTACTGCGCATTTCGGGACCCAGCAGGATGTCCACGTTCGGAAACTTGATGAACGGCAGGACCACTTCCTTGGCGGACAGGTACGGCGGCACGGGATCCTCGGTGAATCCCAGTTCTTTGAGGGTCTTGCCCAGCATGACCTTGGCGGCCAGTTTCGCCACGGGCACCCCGATGGCCTTGCTCACGAAGGGAATGGTGCGCGACGCGCGGGGGTTCACCTCGAGCAGGTAGATTTCCCCGTCCCGCACGGCGAACTGCACGTTCATCAGGCCCACCACTTCCAGTTCCCGGGCCAGTTTCCGGGTCTGGTCCTTGATCTCCGCGATGATCCGCTCCGGCAGTTCGTAGGGAGGCAGGATGCAGGCGCTGTCGCCCGAATGGACCCCCGCTTCCTCGATGTGCTGCATGATGCCCGCCACCACCACGGTTTCCCCGTCCGAAATGGCGTCCACGTCGATCTCGATGGCGGCTTCCAGGAACTTGTCGATGAGGATGGGATGCTCCGGCGAGGCTTCCACGGCGTGGGCCATGTAGTGAGCCAGGGCGTCCCGGTCATAGACGATTTCCATGGCCCGGCCGCCGAGCACGAAGGAAGGACGCACCACGACCGGGTAACCGATCTGGTCCGCGATGACCGCGGCCTCTTCGAATGAAGTGGCCGTCGCGTTTCGGGGCTGAAGCAGGCCCAGGCGCTCTACCGCCTCGCGGAACAGTTCACGGTCTTCGGCCCGCGCGATGTTTTCGGGGGTGGTACCGACGATCGGCGCGCCCGCGGCTTTCAACCGAAGGGCAAGGTTCAGTGGCGTCTGGCCGCCGAACTGCACGATCACCCCCCTGGGTTTCACGCGGTCCACGATGTTCATGACGTCCTCGAACGTGACCGGTTCGAAAAAGAGCCGGTCCGCCGTGTCGTAGTCCGTGGACACCGTTTCCGGGTTGCAGTTCACCATGATGGTTTCGTAGCCGAGTTCACGCAGGGCGAACACGGCGTGCACGCAGCAGTAATCAAACTCGATGCCCTGTCCAATGCGGTTGGGACCGCCACCCAGGATGATCACCTGTTCTTTGGTTTCGTCGAGCCGGGTTTCGTCTTCCGTGGCGTCGTAAGTCGAGTAATAGTATGGCGTGTAGGCCTCGAATTCGGCCGCGCAGGTGTCGACCAGTCGGTAACCAGGTATCACGCCGGCCGCCTTGCGCCGCTGACGCACCGCGTCTTCACTCATTCCCCACATCCAGCCCAGTTGCCGGTCCGAGAAACCGTGCTGTTTCACGCGGCGCAGAAAAGCCGGCTCGAAGCGCGTGGCCTCGGGCGCGTTCCGGATTTCGTTTTCCAGGGTGATGATTTCCCTCATCTGGCGCAGAAACCAGGGGTCTATTGCGGTGGCTTCATGAATCTCCTCCACCGACGCGCCAAGGCGGAATGCTTCGGCGATCTGAAACACCCGTTCCCGGTTGGGCGTGCGCATGGCGCGGATCAGGACGTCCTTTTCCTGGATCGCGCTGCCCGATCCCGCGATCGGCTTGTCCTTACCGTCGGCCCCAAGGCCCGCGCGCCCGATTTCCAGCCCACGCAGGGCCTTCTGCAGGGATTCCTTGAAGGTCCGACCGATGCTCATGGTTTCGCCAACGCTTTTCATCTGCACGGTCAGGCGATCTTCCGCGCCGGGGAACTTTTCGAAGGCCCAGCGGGGAATTTTGGTGACTACGTAGTCGATGGTGGGCTCGAAGGATGCGGGGGTTTCCCGGGTGATGTCGTTGGGGATTTCGTCCAGGGTGTAGCCCACAGCGAGTTTCGCGGCGATCTTGGCGATGGGGAACCCGGTGGCCTTGGATGCCAGCGCGGAACTGCGCGATACCCGCGGGTTCATTTCGATCACGACCATGCGACCGGTTTGCGGATGCACGGCGAACTGCACGTTCGACCCCCCGGTGTCCACGCCGATCTCCCGCATGATCTTGATGGCGGCGTCGCGCATGGCCTGGTATTCCCTGTCGGTCAGGGTCTGCGCGGGGGCTACCGTGATGCTGTCCCCGGTGTGCACGCCCATCGGGTCGAAATTTTCGATGGAACAGATGATGACGACATTGTCCTTGAGGTCCCGCATGACCTCCAGTTCGAATTCCTTCCAGTTCAGCACCGATTCCTCGATCAGCACCTCGGTTACCGGACTGGCGTTCAGGCCGAATTGCACGGCCTTTTCGAACTCTTCGCGGTTGAAGGATAACCCTGCCCCCGTGCCGCCAAGGGTGAAGGCGGGCCGGATCACCGCCTGGTAATTGATCTCCGCGCCGAAATCCCAGGCCTCTTCCATCGAATGCACGACTTTACTGCGCGGCACATCCAGGCCGCAACGCAGCATGGCTTCCTTGAAGAGGCCGCGGTCTTCGGCCTTCTTAATCGCGCCCAGTTTCGCGCCGATCAGTTCCACGCCGTAGTGGTGCAGGACGCCCTGTTCGGCCAGGGCCACGGAGAGGTTCAATCCGGTCTGTCCGCCCACCGTCGGCAACAGGGCGTCGGGGCGTTCCCGCTCGATCACCCGTTCCAGGAACTCCACGGTCAGAGGTTCGATGTACACGCGGTCGGCCATTTCGGGGTCGGTCATGATCGTCGCGGGGTTGCTGTTGACCAGCACCACGCTGTACCCCTCCTCCCGGAGCGCCTTGCAAGCCTGGGTTCCCGAATAGTCGAACTCGCAGGCCTGGCCGATGATGATGGGGCCCGCCCCGATGATCATGATCTTCTTGATGTCCGTGCGCTTGGGCATGACACGCTCCTAGGGTGACGCGGCGTGGAAGCCGCTGACCAGAAACCGTCTACAATCGCGTGAGCGGCGTCAGACGCCGTAGGTGATTTCGAGCACTTCTAACTGGATTTCCCCCGCGGGAACCCGGGCCACCGCGATGTCGCCCACGCCCTTTCCCAGGAGGGCGGATCCCACCGGTGACTGGACAGATAACCGGTTATTCTGGATGTCCGCTTCTACCGGGCTGACCAGGGTCCACGTGTCTTCATCGCCCGTGGCGACGTTTCGCACGCGAACCGTCGCGCCCACGTAAGCCTTGGACATGTCCACCCGGTTCGGATCGAGCACTTCCGCCCGGGCGATCTGGTCCTCGAGGTCGCGGATGCGCGCGTGGAGCAGGGCCTGCTCTTCCTTGGCGGCGTGGTATTCGGCGTTTTCCCGCAGGTCGCCCAGCCCCCGGGCATGCTCGATTTCCGCCACCACCTCCGTCATGCGTTTGCGCAACGCTTCCAGGCGCTCGTGTAATTTTTTCAGTCCTTCGGCGGAAAGGTATACGCGGCTCATGGCGTACTCCCGTTGTCAAAACCGCCGTCAGGGGTCACCTGGCGGCGGCAGTACACGTAATCATCGTACACCATCATACTAAAAAAACAGGAGCTCGAGCGAACCCGCGCGTGCCAGTGCAAGTCGAGTTGTCCTGTTCACCGGATTTCGCGGAAGACGTTGAGGGGTGTTTTACTCCCCGCGCGTTCCTGGAGGTGTGACCGTGTTTTTGCGATCGAGACGCAGTGAAGGGCCCATTGCCCCTTTGATTACCTTATTCCGTCGAAATGATTGACAGCACTACCCCCTGAAAAACGCAACTCGCCCTGGAACTCGTGGCACGGTGCTCCCGTGGCAGATAGGTATGTTAAGAATTCCAGAGATTCAGAAACACCCAAAGACGCGTATCTATTTCCTGGCCGCGATCATTTTTTTTTGCAATAGAGAAAAAATCTTGCAATACACGCATATAAATTATAATAAATTCAATAATAACTGGATCAAAAAAGCGACAAATAAAGATTAATTTCTTTGATTTGATCATGAATTGTGCTAATATCCTGTATCGGGTTCTGTTTCGGAAACGGGGACGGCGCCAGCGGGGCCCCGCCGGTAAGGAACCTGAAACGCAGGTTGAATGTGGTCAAGAACAGCCGATTTACATCGGCGGGAGGTGTGCGATGACAGAAGCCGTTCAACACGTGTGCGCGTGCGGCGAGACGGCCAGCGAAGCGGAACTGCTGGCCCGGCTGGATGAGGCCATCCGCGAGTACCGCGAGGTACCCGGCGGTCTGATTCCCGTGCTTCAGATCGCCCAGGGCATTTTCGGGTACCTGCCGGAATCGGCCCTCAAGCAGATTGCCGAAGGGCTCGAAAAACCCTACAGCGAAGTGGCCGGGGTGGTGGGCTTTTATTCCTTTTTTTCCACCGAACCCCGGGGCAAGCACCTGATCCGGGTGTGCCTGGGCACGGCGTGCTATGTCCGTGGCGGCAAGGACGTGCTGCAGGCCCTGAAGGGCGCCCTGAGCACGGACGTCGGCAAGACCACGCCGGATCGCCTGTTTACCCTCGAGGTGGGGCGGTGTTTCGGCGCGTGCGGCCTGGCTCCTGTCATCATGATCGATGATCACGTGCACCAGGGCGTGCAACCGACGAAGATCAACGAGATTCTGAACCAGTATCGGGATGGCGCGGCAGGTCAGGGAGGTCAGCAGTCATGAGTATGGTCATCAAGAACAAGGCGGATCTGGACAAGGCGAGGCAGGCGGCCCGGGACGCCGAGGCCGCGTTTACCGGACGAACGGTATACGTGTGCGCGGGCGGCGGGTGCCTCGCGTCGGGGTCGATGAAAGTTGCCGAGGCGATCAATCGGCACATCGACGCCGCGGGACTCGCGGGAACGCGGGTGCGGCTGGTGCACACCGGCTGCATGGGCCCGTGCGTGCGGGGCCCCCTGGTGGTGATCGAGGACGCTTTTTACGAGCACGTGTGTCCCGAGGACGCGCCGGAAATCGTGCAGCGCCACCTGGTCGAAGGAGAACTGGTGGAACGGCTGCTGCCCAAGCGTTCGGACGGATGGCCCATCGCGAAACGTTCGGAAATCCCGTTCTTTGCCAAGCAGACCCGGATCGTGTTGCGCAACTGCGGGCAGATCGATCCCCTTTCGCTGGAAGATTACATACGGGTGGACGGGTACCAGGCCCTAGCGAAGGCCCTGCTGGAACTGGACCCGGAGAAGGTGGTGGAGGAAATGAAAACCTCCGGCCTGCGCGGCCGAGGTGGCGCGGGATTCCCCACGTGGATGAAGTGGAATTTTACCCGGAACGCGCCGGGCGAAGTGAAGTACGTGGTATGCAACGGGGACGAGGGCGACCCCGGCGCGTTCATGGACCGCAGCGTGCTCGAGGGCGATCCCCACAGCCTGATTGAAGGTATGGCCATCGCGGCGTACGTGATCGGCGCGAAACAGGGTTACGTGTACGTGCGGGCCGAATACCCGCTGGCAGTGGAGCGCCTGCGCCGGGCTATCGAGCAGACCAGGGCCGCGGGGCTGCTTGGCGAGAACATCCTCGGCACGAACTTCAGTTTCGACCTCGAAATCCGGATGGGATCGGGCGCGTTCGTGTGCGGGGAGGAAACCGCGCTCATGACTTCGATCGAGGGCAAGCGCGGCGAGCCGCGGCCCCGTCCCCCGTTCCCGGCGATCAAGGGCCTGTGGGGCCAGCCCACCCTGCTCAACAACGTGGAAACCTACGCCAACGTGCCGTTCATCATCCTCAAC
>Ga0208826_1003606_pt1 | contig 10466 bp, 6 predicted proteins | sample AD_UKC115_MetaG_FD_184451 | JGI IMG/M metagenome (GOLD analysis project Ga0208826, IMG submission 184451) | Active sludge microbial communities of municipal wastewater-treating anaerobic digesters from Hong Kong - AD_UKC115_MetaG (SPAdes)... | ecosystem: Engineered > Bioreactor > Anaerobic >... | reverse complement strand
TTGCCGCCGGCAACGTGGCCAGCGTGAGCGGGGTGGACAACAACCTGCAATACCCCGCCGGCACCGCCTCGCAATACCACGACGTGGTGCGCGGCGACACGCTGTCGGCCATTGCCAAGAAGTACTACGGCGACGCCAACAAGTACCCGGTCATCTTCGAGGCCAACAAGCCCATGCTGACGCACCCCGACAAGATCTACCCGGGGCAGAAGCTGCGCATTCCGGCACTTTGAAATTTATAGCTGCTTGCGCGCGTCGAGTGCGCGTTGCAGCCTGATTTCATCAAAACAAGGCGCCTGCGGGTGCCTTGTTTTTTGTGCCACACCGCGGCGTGGGGGCGTAGAGTGCCGGCATGAACGCCCCCGCCGACGAGCCCATCACCGCGCTGGACGCCAGTGCCCTGTCCGACGCCATTCACGCCCGCCACCTGTCGTGCCGCGAGGTGATGCAGGCCTATCTGGCGCGCATCGAGCGCCTGAACCCGCAGGCCAACGCGCTGGTGTCGCTGCGGCCTCATGACGCGCTGCTGGCCGAGGCCGACGCCTGCGACGCCGAGCTGGCGCAAGGCCACTCGCGCGGTTGGCTGCACGGCGTGCCGCAGGCGATCAAGGATCTGGCCAACGCCGCCGGCCTGCCGACCACGCTGGGCTCGCCGCTGATGCGGCACTTCGTCGCCCGCGAGGACGGCCTGATGGTCGCGCGCATGAAGCAGGCGGGCTGCATCGTCATCGGCAAGAGCAACACGCCCGAGTTCGGCCTGGGCTCGCACACTTTCAACGAAGTCTTCGGCACCACCGTCAACGCCTACGACCCGGGCAAGTCGGCCGGCGGCTCCAGCGGCGGCGCAGCCGTGGCCCTGGCGCTGCGCCTGCTGCCGGTGGCCGACGGCTCCGACTTCATGGGCAGCCTGCGCAACCCTGCGGCGTGGGCCAACGTGTTCGGCTTTCGGCCCTCGCAGGGCCGCGTGCCCATGTGGCCGGTGCAGGACGTGTGGATCAGCCAGCTGGGCACCGAGGGCCCCATGGGCCGCAGCGTGCGCGACGTGGCGCGCCTGCTGGCCACGCAGGCCGGGTGGTCGCCAAATACTCCCCTATCGATAGCTGATGGCGCACACCTGGAGGGCGCTGGGGCCACTTTTGACCCAAAAAATGCCCGCATCGGCTGGCTGGCCGACCTGGACGGCCATCTGCCGATGGAGCCCGGCATCCTGGACACCTGCGCCCGCGCGCTGGAGCGCTTGCAGGGCCTGGGCTGCGCCGTCGAGCCCGCCGCGCTGGGCATGCCGCCCGAACGCGTGTGGGACGCCTGGCTCGTCTGGCGGCGCGTGCTGGTGGCCTCGCGCATCGCGCCGTTCCTGCTGAAGGACGGCAACCGCGCCCACATCAAGCCCGAGGCGCTGTGGGAGCACGAGCAGGCCCAGCATTGCAGCGCCGCGCAGTTCATGGCCGCCAGCGTCACGCGCACGCAGTTTCACCAGCAGATGCTGCGCCTGTTCGAGCACCACGATTTCCTGGCCCTGCCCACCACCCAGGTCTGGCCCTTCGACGCCAGCGAGCGCTGGCCGCGCCAGATCGCCGGCCGCGCCATGGACACCTATCACCGCTGGATGGAAGTCGTCATCTACGCCACCTTCGCCGGCCTGCCCTGCATCAGCGTGCCGGCGGGCTTCAACGCCGCCGGCCTGCCCATGGGCCTGCAACTGATCGGCCGGCCGCAGGACGATGCGGGCGTGTTGCGGCTGGCCGCCGCCTACGAGGCGGTGATTGGCGACTGGCTGGCGGTGGAGCCGCCGATCGAGGGTTGACTCCCTGGCGCCTTGGGGAGAGCGTTGGGGTGAGGTCTTGCTCCCTCGCCCCTTTGGGGCTGAAGGCCGCGGCTCCGGTTCCGCCAGCGCGGAACTGGACGGCCTGAAGAGTGGCGGCGTCTCGCCGCCAACCCCCGGGCTGGGGTGAGGGGCTCGGCGTTGCATCCGTTCGCTGTTGTCCGATCGGCAGTGATTTCTGCTGGCTTCCGCTGGCCGGGATATGCGCCCGGCGGCGCAGTCCCTTTCTTTGACTCGCCAAAGAAAGGAACCAAAGAAAGGCGACCCCACTGGCCGTGTCCCCTGCGCTTCGCTTCGGGGCAACCTGCGATGCTCGCGCGCGGGGCGGTGCTGCGGAACTCGCTGCGTTCACTTCGTTCACTGCGCTCAAACAACCGCAGCAAGCCAGATCACGATGCATGGGCATGCTGCGCTGCCCATGCCCGCCCCACGCCCTGCGCTTCTCGGCACGGCCAGAGGGGAGTTCAACTCCAACCCGGGCCATCGCTGCGCTCGGCCCCGCCAACAGCCAAACCTGGGGCCGAGCGCAGCGATGGCCCGAATGGTTTTCCCTCCCCCTTGAGGCTGCGCCTGCGGCGCGGCGCTTGCGGGGTGGCGCGTGCAGCGCAGCATGCACGCGCTTCGTGGACTGACTCGCCGCGGTTGTTTGAGCGCAGTGAACGAAGTGAACGCAGCGAGTTCTGCGGCGCACCCCGCAAGCGTTGCGACGCAGGTTTGCCCCGCAGCGAAGCGCAGGGGTCGCAGACGTGGGGGCGCTTTCTTTTGCCTCCTTTTCTTGTGCGTACAAGAAAAGGAGGTGCGCTGCCGGGCGCACCTCCCGGCCAGCGAGGTCATGCAGAGCCAGCGACGAAGCAAACGACGTCAACGATTCGAACGCCAGAAAGCCCCTCACCCCACCCTCTCCCCAAAGGGGCGAGCGAGAAGAAGTCAGTCGTTCAGTTCTGCTTCCACGGCAACCCGGCCTTGCGCCAACCGCCCAGTTGGCCGCGCTGGGCCTGCTCGTTCAGGTCGCCCTCGAAGCCGCCGACGATGTTGTAGGCCGTCAAACCCAGCTCCGTGGCGCGGCGCGCGGCGGCGATGGAGCGCACGCCGCTGCGGCACAGCATGGCCAGTGACTGCCCTTCGGCGGCCGCGGCGCGCACCTGAGCGTCGAATTCGGCGTTCATCGCCATGCCGGGCCACTGCTTCCAGGCCGCCGCCAGCGCGCCGGGGACAAAGCCCACCCATTCGCGCTCGGCATCGGTGCGCACGTCCACCAGCACGGCGCGGCCGCCCTGCATCCAGGCGTAGGCGGTGCCCGGATCGATGTCGCCGGCGTAACCTGTCGCGGGCCGCACCTCGCCTTCGGCCGGCACGGCAGCGCCCGCGTCCTGGCGCAGGCCCGAGCGCTGGTTGGCCGGCACGGCCTCGTCGATGCGGCGCGGGCGCGGCAGGTGCAAGTCGTTCATCAGGGCGATGAACTGCTCGCGCGTCTTGCCCGCCAGGCGCGGGTTGGTGGCCTTCTCGGCGCCGATGGTGGACTGCAAGCGCTCGTGGTAGTCGTGCGCCGGCCAGACGATGGTGGTGGCCGGCAGGGTGAACAGCCTTTGCGTGATGCTGTCGTACAGCTGGCCGGCGTCGCCCGACTGGAAGTCGGTGCGCCCGCAGCCCTGGATCAGCAGCGTGTCGCCCGTGAACACGTGGGCCGGCTCCGGCTGGTCCTTCGGCGTCCACAGGAAGCACACGCTGCCGGCGGTGTGGCCCGGCGTGTGCAGCACGCGCAGGGTCTCGCCGCCGAAGCGCAGCTCGTCGCCGTCCCGAAGTTGCCGCGCCGCCGTGCCGACGTTGCAGCCGGCGGGCGCGGCCGTGCGCGCACCGGTCAGCTCGGCCAGCCTGGCGGCACTGGTGATGTGGTCGGCGTGGGCGTGGGTTTCGACGGCCCACTTCAACGACAGCCCCATTCGCTCCAGCGTGGCCAGATCGCGCTCGAGTTGCTCGTCCACCGGGTCGATGATCAGCGCCTCGCGCGTGGACGCATCGGACAGCACGTAGGTGTAGGTGCTGGAGGCGGGGTCGAAGAGCTGGGTCGGGTTCATGGGTGCAGTGTAGAACGGCGCAGCAGCCGGCGCCACCGGCGGCTTGCCCCGCGATCCTGTACAAAGAGGCTTCGAAATGCGCGCGCGGGGCTGGCCTTTGCCGGGCCAAGTCCGCATAATATGACGTTTACGTAAACGTCAACTCAAGAACAACCCAGGACGGATGCCGAACGCATGGCGACGAAGAACGCTTCCAAGGACATGGGCCGCTGGCAGGTGCCGGTGGGCGGCAAGGGCTTTGCCCTGCAGGACTGCGACCCGGCGGCCAAGCCGTATTCCAGCGGCGACAAGGAGGCCGACAAGGCCCGCGTGGCCGATCTGACGCACGAGATCGACGCGCTGCAGGACATGTTCTACGCCGACGCCCGCTTCAAGCTGCTGGTGCTGCTGCAGGGCACCGACGCCGCCGGCAAGGACGGTACGATCCGCGCCGTGTTCAAGGAAACCAGCCCGCTGGGCGTGCGCACGCACGGCTGGAAGGCGCCCAGCACGCTGGAGCGCAGCCACGACTACCTGTGGCGAATCCACGCCATGATGCCGGCCGCCGGCGAATTCATGATCCACAACCGCAGCCACTACGAGGACGTGCTGGTGCCGGTGGTCAATGGCTGGATCGACGACAAGACCACCGAACAGCGCTACCGCCAGATCAACGACTTCGAGCGCCTGCTGTGCGAGACCGGCACCGTGATCCTGAAGTTCATGCTGCACATCAGCCAGGACGAACAGCGCGTGCGCCTGCAAGAGCGTGTCGATGACCCGAGCAAGCACTGGAAGTTCAGCATGGGCGACCTGGACGTGCGCAAGCAGTGGAAGCAATACCAGCGCGCCTATGAAGACCTGCTGCGCGCCACCTCCACCGACTGGGCGCCCTGGACCATCGTGCCCGCCAACAGCAAGACGCACCGCAACCTGATGATCGCCACCCTGGTGCGCGACAAACTCCAATCCCTTCAGCTGCGCTATCCGCCCGACGACCCCCAGCTGAAAGGGCTCATCGTGCAATAGCAGCAAGCGCCACAAGCCATCAAAATCACAGGAGATAACCCATGACCGATCTGTCCGCCGACTACAAGGCCCTGGCCGAGTACCGCCCCAAGAACAAGGTGCGCTTCGTCACCGCCGCATCGCTGTTCGACGGCCACGATGCGGCCATCAACATCATGCGCCGCATCATCCAGGGCATGGGCGCCGAGGTGATCCACCTGGGGCACAACCGCAGCGTGGACGAGATCGTCACCGCCGCGCTGCAGGAGGACGTGCAGGGCATCGCCATCAGCAGCTACCAGGGCGGCCACGTCGAGTACTTCAAGTACATGATCGACCTGCTGAAAAAGCGCGGCGGCGAGCAGATCCAGGTCTATGGCGGCGGCGGCGGCGTGATCGTGCCGGCCGAAATCCGCGAGCTGCAGGACTACGGCGTGGCGCACATCTTCAGCCCCGAGGACGGCCAGCGCATGGGCCTGAAGGGCATGATCGGCGAGATGGTGATGCGCTGCGACAAGGACTTGTCGGGCCACGCGCCCAAAGGCATCAAGGCCATCGAAGGCCAGAGCGAGAGCGCCTGGCGCGCGCTGGCGCAGCTCATCACCGCACTGGAAAACGGCCACGCCGATGCGGCCCTGCTCAAGGCCGTGCAAGCCGCTGCGGCCAAGAGCAAGGCGCCCGTGCTGGGCATCACCGGCACCGGCGGCGCGGGCAAGTCCAGCCTGACCGACGAGCTGATTCGCCGCCTGCGGCTGGACCAGGACGACAGCCTGCGCGTGGCGCTGATTTCCATCGACCCCAGCCGGCGCAAGTCGGGCGGCGCGCTGCTGGGCGACCGCATCCGCATGAACGCCATCAGCCCCTGGGCCAGTGGGCAAAGGGTTTTCATGCGCAGCCTGGCCACGCGCGAGGCGGGCGGCGAAGTCACGCCCGCCCTGCCCGCCATCATTGCCGCGTGCAAGGCGGCCGGGTTCGATCTGGTGATCGTCGAGACGCCCGGCATCGGCCAGGGCGACGCGGCCATCGTGCCGCTGGTGGATGTGCCGATGTACGTGATGACGCCCGAATACGGCGCCGCCAGCCAGCTCGAAAAAATCGACATGCTGGACTTTGCCGAGTTCGTGGCCATCAACAAGTTCGACCGCAAGGGCGCCATGGACGCGCTGCGCGACGTGGCCAAGCAGATGCAGCGCAACCGCGAGGCCTTTGGCAAGCGCCCCGATGAAATGCCGGTGTTCGGCACCCAGGCCTCGCACTTCAACGACGATGGCGTGACGGCGCTGTACCAGGCGCTCAAGCCCCGCCTGGCTGCGTTGGGCCTGCCAGTCAAGGAAGGCCGCCTGGCGCCCGTCCGCACCCGCCACAGCACCAGCCAGACCCCCATCGTGCCGGGGCAGCGCGTGCGCTACCTGGCCGAAATCGGCGAAACCGTGCGCGGCTACAAGAAGCGCGTGCAGGCCCAGGCGCGGCTGGCGCGCGAGGTGCAGCAACTGCGCGAAAGCGCCCGCATGTTGCACGAGGACGACGCCAAGAAAAGCGGCGCGCAGGGCACCGTGCTGGCGCTGGCCGAGGCCCGCGCGGCGCGCCAGGACCACGACGCCAAAAAGCTGCTGGAGCAGTGGCCTGCGATGCAACAGGCCTACGCCGGCGACGAGTATGTGGTGAAGATCCGCGACAAGGAAATCCGTACGGCGCTCACGACCAAGTCGCTGTCGGGCACCCCCATCCGCAAGGTGGTGCTGCCCACGTTCGAGGACCACGGCGAAATCCTGAAGTGGCTGATGCTGGACAACGTGCCGGGCAGCTACCCCTACACCGCCGGCACCTTTGCCTTCAAGCGCGAGGGCGAGGACCCGACGCGCATGTTCGCCGGCGAGGGCGACGCCTTCCGCACCAACCGCCGCTTCAAGCTGGTCTCCGAAGGCATGCCGGCCAAGCGCCTGTCCACGGCCTTCGACTCGGTCACGCTGTACGGCGCCAACCCCGACCCGCGGCCCGACATCTACGGCAAGGTCGGCAACTCGGGCGTGTCCATCGCCACGGTGGACGACATCAAGGTGCTGTACGACGGCTTCGATCTGTGCAGCCCGACGACCTCGGTGTCGATGACCATCAACGGCCCGGCGCCCACCATCCTGGCGATGTTCATGAACGCCGCCATCGACCAGAACCTGGCCAAGTTCAAGCAGGACAACGGCCGCGAGCCCACCGACACCGAGGCCGCCAAGATCCGCGAATGGGTGCTGGCCAATGTGCGCGGCACCGTGCAGGCCGACATCCTGAAGGAAGACCAGGGCCAGAACACCTGCATCTTCTCGACCGAGTTCAGCCTGAAGGTGATGGGTGACATTGCCGAATACTTCGTGCACCACAACGTGCGCAACTTCTATTCGGTCAGCATCAGCGGCTATCACATTGCCGAGGCCGGCGCCAACCCGATCAGCCAGCTCGCCTTCACGCTGTCCAACGGCTTCACGCTGGTCGAGGCCTATCTGGCACGCGGCATGCACATCGACGACTTCGCGCCCAACCTGTCGTTCTTCTTCAGCAACGGCATGGACCCCGAGTACACCGTGATGGGCCGCGTGGCGCGCCGCATCTGGGCCGTGGCCATGAAGGAAAAATACGGCGCCAACGAGCGCAGCCAAAAGCTGAAATACCACATCCAGACTTCCGGCCGCAGCCTGCACGCGCAGGAGATCGCCTTCAACGACATCCGCACCACGCTGCAGGCGCTGATCGCCATCTACGACAACTGCAACAGCCTGCACACCAACGCGTACGACGAGGCCATCACCACGCCGACCGAAGAATCGGTGCGCCGCGCCATGGCGATCCAGCTCATCATCAACCGCGAATGGGGCCTGGCCAAGAACGAGAACCCCAACCAGGGCGCCTTCATCATCGAGCAGCTGACCGAGCTGGTCGAGGAAGCCGTGCTATCGGAATTCGAGCGCATCAGCGAGCGCGGTGGCGTGCTGGGCGCCATGGAGACGGGTTATCAGCGCGGCATGATCCAGGAAGAAAGCCTGTACTACGAGATGCTGAAGAACTCGGGCGAATACCCCATCATCGGCGTCAACACCTTCCGCAACCCGCATGGCGACCCGGTGCCCGAGCACATCGAGCTGGCGCGCTCGACCGAGGAAGAAAAACAGAGCCAGCTCACGCGCCTGCAGGACTTCCACCAGCGCCACGCCGCCGAGGCGCCGGCGATGCTCAAACGCCTGCAGCAGGCCGTGATCGACAACGCCAACGTGTTCGAGGTGCTGATGGACGCCGTGCGCGTGTGTTCTCTGGGCCAGATCACCACGGCCTTGTTCGAGGTGGGCGGGCAGTACCGGCGCAGCATGTGACAACGGGGCGGCTCCGCATCGCCAATGCGGGCGCGGGGCCTGGAATCACTCGTCCGGCGCAGCGTGGGTCCAGAACCCCCGATGCGCTGCGGCGGCCTCGTCCTCCAGCAGCGGGCCCAGCACGGCCACCGCCCGCTGCCCGCGCGCGAAGACCTCGCGGCAGGGCAGAGAAAAAGTCGGGTTTTCCGGATGGTCGCCGGTCAGGCCCAGCAGCGCATGCTCGGACAGGGCGTACACGACGCGCCCGATGCCCGTCCAGTACACCGCGCCGGCGCACATGCAGCAGGGCTCGGCGCTGGTGTAGAGGGTTGCGCGCGCCAGCTGCTGCGGCGTGCGCAGGCGGGCCGCCTTGGCCGCCGCCACCAGCTCGGCATGCTGCGTCGGGTCGCCCTCGGGCGGCATCGAGTTGTTGCCCGCCTCGCTGATGACGTTGCCGTGCTCATCGGCCACCAGGGCCGCGAAGGGATGCCGCCCGCGCGCCCTGGATTGCTCCGACAGGGCAATCGTTCGGCGCAGCAGGGCAAGGTCCTGCTCCGTGGGCAACTGGGAGGCTTGAGCGGCAAGGCGCGGCATCGTCGGGTTCCTTCAAGGACAGCTTGAGCGGCAAGGCGATCACCCGAGAATACGGCACGCCACGCCTGAAACCAGCATGGATCGATACACGAGATGCGCGGCCGCCGCCAATTGCCACAGTGCGACCCGGGTTGCCAACGAACGCCGCGCAATGGTGCACACTCGGGTGACGCGGCTGTCCTCGCCGGCGAACGACCGGGGCGGCGCGCGGCCATCACGCCAAGGAGACAGAGCATGAGCAACGCCACCCCGACACCCTCGGCCACCGCTTTCCGCGCCGCCCGCGACCACCTGCTGGCGCACCGCGAGGAACAGGCCGCACTGGGCGCCAGCTTTCGCTGGCCGCGCTTGACGCAGTTCAACTGGGCGCTCGACCACTTCGACCGCCTGGCACGCGAGGACGGCAATGCGCCGGCGCTGTGGATCGTGAACGAGGGCGCGGGCGAGCAGAAGATCAGCTACGCGCAAATGGCCGCGCGCTCCAACCAGGTGGCCAACTGGCTGCGCGGCCTGGGCGTGCGCCGCGGCGATCGCGTGCTGCTCATGCTGGGCAACGAGGTGCCGTTGTGGGAGACCATGCTGGCCGCCTTCAAGCTGGGCGCAGTGGTCATTCCGGCCTCGTCGCTGCTGACGCCCGAGGACCTGCGCGACCGCATCGAGCGCGGGCACGTGCGCCACGTCGTCGCAGGCGAGGTGCACCAGGAAAAGTTCGCGCAGGTGCCCGGCGCCTACACGCGCATCGGCGTCGGCGCGCCGCTGGCGGGCTGGACGGCGTTTGCGGACAGCCGCCAGGGCAGCGAGGCCTTCACGCCCGACGGCCCCACGCAGGCCAGCGACCCGCTGCTGCTGTATTTCACCTCGGGCACCACGTCCAAGCCCAAGCTGGTGCTGCACACGCACCAGAGCTACCCGGTGGGGCACTTGTCCACCATGTTCTGGATCGGCCTGAAGCCCGGCGACATCCACATGAACATCTCCTCGCCGGGCTGGGCCAAGCACGCGTGGAGCTGCTTTTTCGCGCCCTGGAACGCGGGCGCCTGCATCTTCATCCACAACACGGCGCGCTTTGCCGCCCCGGCCCTGCTGGAGACCCTGGCGCGCTGCGACGTGGACACCCTGTGCGCGCCGCCCACCGTGTGGCGCATGCTGATCCAGGAAGACCTGGCCTCCTGGCGCGGCAAGCTGAGCCTGCGCGAGGTGATTGGCGCCGGCGAACCGCTCAACCCCGAGATCATCGAGCAGATCAAGTCGAGCTGGGGCTTGACGCTGCGCGACGGCTACGGCCAGACCGAAACCACCGCCATCGTTGGCAACGCGCCGGGCCTGGCCGTCAAGCCCGGCTCGATGGGCCTGCCCATGCCGGGCTACCGCGTGGCACTGCTCGACGTGAACGGCGAGGAATCCGACGAGGGCGAGGTCTGCCTCAGGCTCGACGACCCACCCGGCGACGCGCCCGGCGGCCACCCGGGCACCGGCCGCCCACTGGGCCTGATGGCCGGCTACGAGGACAGCGCCGAGCGCACCGCCGAGGTCATGCACGGCGGCTACTACCGTACCGGCGACGTGGCGCAGCGCGATGCCGACGGCTACTACACCTTCGTCGGCCGCGCCGACGACGTGTTCAAGGCCAGCGACTACCGCATCAGCCCGTTC
>Ga0208826_1003604_pt1 | contig 10473 bp, 8 predicted proteins | sample AD_UKC115_MetaG_FD_184451 | JGI IMG/M metagenome (GOLD analysis project Ga0208826, IMG submission 184451) | Active sludge microbial communities of municipal wastewater-treating anaerobic digesters from Hong Kong - AD_UKC115_MetaG (SPAdes)... | ecosystem: Engineered > Bioreactor > Anaerobic >... | reverse complement strand
TTTATGAGGAAATTGACGAACGTCACGGAATTTTCTTCATCGTATGAGTATAATGCTGTTATATTCGTAGATATTCAAGATTTTAGAACGATAAATAGCTCAAAAGGCCATACATTTGGTGATAAGGTACTAATAGAAGTTGCGAGAAGATTGAAAAGTTCTTTGAGAGAAGTAGATACCGTTGCAAGGGCAGATGCCGATGAATTTTGGATATTGATAGAAAAAGTTGGGAACAATTATTCGGATGCAAGAGAACGTATCAAAAACATTCTTTCGAAAATGCTTCAAGAACTTTCAAAACCATACGATATCGATGATGAAAAAATCGAAATGGATTTTCATGTTGCCATATACATCTTCAACATTATGGATAAAGTTGAAGAGATATTGAGAAAGGGCAATTTAGCGCTTGAAAATGCAAAGACGTCTGAAAATAGAATTGCGTATTACAACATCATGATGGATAACGAGTTGAAGGAGAGAGTTTCCAAGGAAAGGGATTTTAGAGAGGCATTCTACAATGGGAATGTCAGAGTGTTTTTGCAACCTATCTGCAATTATGGTGGAAAGATGATTGGCGCTGAAGCACTGCTAAGATGGATAAGCACAGATGGTAAGATAATACCACCCGCTGAGTTCATTCACCCTATAGAAGAAAACGGCATGATCGTTTTGGTCGGTGAGGAAGTACTGCGGCAAGTGTGTGAGGTATTGAAAAAAACCAAGGATAGGCTACCTTTCGTAGATGTCAACATAAGCCCTGTGCAGTTACGAATTCAGAATATGGCTGATAGATTTTCGGAGATAATTCTGTCCAATGGTATTGATCCAAGACGAATAGTACTGGAGATCACAGAGAATATATTGATTGATTTGAACCAAACTGTAAAAAACAACATAGATAAATTGATGAGATTGGGTTGTCAAATCTGTATAGACGATTTTGGGACGGGATATTCATCTCTTTCTTATCTCACGCTCTTTCCACTTAGTAAGATCAAGATAGATAGATCATTTGTATCTAAATTACCAGATGATAAGTATTCTTTGAAATTACTCGAGGCCGTATACGATATTGCAAGGTCCTTTGAAATAGATGCAATCCCTGAAGGTGTTGAAAATGCCAAGCAATTGCAAGTACTCTCCATGATAGGGTATAAATTCTTCCAAGGATACTATTTTGCAATGCCTATGCCTGTCGATGAATTCATGCAGCGCCTTGATGAGAATTATTGATGAGAATTGTGATTAGTGTCAAGAGCGTTAGTATCTACCCGAGGTGGTAAGATGAGTTTGTTAAATGTATCATTCTCACCTGATTTTCCGTTGAGTAGTAGAGAAGATGAAAAGAGTCATTTCGATGCATGCGTTGTTATAGATGTGCTGAGGGCAACCTCGACGATAGTCACTGCACTGAATAATGGTGCAAGCGAGGTTCTTCCAGTATTGAATTTGGAAGATGCTATTGAATTGGCTCGAAACGGTTATTTGATTGGCGGTGAGCGAGGTGGGATTAAGCCAACCGGATTTTCACTTGGCAATTCCCCTGCCGAGTATTGCACGGATGTTGTCATGAATAGGAAGATATGTCTGACGACAACGAATGGTACAAAGGCACTGATCAACGCAAAGAAATGGGCTGATAAAATATACGTTGCATCTTTTTTGAATTTGTCGGCTACTGTCTCAATACTTAGTACATACGAAAATATAGCGATAATTTGTGCTGGTAACGATGGTGATGTATCTTATGAAGACACGCAAGTCGCAGGATGCATCATCGAAGGATTGTGTGCTACTCATGGCTATGAACTCTCAGATTCCGCACTCATTGCACTTAATCTTTGGCAAAAACTCAGAAGGCCACAATTTACAGGTAGTCATGCAAGGAAACTGATCAAACTTGGTTTTGAAAGAGATGTGGAATATTGTTCAAGTATCGATGCTAATAGTATCGTTGCTCTATACGATGGAAAAGTGATAAGAAAGTTCGAAGGTCAATCAATGAATCGATGAAGATTAATGGAGGAATAGAGATGCACAATCTTTTGTTCTTGCTCTTAGAGTACTTAGTGTCAGCTTTGGTAATACTTTTGGCCTTGCGATTCATGAAAAAGGAAGGTGCGTACGTGGCACTCACTACGCTCATCGTCGCTTCAAATCTCGGCGTTGCCAAGTTGTTCAACTTATTTGGAATGGAAGTCACCGCGGCCAACATGAGTATGGGTATGGCGTTTGTGATATATTCGATCATCACGGAAGTATACGGGCAGAGTGAGGGAAGAAAGGCGGTGTGGATAGGATTTTTCGCACAATTCGCCTTCCTATCTTTGGGTTTGATTTACACGGGATACACACCATCTCAAAACGACTTAGCTCAGAATTACTTATCGCAGGCATTTGCAATTACCCCAAGAATTGCGTTAGGTAGTTGGATTGCATTCCTTGTGTCTGGTTATGTCGCTGTTTGGGTTTACGATGCGTTAAAGGGAAAGACTAAAATCTGGATGAGAAACAATGCCTCTACAAAAATTGGACAGATAGTGGATAACATGATATTTGTAACGATAGCATTCGCAGGATTGGTAGACTGGACAACGTATTTTCAGATCTTCCTAACTACAACGTTGATAGAGATTGCATTAGACTACGTTGATACATGGGTTGTGTACGTTGGCATCAAATTTCTCAAAGACGACGAGAGCAACGAAGGAGACAACGCGATTATAAATTCCCAAAAGGTGTGATGTATGTTACATGTCTTATCTCCGATGTGTGATATGATAATGTTGGAATAAGAAGCACAAACACATCTGGAGGTGAGTCATATGGTGTTCAAAGTTTCGGATGCTCAAAACCTTAGCAAAGAATTTGGACTTGAAAGAAGAAAGTTCTACGAATCTGATAAGGCCATCGTTGCTCAAATTGTTCTTGAACCTGGTGCACATCTGAAAAAACACGGTTCTGAAGAATTTGCACTCATTTACATCATATCGGGAAGTATAGAAGTTGAAACAGACACCGAAACATACGAGGCACAAGAAGGCACTTTACTCGAATTTCAGCCAAAGGAACAACACGGCTTTACCAATAAGGGTGATACTACGGCGAAGGTGTTGGTGGTCAGAATCAAAGAACCAAAGTGAGAAAGACAAGTATCGTGAAAATCGCCCCATTTGGGGCGGTCAGACAGGGATTATTAATTCCTGAACGGCATAGTTGTTGATATTCGGCTATGCCGTTTTTCGTTTAGTTTGGCAAGTGATAGCACCAATGCAGTTATAGAAAATTAGAATCCGCCGAGTTCTGCGACCATCTACCTTTTCAGCCTTGAATTCATAGCCTTTGTTAGCATTATACAATTCCTTCACAAACACAAAGTTATCATGTTGTATTTGAATAAAATGTGTTATAATGGAAAAAATATGTAAAGAGGTGGTCAAGATGACCGTTAGCTATAAAAAGCTTTGGAAATTGTTGATAGACCGCGATATGAAGAAGAAAGATTTACAAGCTGCTGCGAGAATAAGTCCATCGTCAATTTCAAAGCTTTCTAAAAACGAATATGTCAGCATGGACGTTCTTGTAAAGGTTTGTACGGCACTTAACGTTGATTTTAAAGATATCATGGAATTGGTACCAAATACAGCTGAAGAAAGGAAGTAAGTTATGGAGAACAATAAAAAAGAACAGGAACGAGCAGAATTACACCGCACGATATGGAATATGGCAAATGATTTAAGAGGCAGCGTAGATGGCTGGGACTTTAAGCAATATGTTCTCGGTATGCTGTTTTACCGCTACATATCCGAAAACATTACCGCTTACATTAATGCTGGAGAATGGGAAGCTGGCAATACGGAATTTGATTATGCTAAGCTATCCGATGAAGAAGCAGAACAGGCACGAGAAGATTTAGTTAGGACAAAAGGTTTCTTCATTTTACCCAGCGAACTTTTTGAAAATGTCCGAGCCCGCGCAAAGGACGACGAAAACTTAAATGAGACGCTGAAGAAGGTTTTCAGCAATATAGAAAAATCTGCGCAAGGAACAGAAAGTGAAGATGATTTCAAAGGCTTGTTTGACGATATTGATGTTAACAGCAATAAGCTAGGCAACACTGTAGCAAAGCGTAATGAAAAGCTGGTTAAGCTACTTAATTCTGTTGGAGAAATGAAATTAGGAGATTACAAAGACAATACCATAGATGCATTTGGCGATGCCTATGAATTCTTAATGGGTATGTATGCATCCAATGCAGGAAAAAGTGGTGGTGAATACTATACTCCACAGGAGGTTTCCGAACTCCTTACTCACCTAACACTGGTAGGAAAAACTGAAGTCAACAAGGTATATGACCCCGCTTGTGGTTCTGGCTCTCTACTACTAAAGTTTGCAAAAATCTTAGGGAAAGAGAATGTACGTCAGGGTTTTTTCGGTCAGGAAATCAACATCACAACCTACAACCTATGCCGAATCAATATGTTCCTGCACGATATTGATTATGACAAATTTGACATTGCCCTTGGGGATACGCTAACGGATCCTCAACATTGGGATGATGAGCCCTTTGAAGCTATTGTATCAAATCCACCTTACTCTATTAAATGGAAGGGTGACAGTGATCCAATTCTCATTAATGATCCCCGTTTTTCACCAGCAGGAGTATTGGCTCCAAGATCTAAGGCAGACCTTGCATTTATTATGCATAGCCTCTCATGGCTTGCACCGAATGGTACAGCGGCTATTGTTTGTTTCCCCGGCGTATTGTACCGTGGTGGCGCCGAAAAGAAAATCAGACAGTACTTAATTGACAACAACTACATCGACTGTATTATTCAGTTGCCAGATAACCTGTTTTATGGCACTAGCATAGCTACCTGCATTATGGTACTGAAAAAGTCTAAATCAGAAAACAGCACCTTATTTATCGATGCATCAAAGGAATTTGTTAAGGTCACAAATAATAACAAGCTGACACAGGAAAATATCGAGACCATTTTGAACGCATTCAAAAATAGAAAAGATATTGAGCATTTTGCCAAACTTGTGCCAAACAGTGAAATTGCAAAGCAGGAGTATAATCTTTCAGTATCAAATTATGTTGAAAAAGAAGACACGCGTGAGAAAATAGACATTAAGAAGCTTAATGCTGAAATAGAAGAAATAGTAGCAAGGGAGCAGATTTTAAGAGAAGAAATAGATAAGATTATTGCCGAAATTGAGGTGGACAAATGAGTAAGCTAGATGAATTGATTGCTGAACTTTGTCCTGATGGGGTGGAGTTTGTGCCTCTTAAGCAAATAGCAGAAGTAGGAACCGGAAGCAGTGATCGCGTTAATGCAGTAGAAGATGGTAAATATCCTTTCTATGTACGTTCAAAAACAATATATCGTAGTAATCGCTATTTGTTCGATGAAGAATCTATTGTGATTCCAGGAGAAGGTGGTATTGGCGACATATTTCATTATGTCAATGGTAAATATGATTTACATCAACGTGCATATAGAATTCATTTTATTGACAGATTAGTTGATACTAAATTTGCATATCACTATTTGTCTGCCAACTTTAAAAAGTTCATACTTATGAAAGCAGTAAATGCAACAGTAACATCAATTCGAAAGCCGATGATTCAGGATTTTCCATTCCCCCTTCCCCCGCTACCTGTACAGCAAGAAATTGTCCGCATATTAGACAATTTTACAGAGCTTACAGCAGAGCTTACAGCAGAGCTTAAAGCAGAAATTGAAGCAAGGAAAAAACAGTATGAGTATTATAGGGATTGGTTGCTAAGTCAAGAAGAACTAAATAGACTTTGTCCTGATGGGGTGGAGTATGTAAGCATAGGCAATGTTGTGAATTATGAACAACCATCAAAATATATAGTTAAAAGCACCGATTATAGTGATGAGTTTTCAATTCCTGTCTTAACTGCGGGACAATCATTTATACTCGGATATACCAATGAAATAGATAACATATATAAGGCTTCAAAAGAAAATCCTGTTATTATCTTTGATGATTTTACAGGAGCATTCAAGTGGGTTGACTTTCCTTTTAAGGTAAAATCATCTGCAATAAAAATGTTAACTGCAAATTCTGATATAGCTACATTGCGTTATATATATCATGTTATGGGTAATATTGGCTATTCTTCAGATGAACACAAAAGGCTTTGGATTAGTATTTATTCAGCAATGAAAATCCCCGTTCCCCCGCTACCTGTACAGCAGAAAATTGTCCGCATACTGGACAATTTTACGGAGCTTACAGTGGAACTTACAACAGAGCTTACAACAGAACTCGAAGCGCGCCAAAAGCAATATGAATATTACAGAAATAAATTATTAACCTTCCCTGCCCGTTCGAAAGACGTGAAGGAGTCAAAGGAGGCGACAGCATGAGTATATACAACATTGTTGCAAGTACTGATGAAGCAACGGTTGTTGCTGAATATGCTGCTGAATATAATGCACGCTCTGAAAAGTATCAGAGTGAAGCAGAACTTGAAAGAGAGTTTATCCGCCAGTTGACTTCCCAAGGATATGAATATATTTCAGTGCACAATGAAGCTGCACTTATTTCAAATCTTCGAAAGCAGCTTGAACTTCTTAATGATTTTACCTTTACTGATAGTGAATGGAAGAGGTTTTTCAAAGAGTGCATAGCAAATAGTAACGAGGGAATTGTTGAAAAGACCAGAAAAATTCAAGATGACTATATCCAGATTCTAAAACGTGAAGATGGAACAACGAAGAACATATACCTTTTGGATAAGAAGAATATCCATAACAATCGCCTGCAGGTCATTAATCAATATGAAGAAGAGGGCGGCAAGCATGAAACACGATATGATGTAACAATCCTTGTCAATGGACTTCCCCTTGTTCATGTGGAGTTAAAGCGTCGCAGCATTGCTATCCGAGAAGCCTTCAATCAGATAAATAGATACCAGCGCGACAGCTTTTGGGCGTCTTCTGGTTTGTTTGAGTATGTGCAGATTTTTGTTATATCCAATGGAACCCACACAAAGTATTATAGTAACACCACAAGAAATGCTCATATCAAGGAACAAAGTAGCAGCGAACGCCAAAGAAGTAAAAAAACAAGTAACAGCTTTGAGTTTACAAGCTTTTGGGCAGATGCAAATAACAAGATCATTCCTGATCTTATGGACTTTACTAAAACTTTTTTTACCAAGCACACACTTTTAAATATTTTAACAAAATATTGTGTTTTTACTTCTGAAGATCTACTCCTTGTAATGCGTCCTTATCAAATCGCTGCTGCAGAACGTATCTTATCACGTATTGTAGTATCAACCAACTACAAGAAAATGGGTACAATTGCAGCAGGAGGATATATCTGGCATACAACAGGCTCTGGAAAGACATTGACAAGTTTTAAGACAGCCCAATTAGCGTCGGCCTTGCCTTACATAGATAAGGTACTATTCGTTGTTGACCGTAAAGATCTGGATTATCAGACTATGAAAGAATATGACCGTTTTGAAAAGGGAGCTGCTAACGGTAACACGTCTACAAGGATTCTTCAAAGGCAATTGGAAGACAGAGACGAAAAAGGAAACCCTCACGAATATAAGATTATTGTAACCACGATTCAGAAACTGGATATGTTTATCCGTAAAAACAAACAGCATGATGTCTATAAGAAACACGTGGTATTGATTTTTGATGAATGTCACCGTTCCCAGTTTGGAGAAATGCATCAAGCCATCACGAAGAGCTTTAAAAACTACCATATCTTCGGATTTACGGGAACGCCGATTTTTGCCGCAAATGCCAGTTCAAACGGTAACCCGCTGTTTCGTACAACCGAGCAGACTTTTGGAGACAAGCTACATACTTATACCATTGTCGATGCTATCAATGATGGAAATGTTCTACCTTTTAGAATAGATTTTATCAATACCATTAAGATGCCTGATTATTTAAATGATAAAAAAGTTTATAACATCGACCGAGAAAAGGCCTTAGCAGATCCACAGCGGATTAGTAAAATTGTCTCTTACGTTCTTGAACATTTTGACCAGAAAACAAAACGCAATAGTTATTATACATTCACTGCGAAATGGGAAGAGAAGGATAAAGAAAATCCCAAGAAGATAATTGAAAAGCGCGAAACAAGGCGTGTTGCTGGTTTTAACTCCATATTTGCTACCGCATCCATTCCAATGGCAATCAAATACTATAATGAGTTTAAGAAGCAGATAGCGGAAAAAAACCGTAACCTTACCATTGCAACTATTTTCAGTTATAGTGCAAATGAGGAGGAGCCAGATGGACTGTTGCCTGAAGAGGATTTTAATATGGAAACCCTTGACCAGAGCTCCAGAGATTTTCTTGAGTCGGCTATACGGGATTACAATATGACATTTAACACAAATTATGATACTTCCTCGGACAAGTTTCAGAATTACTATAAAGACGTCTCTCTTCGTGTAAAGAATCGGGAGATTGATATTTTGATTGTTGTCAATATGTTCCTAACGGGCTTTGATGCAACAACCCTGAATACGCTGTGGGTAGATAAAAACCTAAGGCAACATGGACTGATTCAGGCGTTTTCAAGAACAAACCGCATTCTAAATAGCGTTAAGACCTATGGCAATATCGTTTGTTTTAGGGATTTGAAAGAAGAAACAGACAAGGCTATTGCACTATTCGGCAATAAAGATGCAGGTGGTATTGTACTGTTAAAAACATTCGAAGAATACTATAATGGCTATGATGATAAAGGTGAGTATAAGCCGGGCTATGAAGAACTGATTGAAACTCTTAAAACACGGTATCCCATTGGTCAACCCATCCTGGGAGAGGAAGCAGAAAAAGACTTCATAAGGCTATATGGGACAATACTTCGACTCAGAAATATTCTTACTTCTTTCGATGACTTTGAAGGAAAGGAGATTTTATCTGAAAGGGATTTTCAGGACTATCAGAGCCGTTATATTGACTTGTATCAGGAATATAGAAAAGCTGCTGATGCTGATAAAGAAACTATCAATGATGACATAATTTTTGAGATTGAACTGGTCAAACAAATAGAGGTAAATATTGACTACATCCTCATGCTTGTAGCTAAATATCAGCAATCTAACTGTAATGATAAAGACATTCTTACAACTATTGATAAAGCTATTAATTCCAGTATTGAACTTCGAAGTAAGAAAGAGCTTATCGAACGTTTTATTGAACAGGTCAATGTATCGACCAAAGTGGATGAGGATTGGCGTAAATTTCTGGATGAACGTAAGGAAGAGGATATTTCAGCAATTATAGAAGAAGAGAAATTAAAACCTGAAGAAACCCGCCGTTTCATAGACAATGCTTTCCGTGATGGAATGCTTAAGACAACCGGTACAGTTATTGATAAAATCATGCCGCCTGTATCCCGCTTCGGCGGAGGCAGAGCTGCGAAAAAGCAGGGAATTATTGAAAAGCTGAAGATATTCTTTGAGAAGTATTTTGGATTGGTGTAGTCGATTAATTACTTCTATTGGGAAAATGCTTGATGACACAGTTTATAATGAGAATTCAAACGCTATTTGCTACTTATAGTATATCACGAAAAATAGTCAATACTTTATCTAAAGATGACAATCTGAAGCATAAAGAATACTATTCAGAACAAATTCTGTTACTGGAAGCAAAAAACACTGATAGCACTCCTTGATATGCTGAAAAATGCTATCAGATAAACTTGATAAACTGAATTTTGAGTACAACACAGATGCCATTGAAATTCATAACTAGGATGCCTTGCTCAAGGTATCCATTTAGAACAGATTGAAGTTGTTCATTTAAGCTTTTCTTCAATCCCTAAGTGAACGCTTCTTTTCGGGCGATTTTTTGATTTTTTATAGATCTTTTATAGCCTATGCAGTACGCATCATCATTCAATGTCACTCAGCAATTTCGCCTCTTTATCGTACACGAATTGCCGGATGTATAACCTGTGATAGTGCCCCTTAAGTTTCATCAATTCTTCGTGCGTACCGTCCTCTAGTATCTTTCCATTCTCAAGGACAAGAATTCTATTGGCATTTCTTATCGTCGATAATCTGTGTGCTATTACAAAACTCGTCCGTCCATATAGAACTTTGTGAATGGCATCTTGAATTAGATGTTCTGTGTAAGCATCAATAGAACTTGTCGCTTCGTCCAATATTATTATCCTCGGATTAGATACGACAACCCTTGCAAGTGATATGAGTTGTCTTTGTCCAGTCGACAGCTTTGAACCTCCCTCACCAACATTCGTTTCGTAACCATTTTCCAGATTCATGATGAAATCGTGTGCGTTTACAAGCTTAGCAGCGGCAATTATCTCATCTCTTGTGGCATCAAGGTTTCCATACCTGATGTTATCTTCAACTGTGCCGTTGAATAAGTGTGGCGTTTGGAGAACGTATCCTATACTTCGTCTGAGTGTCGCAAGGGGAATCTT
>Ga0208826_1003600_pt1 | contig 10482 bp, 12 predicted proteins | sample AD_UKC115_MetaG_FD_184451 | JGI IMG/M metagenome (GOLD analysis project Ga0208826, IMG submission 184451) | Active sludge microbial communities of municipal wastewater-treating anaerobic digesters from Hong Kong - AD_UKC115_MetaG (SPAdes)... | ecosystem: Engineered > Bioreactor > Anaerobic >... | reverse complement strand
ATGTGACAGAATATCTGGGTCATACCAGATTCTGTTATGGTTGCTGGTATCAACGTTAACAACTACCCGTAGCTCATGTGTTCGAGATATGGGGGGTTCACGTTCCCCTCCTATCCCCTGACCAGAGGATAGGTGTTTTCCAATGAAGGTCAAATCGCTCTTTGATAGCCGTATAGGAAGGTCAAATCTTTCTATACGGTTTCCCAAGCAAGGTAATTGTAACAATAAATGGATTGATCGTCTATTAAAATGCAATGAAATGCAAGGGTGAGCATGCAAAAGTAGTCAGATAAGTATCAGTTTGGTAGATACACCTAGCAATAGGAGGGGAAGGTTCAATACCTTCATCTGGCTATACCCATAGGTTCATGGGTCGATGTCGTGGACGGTTTGGTCTGCGGATAGAATCCCCAATCTATGGTGGTAACCGGGAATGGTTGCGTAGGTTCGATTCCTACCCCCGGTATCCTGGTCCCGTAACAGGAAAAACATTAGGAGGTGAAGACCTCCGAAAACCTCCCAGACGGAAAACTGGGAATCATGAGGTTCATGGTTAAAACCTTGGATGCAGTACGGGGGCATCTTTTATTATCTCTTTTCACCAAAGTTTAAATATGCCTATTAAGAATAAGAATATCAGAGGCTGTGTTATCTGTCAGAATCGCAGTATATCTGATGTTGTGGATCCTATCCTCTTTGGTGCAGAGATGTCCCATAAGGATCTCAAGGAAAAGCTTCAGGTCCAGTATGGATACATGGTTGAATTAACTGAGATAAAAGCACATGCCCGTCATATCTATTTTGAAAAGGATGAAGAGCGCGAAACCCGTATCAATGAGTATAATGTGGTAAAAGAACTCCCAACCATTGATATCATCAATGAAGAGCTTGCCCAGGTGAATGTGGATATTAAACTCGCACGGAACGAAGGCCGGGATAATACCATAGAATTCTCCAAGCTTCTGAAGATGAAACTGGATTTATTAAATCTGAAAGCAAAGATTGAAGGAGACATTACTGACGGCACGATTGTCGTTCCTGCATGGTTAGAGAGGTTAGAAGATGAAAAAGATAGAAGTAAAGCCATTGAATCTGGAAATAGTATCGAAAACACCAGTTCTTGATATCAGATATGATAAGTCAAATGAACGGCTTATCTTTGATATTGACCAGCAGGAGCTGAATCACAAATACCTTCAGGGAACTGGCGGGGATCCCCATCCCCAATACCTGGACATGATCCGGCACCGGGGCATGGATCATGAATTCCTTACCGAATACCTTGATAAACGGTATATCCATTCCCATGATACCCCGATCAAATACTTTTTTGAACGGTATGATGTGAACATTGAACCTGGTTGTTTTGGTTATACAATCCTTCCTGGTGGAGATCTCGAGATCTCAAATCTTGTAATCGCTACAAGATCCGAACCTTCAAAACTGAAACTGGATATCCTGTATAATGGAACTTCCATCTTTACAGTCCCGGTTGAAGATATGGAATTCTATGTGTCTTCATATGGCAAATCCAGAATTTATAAAGGAAATGTAATGGATACCGATGCAGCCGTTACCGGATTTGGACTGCTGGAAGTTGTAATCCTCGAAGCGGAAGATGTAAATGATTTGTTTTTCAGAATTGAGTTCAGATGACAAACATTTCTTTTTATGGCAAACCGTTAACCCTTTATAACCTTGCCAAATACGTTTTGGATTACACAAAAATTACTGAAAAACATCGGGATGTTTGGTGTGATCCATTAGAAAAAAATGTTAAATTGTATGCCCGTCATTTGTATCTAAAGCCCCGTGGAACTTATAAATCTACAATTTATACTGTATCTTTTACCATTAATTTACTTATTCAGGATTGGTTTGATAACAATGGTAAATTTACTAAACGTATTCTTGTGGCTTCCGCAACCAATGAACTTGCTCAGCAGTTCGTTGGAGAAATAAAGCAGCATCTGACCGAAAACGAAAAGCTTCATCGGGTATTTGGGTATAACCCAGTCAAACGGGATAACCAACAGGAGGTCTGGCTGTATCCAAGAGTAGTTAAAAAGGAACCAAACATCAAAGCAAAGGGTGCCTTATCTGGATTAACATCAGAACATTATGATATTATCATATGTGATGATCTGGCAAATTCTGAGGACCGTGAAAGTGAAACAATTCGTGAAAAGAAGAAACGTTGGCTACAAGACCTTATATCCATTTTAGAACCCGATGGATTGCTTATAGTCATTGGAACACGCTGGCACAGCGCGGAAATCTACCAAGAAATAATAGATAACAATAAAAAACTTCCAGAATCAAGTAAATACCATATTGAGATAGAAGCAGTAGTAGATGAAGATAATAATTTATTATTTCCAACTATCATCGATCATGAGAAGATTAAATCACTGAAGATTGAAAAGGGTCTTGTAGAATTCTATTCCCAGTATATGAACAACCCTCTGCCTGCAGAAACCCAGTTATTCAGTCTGGACAAATTGCATTTCTATGATGAAGCCCAGGCATCTCTTGAGAAAGAATATAACTTCGCTTATATGGACCCGGCATTAGGTTCCATAGGCAAGGGTGACAATGATCTGATAGTGGTATTGTTCTGTGCCCGGAAAGAAAATACCATATTCATCAGAGATTGTATCATTACCAATACTGCAACTCCGGATGATGTAATCAAACAGATGAAGGAATTGTATGACTTATATGACTGTTCATATGCTGCAATTGAGTCAAATGGATACCAAACCTTGTTTGCAAAGGCTGTTCGAGAATACAATATGATTGTGTCGGAGATCAGATCAAATAAACCAAAGGCAATCAGAATCGAATCAATAGCACCTGCAGTTGCCATGGGAAAAGTAAAGTTCAGGGATGACTGGAAAGTTAAATATCCAGAACTTATTGAGCAATTGGTAATTTACCCGGTAGGTAAGAATGATGATGTTCCGGATGCAATACATGGAGCATTGAAATCTGGACTTGGTAAACTGACCGGAATCAAAAAAGAAAAATTAACCGGATTGGTATCATCAAAAACAGGATTGTTAAGAGGTAAAATCTATGGAAGATATAGTCATGAAAAAGCAAAAGAAGCTCGTGGCTGGCGTAGCCGGAATAGAGCGTAGAACAGACCGGACTGAGGTTGGACCATTTAAGAATCTGGACCAGAAAAACAAGTTTAAATTAACCCAACAGTTATCTCTGATGAGTCCTCATATCTTCATTCCTATTTTGAAGATGAGCCTGACTATTATCAAGGGATTTCGATTTACTTCAAAGAATCCTGCCAAGCAGGAAGAGTATGAAACCTGGGCAAAGACTATCGGACTCCGAAACAAAATTCAGATGCTGGTATACATGCTCTGCCGGGATGGTACATACATCGCCACGATTACCAATACCAGTCCAGAATTATTCGATTTTGAACCAGCCCTGATGCAGAATGTTTCAATTTTGCCGGTTGGCTATAATCCGGACCAGGGATCGTCGGTTATTCTGGCACCTCCCATTGAAAAATTCGTTATTAATGAAGGTATTCAGGATGCTGAAGAAGAAAAATCCCGTGAAGAGATAGTGTATGGGGTTTTATATCCCAGAACCGGTATCATCAAGGATACCAAAGGCAGGGAAACCTATGGATTGTATGGCCAGTCCATGCTGGATTCCATTGAAGATGTTCTGTATAAATATCTTGATGTAATCGAAGGATATTCAAATTATATCCATCGGTATGGCTACGGAAAACTTGCCATTATGTATGATGCCTTGGAGGAGTTCATTAAAGAAGGAGACATCGATTCAGCTATTGAAGCCCTTGATAAACTGGCCGAGGAGCATGCCACTATCGAGGAAAACGAAGATATCATAGGAGCTGGATTTAAGATTCAAGAACTCAATACCGGTGGAAGCAACCCTAATGTAACCCAATGGAAGGAATCTCTTGAGAAGGATATCCAGATTGGACTGCTCCAGGCACCCCTTACCATGGGCCGGGCAGAAGGAACCACCTTTGCATCTGGTTACATATCCGAAGAAGACCGTATGGTAGCCCTTGAGGGAATTCAGAACATTGTAACAGATATTGTAAACAATGAAATCATCAGACGCCGGGAAAATCTCCAGCCTGGCCAGCCTCTTGAAATAGAGATAGAATTTGAAGAACTCTCCAAACCAAAGGTAGAAATCAAGGATCTTAATGAAGCATGTGCCAATGGCTGGATATCTATAGAGGAATGGAGACGAAGAACCGGGTTCCCTGCCAAGCGAAATGAATCTGAAACATATATGCAACAGGCAACAGGGCAGGTACCTGAAGGGGGAGACCCGACAGGTGAATCTGGAACAAAACCGAAGGTACAAAATGGGAAAACATCAGAAGAATCTACAAAAAATGTCCCTTCGACAGCAGAAAATCAGAAATCTTTAAATAACTCCAGACCGAACAAATAAGTATGGCAGAGTTACCTATTGCCCCAGTAAAGCGACTTGCAAAATCAAAAGACCGCGATATCCGTATCGGAGATACTGCTGCTGCAGTTCTTATTGAGAAAACAGAAAAATTCATTGAACTTGTATCTATCGAAGCCAGCAGCCTTGCACGATATGCCGGACGCAAGACTATCAATGAAACTGATATCAGAACCGCAGTCTCAAAACTTGGACTTAATCTGTCCCAGTAAAACTTTTTTTATACTAATTCAGCATACCGTTAATGGATGCAATCAATTCTCGAAGAAGCAAACAAATTGTGTCAGGAGATCTACGGTCAGACCTATCATGAGGTCTATGGCTTTGATCAGATTGATGAAGAAGAGATCCGCCAGCATATCATCATAATGAAGCGGAAATCGAAATTCATCAACAGAGATAAGATTTACAATGATGGAAAATCCAACTTCTTTACCATCTGGAGGGAGTATTGGTCATCAATGGTAGTAGATCAACCAATTGTTTGTGAATTGTATGCACTGTGCGCTCTGTCACAATTGCTGAAACATATTAATGTAATCAAGGCTGGTGGTAAAGAAGATGATATACGAATTCATATATGCACTATTATGCCATCCGGAACCGGTAAATCAGAAGCAAATGATGTTCTGGCTACATTTGCACGTCAGGTAGGACTTGTTTATTCCACAGTTGACAGATATAATGATGCAAGTCTGGTTGGGTCCATAAACAAGCAGGCGGTAGAAAATAATGGACGTCATGGTTATTCGCCTGGAATGCCAGGATGGATGGACCCTGATGAGAAAGGTATCCTCCGGAAATCTGATTTTGTAGTCTTTGATGAGGGTGAAAACATCCTTAAGACCAGTCAGTTTACTGAAGGAGCTCAGCGGTACCTCCAGAAAGCCATGAATCGTATGGGGTCCGAAGGAAATTTCATTACAAATACCCTGGTTGGATTTACGGTTGGTGGATACCCGGACTGCAGTTGTATCATTACCAGTTATTATCTGGATGAATTCCAGGATACTTTACTCGACAGAGGTCTGCTTCAGCGAATGATCGTATATATTCAGGATGAGAGTTATGATACAAGAACTAATATTATTAATAGTATTATTGATGGTATTCCTACTTTTGATAAAGATCCGAAGGAAACTGTGCCCTATGTAGAGGGATTACTGAATGCAAAGATGGACAGGATTCAGAGATTACGCGATGAAGCCATTAAAATCAAGAAGTTCCATGCAGGCACAAAGACGGTAGCAATCCGGTATACTGCCAAGTCATCATTACGGGAAGGCATTACTCAGCTCAGAGAACTGATGCCTATGATGATAGGTCAGAAGCAGATCTGGGAGTCCATGATCACCCGTATGACCATCAACATGCTCAAGGTAGCAGCAATTCATGCATTATCAAATTACAGAACATATATTGATGAACCAGACATTGAGTATGCCGCATCTTTGATGATGCAGACAATGAAGTCCATGGGATTCTTCCTTCGTGAAAAAGTTACCACTGATATTGATAAAAAAACAATGCAGATTTATAATAGTCTGCGCCGCAAGTTTATTGGTATTAAAAACACATCCATGGAGTGGGAGAACGCAATCATCGAAAACATGAATCTCAGTCCGAATCGTGCAAAACAGATTGTTTCAACCCTGATTGAGAATGGAAAACTGGAGGAGATATCCAACAAAGGACAGAAGGCTTACATAATCAAATAACTTTTTTATAGTATTACCACATACTACTAATGGTAGGTGTTTACCACCATGGATTACGAACAAGAGATTCGCGGTATTGCCGCAAAAGTTATGGAAGATGCAACTTCCATACTCGCTGATTTTAATAAGAAGGTCGAAGACTACGTAAACATGGGGATTGCTGAACCACAGGCAAAGAAAGTAGCTCTGAAACAGATCAAGGGTTCTTTCCAGGCTGCTCTGCGTTCAAAGGCAATTCCATTCGAAGGATTTGTCTTTGCTGTTACAGCCAAGAGAAATAAGAATGCCTTTACCTATAAGGATGCCATCAAGGTAATTGATGATTACAAGACCAAATACCATTCTGCATGGCAAACCAAGGCTCTATCAGAAGGTATCATCAATGAAAAGGGAGAACCGCTCTTTGGTGCCCATAATACTACTGAAGCTCAGAAATGGATGCGTGGACAGGTCATACATGAATTTGACTGGGAAAAGATTGCCTATGGATTCTTCCGGCCAGTTGTAGTAGACGAATCCGGCAAGCAGGTTCAGGAGAAACTTCGGTATGGTGTAATCCGAATCGGAAATCCAGACAAGCATATGGTAATGCCTGGCCAGTCCTACAAGTTCAGAGCATCATGTGGTGATACCACCCTTGAAGAACTGAGTCTTCGTGCTGCATCGGTCACCAAGTTTGAAAATACTGGTCCAATACAGTATGATATTGCCAGAACATTTATCGAGGCAAAGTTCCCGATTGTGCCATTTGTTGATGTATACAAGGCAGACGATAATGGCAAGCTGATAATGCCGGAAGGAATCAGATTCTATATCACAGAAGCATCTGCAGTCTCTGTTTCTGTTCGTGAAAATCTCGATGTAGACTTTGTGGAATACCAGTCAATGCACGATGATGACATTGATGACAATGTATCAATGTCAGTTGCCCGGATCACCAATACCAACTTTGACAATGCCGTTGGTCTGGTCATTTATCGTCCGTATTTCAAGAAAGCAAACCCGGAAAAGGGTATTGAGGCCGCACCATCCGGTGAAGTGATAGGGTTTCTTAACGACCCCGCCTACGGTGAAGCGCCGCCGCAGACGATTAAAACCCTTGCCGAAGGAGATTTTGAATAATCTGTGATATCATGGAAGCACAAACATTTGGGATGGCCCCCACAAAACCATCTCCTCTTGAGGAGAAGAAAGCCCAGGTAGAAGCAGTCAGGGAATTACAAAAGATTACCGTCAACTTTGACGATGAAGAAGACCTTGAAGAAAAAAAGCGTATCTTTTCGGTGTTTGGCCTGAAGAATGATGGCAAGACAGCAATATGCTATGGGATTCCTGAGGAGGGTTCGAAGATCATGGTGTTATCATTTGATAATAAGTCCTCCCGGCCCAAGGATCTTCCATTCATTCAGGCAGGCAACCTTACTATAAAGGTCTTTAATGCTATTAAACATCTCGATAAGTCCACCCCGGATACCTACCAGGCCACATCCGAAGTCACGTTACAATACGTGCATCAGTTAATTGAGCAGGCAAAAGAGAAGTTTGCCCCTGATTACATTGTGGTGGACGGAACCGAGGTTGTATCACAGATAGCGGAACAGGTAATGCGACTCCGGAATAATCTCCGGCCATATCAGGGGATTACAAATCTCAATGTATGGAAGGAACGTAAACAATACCTGGATGACTTACATAACCAATGCTGTAAGGCTGCCGGTAAAGGAGTCATCTATACGATGTATACCGAAAAGGACCAGATTATTGATAAGGATGGCGTTGTAATCCGCTCCAAGGATATACCAAAATGGACTGGTTCCATTATGCAGGAGACAGATGTCACCATCAAGGCAGATACCATGTTTGATGGCGATAAGCGAATGCACTATGCGTATATCGAAAGCAAACTGCCCATGGAGTTTCCAAATGGCCGGTTTGATGTAACCAACAAGCGACTTCGTGAGGTGGTATCATCGCTGTAGAGAAACGATCATTTTCTTTTTCAACTGACAATTCTGCTCTGTTGGATGAAATGGTTGAAGTATCAGGATTATCTGCAAGTGAGATAGCAGCAATGGGAATTGTTTTGCTATATAATACAAAACTGTCTGAACTAAAAAAAATACGTGAATTGCGAGATGGTTTACATGCACCAAAAAACACTAAAAATGTTCAATGATCTCATGGGTATCGGAGCTTTTAGCGATTACGAAGCTCATTCAGGGGATGATGGCATATTAATTGGGAAAGTGGTATCCGGAACCAATTCATCCTTGCTTGAGGTTAGTGTAAAGAGTGCTCCGTCAAATCTTGACATCTATACCAGTGGTCGTTTATTGGAAAAGTATCTGGATTTCTTTACCGGAAATATTGACATCAGAACCAATGAATCGTCAATCCTGTTATTTGATGACAAGACAGAGGCCATCATTCCCATGGCAACCAGGGAAAATGCCATCAAGAATACCAAATCCTTGAAGAGATCACCCGATTATTCAGATGCCCTTGTATTGGATATACCGGTAGAAGACTTTAAATTTATATTCAAGGCATCTGCAAAGTTTGAAGAGTATAATGTCAAATTTGAGATGAAGGATTGCTTAATCCTGACCATTGGAAATTTTAAACGGAAACTCAAAGACCTGACTGGTCCCGAAGGTATCTGGTATCTTCGCTATGATCTGATGGAGGAGATCCTGAAACATGCCACAGAATCTGTAAAGGTATACTTTAAATGTGATTTTGATCTTCCTGCAGACCAGCAGACCCCGGTTAAATTTGAGTATACCAATGGTATGCTTTCTGTAATCGCTTACATAATGAGGCTCGATATCCATGATTAAAGATCAGTTATTTACTGAGAAATACCGGCCAAAGACCTTTGATCAGATCATTGGACTAAAAACCAAGTTTACCTCCAAAGATAAACTTCCGAACCTGTTATTGGCTGGTCGATGTGGCATTGGAAAAACAACCTTGGCAAAGGTTCTGGCCCATGAATTTGACCTGGATGTATTGTATTTAAATGCATCTGACGAACGTGGGATTGATGTAATCCGAAACAAGGTCAAAGACTTTGCCTCCACCATGTCCATGAACAATAAATTAAAACTGGTTCATTTTGACGAGGCAGACGGATTAACCTTTGATGCCCAGAATACCCTTCGTAACATCATGGAAGAGTATGCCGGCAACTGCAGATTCATCTTTACCTGCAATAATGTAGGCAAAATCATTGAGCCTATCCGGTCCCGGTGTATGGAGATTGACCTGTCACAACCAGATCGCGAGGAGATTGCAGGGTATCTGCAGAATATTCTCAGGGCAGAGGAAATGACCTTGAAGGTAGGTGACCTGGTAGAATTAATCCGGGTTAATTATCCCGATATCAGAAGCATGGTCAATGGAATTCAGCATTACAAAATATTTGGTGTTTTGCCCATTACCAGTCATGTTCTTGCCGAACAAATTCTGGACCTGATCCGGAAAGGTGATTTCACTGCAGCACGAAAAGAATGGATTGCTGCATCTCCAGATTACAAAACCCTGCTTCTGGATATCACCGATAGATTAACCACAAAGGAGATCGAAAAATGGATTGTGACTATTGCAAAATATTCATTTGAGATGTCCATGGGTGCCTTTCCAGAGATATCATTTGCAGCATGTATGAAGGTGATGAGTGATGGAAGATAGTGTGGGAACCTGTTTCATGTCATACAATGCAGATAGCAATGGAAATGTAATGCATTGTATAGATGGAATTCCATTCTGGAACTATGAATTTGGAATGAATCTGGAAGACTATGGAATTAATCGTGCTGTTGATGTATGCCGGGCATGGGATCCAGTTTACAGAAGATGCAGTTTAATACCAACAGGATGTAATCATGGCAAGAAGATCTAATCAACCGAAGGTGCAGACAATGGAAGCAACAAGTGAATCAACATTTGATGAAACTCCTATACTTGAACAGCCAGTGGGATATGCCGCAGAAGATATTCCCAAACATCAGCCAAACCAGCCTGAAAATGGATGCTATGGTGAGATAAAGTTATTCTGTGGTAGAGAAACAAAACCATGCCATTTCAGGGAATTTATTAACTCCAGTCCATCAGGACTCTACGCAGCGTGTACTCGTTGCAAGGATCTCAGACTAAAGATCGATACCAACTCAAAGATATGATGCTCGTTGATCATGAAATAATCAAAGCATATACTGATAGAAATATTGGTATCTCTCCTTTTTGTGACAAACAGGTAAATCCAAACTCCTATGAT
>Ga0208826_1003593_pt1 | contig 10499 bp, 10 predicted proteins | sample AD_UKC115_MetaG_FD_184451 | JGI IMG/M metagenome (GOLD analysis project Ga0208826, IMG submission 184451) | Active sludge microbial communities of municipal wastewater-treating anaerobic digesters from Hong Kong - AD_UKC115_MetaG (SPAdes)... | ecosystem: Engineered > Bioreactor > Anaerobic >... | reverse complement strand
CGGCATCGGGATACATGACCACGCCGGGCCATGGACCCTCGCCCTCGGGAAGAGCCAGGGTGACGGGGCAGGAGCCGTCGGAAGTGGTGATGACGTCGGTAATGGTGGGCATGCCATCCGTTCTACCGGAGCCGTCGGCACGTAAACTGCGGATGTGCCGATTCCAACCCCGTACGAGGACCTGCTTCGCCTGGTGCTCGCCGAGGGAGTTCCCAAATCCGATCGCACCGGCACCGGCACCCGCAGCCTGTTCGGGCATCAGATGCGCTATGACCTGTCCGCCGGTTTTCCGCTGATCACCACCAAGAAAGTCCACACCAAGTCGGTGATCTACGAACTGCTGTGGTTCCTGCGCGGCGACTCCAACGTACGCTGGCTCCAGGAGCACGGCGTGACAATCTGGGACGAATGGGCTTCTCCCACAGGTGAACTCGGACCCGTCTACGGGGTGCAGTGGCGGTCGTGGCCCACGCCGTCCGGTGCGCACATCGACCAGATCACCGCCGCCATCGAACTGCTCGAGCGGGACCCGGACTCGCGCCGCAACATCGTCTCGGCCTGGAACGTGGGAGAGATCCCGCAGATGGCCCTACCGCCGTGTCACGCGTTCTTCCAGTTCTACGTGGCGGACGGCAAGCTCAGCTGCCAGCTGTACCAGCGCAGCGCGGATCTGTTTCTCGGGGTGCCGTTCAACATCGCCAGCTACGCGCTGCTGACCCACATGGTGGCCGCGCAGACCGGCCTCGGGGTCGGCGAGTTCGTCTGGACCGGCGGCGACTGCCACATCTACGACAACCACGTGGACCAGGTCAACGAACAGCTCTCCCGCGACCCGCGGCCCTATCCGGAGCTCGTTCTGGCACAGCGTGATTCGATCTTCGATTACACCTACGAGGACATCGAGATCCGGGACTACCATCCGCATCCGGCGATCAAGGCACCCGTCGCGGTATGACCGGTCCCGCCCTGGTTTGGGCGCAGTCGACAGCTGGGGTGATCGGCCGTGATGGCGGCATCCCGTGGCACATTCCCGAGGATCTGGCGCACTTCAAGGAGCTCACTCTTGGGCATCCCGTGATCATGGGCCGGCTCACCTGGGATTCGCTGCCGGCCAGGTTCCGGCCCCTGCCAGGCCGGCGCAACCTCGTGCTCACTCGTGACCCGCACTTCGTTGCCGACGGTGCCGAGGTGATCGCGGCGCTGGACGACGCGCCGTCGGCCGACGCATGGGTGATCGGCGGGGCGCAGGTGTATGCGCTGGCGCTGCCGTTGGCCGCGCGTTGCGAGGTCACCGAGGTGGACGTGGACCTGGGACGCGAGGACGGCGACGCACTGGCACCGGTGCTCGACGACGGTTGGGTGCGCACCGCGGGGGACTGGCAGATCAGCACCTCGGGGTTGCGCTACCGGTTCGTCAGCTACCGGCGATGAACCTCTCGGTTGCACAGGCGCGACGAATTGCCCTGGCGGCACAGGGTTTTCATGAGCGGAAGCCGAGCGGTCCGGTGACGCGGGCGCAGCTGAAGCGGCTCATCGCCCGCATCCAGGTGCTGCAACTGGACTCGGTGTCGGTCGCGGTGCGAGCGCACTACGCCCCGGTGTTCAGCCGGCTCGGCGGCTACGACCGCGACCTGCTGGACCGGGCGGCCTGGAGTCACAGCGCCCGCTCTCCGCGCCTGCTCATCGAGTACTGGGCGCACGAGGCCGCGCTGATGGCGGTCGAGGACTGGCCGCTGCTGCGCTGGCGGATGCGCGAGTACGCCGACGGCCGGTGGGGCCGGGAGATCGTCCGGAAGAATCGGCGGCTGGCCGATGACATCGTCAGTGCCGTTGCGGACCGGGGCCCGTCGACGGCGGGGCAGATCGAGTCGCACCTGGAAGCGGAACCGCGCGGGCGTAAGGGTCCCTGGTGGGATCGCAGTGAGACCAAGTGGGTGGCCGAGGCGCTGTGGTCGTCGGGGGTGCTGACGACGGCGCACCGCACCGGATTCGCGCGGCACTACGACCTGACCGAGCGGGTGCTCCCGCCGGAGGTGCTGGCCCGGCAGGTGGACGACGGCCAGGCGGTGCGCGAGCTGATCCTCAAGGCCGCCGGTGCGCTGGGTGTGGGCACCGAGGCCGACCTCCGGGACTATTTCCGGCTGGGTGCCGCTCAGGTCAAACCGGCACTGGCCGCTCTCGTCGCCGCGGGGGAGTTGGAGCGCGTGACCATCGATGGTGTGCCCGCGTATCTCCTTGCCGGGCAGAAGATTCCGCGGGCCGATCGCGGGACCGCGCTGCTGTGCCCGTTCGATCCGCTGATCTTCTTCCGGCCGCGGGTCGAGCGGCTGTTCGGATTCCACTACCGGATCGAGATCTACACGCCGGCGGCAAAGCGGCAGTACGGCTACTACGTGTGGCCGTTCCTGCTCGACGGCGAACTCGTCGGCCGGGTCGATCTCAAGGCCGACCGCGCGGCGGGCGTGCTGCACGTCCCCGGCGCGTTCACCGAGGGCGGCCGGGACCGTCGCCGCATCGCCGCCGCGCTGGCCGCCGAACTCGCCTCGATGGCGGAATGGCTCGGCCTGCAAGGGGTTCGGGTCGGGGACCGAGGCGACCTCGCCGGGGCACTGGCAGCCTGCTGTTGACCTACCGCCGCGCGGCCGGACTAGGCTCACCCCGTGGCCGAGACCGCCCCGCTGCACGTACAGCTGATCGCCAAGACGGAGTTCGCGCCGCCGGTGGACGTCCCGTGGAGCACCGACGCCGACGGCGGCCAGGCGCTGGTCGAGTTCGCGGGCCGGGCCTGCTATCAGACCTGGGACAAGCCGAACCCGAGGACCGCCACGAACGCCGCGTACGTCAAGCACATCATCGACGTCGGGCATTTCGCGGCGCTCGAACATGCCAGCGCCACCTTCTACATCACCGGCGTGTCCCGGTCGTGCACCCATGAGCTGACCCGGCACCGGCACTTCTCCTACAGTCAGCTGTCCCAGCGCTACGTGCCCGCCGACGCGGCCGAGGTGGTGGTGCCGCCGGAGATCGCCGCCGATCCCGAGCTCGAACGGGTCTTCCTGCACGCGGTCGATGCCAGCCGAGTGGCCTTCGACGAGCTACTGGGCGGCCTGGAGTCCAAGCTCGACGACGCACCCGGTCAGACGCTGCGCCGCAAGCAGGCGCGCCAGGCCGCCCGCGCGATCCTGCCGAACGCCACCGAGAGCCGGATCGTGGTGACCGGCAACTACCGGGCCTGGCGGCACTTCATCGCGATGCGGGCCAGTGAGCACGCCGACGTGGAGATGCGCCGGCTGGCGATCGCCTGCCTGCGCCAACTGGCCGCGGCGGCACCCGCGGTGTTCGCCGATTTCGAGATCGCCACCCTGGCCGACGGCAGCGAGGTCGCGACCAGTCCGCTGGCGACGGACGTTTGAGAAACCGGTTCGCCCGGCACGGTAACCTTAGCGCCGTGAGCACCAGCGGATTCGACGTCAGCGCACGTGTGGGCACCGTGCTGACTGCCATGGTGACGCCGTTCGGCCCGGACGGCTCGCTGGATCTGGCCACCGCCAAGAAGCTCGCCACCCGGCTGGTCGACGCTGGGTGTGACGGCCTGGTGGTGTCCGGGACCACCGGGGAATCACCCACCACCACCGACGACGAGAAGATCGCGCTGCTGGGCGCCGTGCTCGAGGCGGTGGGCGACCGGGCCCGGATCATCGCGGGCGCCGGCACCTATGACACCGCTCACAGCGTGCACCTGGCGAAGGCGTGTGCCGCCGAGGGCGCGCACGGCCTGCTGGTGGTGACGCCGTACTACTCCCGGCCGCCGCAGGCCGGTCTGCTCGCGCACTTCCGCGCGGTCGCCAACGCCACCGAGCTGCCGAACGTGCTCTACGACATCCCGCCGCGCTCGTCGATCCCGATCGCCTGGGACACCCTGCGTGAGCTGGCGCGGCACCCGAACATCGTCGCGGTCAAGGATGCCAAGGGCGACCTGCACGGCGGCGCACAGATCATGGCCGAGACCGGCCTGGCGTACTACTCCGGTGACGATTCGCTGAATCTGCCGTGGCTGGCGGTCGGCGCGACCGGCGTCGTCAGCGTGTGGGGCCACGTCGCCGCCGGCCAGCTGCGCGACCTGGTGTCGTCGTTCAACTCCGGCGACATCGCGACGGCCCGCAAGATCACGGTGGGGCTGGCCCCGCTGGATGCCGCCCAGTCCCGGCTCGGCGGCGTGACCATGTCGAAGGCCGCGCTGCGGCTGCAGGGCTTCGACGCCGGCGATCCCCGACTGCCGCAGGTGCCGGCAACGCCCGAGCAGGTCGATGCGCTGGCCGCGGATCTTCGCGCCGCCGGCGTTCTGGGGTAGGCCTTGCCGATGGATACCGAACTCGCACCGCCCGGGCCGCTGGCCCCCGGTGGGCTGCGGGTCACCGCGCTGGGCGGGATCGGCGAAATCGGCCGCAACATGACGGTTTTCGAGCATCTGGGCCGTCTGCTGATCGTGGACTGCGGCGTGCTGTTCCCCACCCACGACGAACCCGGCGTCGACCTCATCCTGCCGGATCTGCGGCACATCGAGGACCGGCTCGAGGACATCGAGGCGCTGGTGCTCACCCACGCGCACGAGGACCACATCGGCGCCATCCCGTTCCTGCTCAAACTGCGGCCCGACATCCCCGTCGTGGGATCGCGGTTCACCCTGGCGCTGGTCGCCGCCAAGTGCCGCGAACACCGGATCAAACCGAAGTTCACCGAAGTCGCTGAGGGACAACGCAGTACGCACGGTGTGTTCGAATGCCAGTATTTCGCGGTCAATCATTCCATTCCCGACGCGCTGGCCATCGCCATCCACACCGGTGCGGGAACGGTCCTGCACACCGGTGACATCAAGCTGGACCAGACGCCGCTGGACGGCCGGCCGACCGATCTGCCCGGCATGTCCCGGCTCGGTGACGCCGGCGTCGATCTGTTCCTGTGCGATTCGACCAACTCCGAACATCCCGGGGTCAGCCCGTCGGAGAGCGAGGTGGGGCCGAACCTGCACCGGTTGATCCGCGGTGCTGACGGCCGCGTCATCGTCGCCTGCTTCGCGTCCAATGTCGATCGCGTGCAACAGATCATCGACGCCGCCGTTGCGTTGGGCCGCAAGGTGTCCTTCGTCGGCCGGTCGATGGTCCGCAACATGGGCATCGCGCGCGAGCTGGGATTCCTGACGGTGGCCGAGGACGATGTCCTGGACATCGGCGCGGCCGAGATGCTGCCGCCCGACCGGGTCGTGCTGGTGACGACGGGCACCCAGGGCGAGCCGATGGCGGCGCTGAGCCGGATGTCGAGGGGGGAGCACCGCAGCATCACCCTGACCGCGGGCGACCTGATCATCCTGTCCAGTTCGCTGATCCCCGGCAACGAGGAAGCGGTCTACGGCGTCATCGATTCGCTCGCCAAGATCGGTGCCCGGGTCGTGACCAACGCTCAAGTGCGCGTGCATGTTTCGGGTCACGCCTACGCCGGGGAGCTGCTCTTCCTGTACAACGGCGTGCGGCCCCGCAACGTGATGCCGGTGCACGGCACCTGGCGGCACCTGCGGGCCAACGCCAAGCTGGCCGCCGGCACCGGCGTGCCACCGGAGAACATCCTGCTGGCCGAGAACGGCGTCAGCGTGGATCTGGTGAACGGTGTCGCGACCATCGCCGGGGCCGTGCCGGTGGGCAAGATGTTCGTCGACGGTCTCATCACCGGCGACGTGGGCGATGCCACGCTGGGGGAAAGGCTCATCCTCTCTTCGGGTTTCGTCGCGGTCACCGTCGTCGTGCAGCGCGGCACCGGCCGTCCGATCGCGCCGGCGCACCTGCACTCCCGGGGGTTCAGCGAGGATCCCAAGGCGCTCGAGCCCGTCGCGTTGAAGGTGCAGGAGGAGTTGGAGACGCTGGCGGCGGGCAATGTCACCGACCCGGGACGGATCGCCCAGGCGGTCCGGCGCACGGTCGGTAAGTGGGTCGGCGAGACCTACCGGCGCCAACCGATGATCGTGCCCACCGTGCTCGAGGTCTGATCAGGAACGTCCGGCCCGCTCCGCCGCGTGGTCCTCGATCGCCTTTCCGATGGCGTGCGCGGCACGCTCCATGAACATGGTCCCGCTGCCGCGCACCCAGTCGCAGGAGGCGGCCGGGCCCGCGAGTTGGCCGGTGAAGTGCGGCATGACGTACTGGGCGAACAGTTCGTAGCTGTGCATCTTGGCCGCCGGCCGGGCCCAGTTGTGGTCCAGCAGCAGGAACGCGCCGAACCCGCCGTTGCTCGCCTCGACGAGCTCCTCGATCTTGGCGATGGCGTCCGCGGGCGTGCCGATCACGGCGAAGCCGGACTGGTTGTTGTTGGCCAGAATCTCTTCGACGGTGTCGCCCTGCACCGGTCCGCCCGGCAGCAGATGGCTGAAATACTGTGAGAACTCGACGATTCCGTATTCGACGTCCCGCTCCGCCTGCTCGCGGGTCTCGGCCAGGTGCATCGGGCCGACGAGGCGCCACTTGGACCGGTCCGCGACGTGACCGTGCTCGGCGGCGACCTCTTCCCACGTCGACCAGTGCTGGGCCAGCAGGTCCATGCCCTGTCGGGCGGTGGCCGCGATGGACAGCATCCCGACGCCGTGCCGGCCCGCGCCGCGCGGACCGGTCGGGGAGAACGAGGCGGCCACCGCGACGTCGAAACAGGGATCGGTGTAGGGCGCCAGTTGCAGCCGCGCATCCTGCAGGGTGAAGCCGTCGGTATGCATGGTGACCGTCTCGCCGCGCAGCAGGCGCATGATCGCGTCCAGACACTGCTCCATCCGCGGTCGCTGGTCGTCGGCGGGAATCCCGAGCATGTGTGCGTCGGACGTCAGCTGGCCGGGACCGCAGCCGAGCATCACGCGGCCGCGGGTCAGGTGGTCGAGCAGAACCATGCGGTCGGCCAGCATCAACGGGTTGTGATACGGCAGGGAATTCACTCCGGTACCCAGCTTGATGTGCTTGGTGCGTTCGGCGGCCACAGCGATCACCACTTCCGGGGAGGCGATGAGCTCGAAGCCGGCCGAATGATGCTCGCCGATCCATGCCTCGTGGAAGCCGAGCCGGTCCATCGCGACGATCAGGTCGAGATCGCGTTCGATGGCCAGCGTCGGGTTCTGCCCGGTGGGGTGGAACGGTGCCAAGAAGTTTCCGAAGCGCATCGGACCAGTCTGGGCCCAAACCCCATCGGGCGGATTGGATTCGGGAATCAGCGCTTGTTGACGTAGCCGGCGTCGACGGGCAGCGCGACCCCGGTGACGTAGCGCCCGGCGTCGGACACCAGGTAGAACACCGCGTTGGCGATGTCCTCGGGTTCCAGGGTCTGCACCGGCAACGCGTTCCCCATGTCCGGACCCCCCTGGGTCTCCTGCGCAATGCCCTCGAGCCACGACCGGGTGAAGTCGTTGTCGATCATCGGGGTGTTGACCCCGGCCGGATGGATCGAGTTCACCCGGATGTTGAACTGGGCCAACAGATTCGCGTAGGTCCGCATCAACCCGACGACGCCGTGTTTGGCCGCCGCGTAGCCCACCGACCCGGCGATCGGTGTGCCCACCCCGACCAGGCCCATGACCGAACTGGTCAGCACCATCGCGCCGCCGTTGCCGAACTTGATCATCGGCTTCATGGCCACGTCGACGGTGTGGTAGACGCCGGTCAGGTTGACGTCGAGGACGTCCTGCCACGCGCCGGCGTCGGCCATCGGTGCGATCCCGGCGTTCGCGACCACGATGTCGAGTCGGTCACCCAGCGCCTCGGTGCCGGCGCGCAACGCGGACTTCAGTGAATCCCGTTCGCGCACATCAGCTTCCGTCGCGAAGATCCGAGCGCCGGTCTCCTCGACCAATTTGACCGTGGCGGCCAGGTCGTCGGGGGTGGCCATCGGATAGGGCACCGACGCGATCTGGTCGCACAGGTCGACGGCGATGATGTCGGCGCCCTCGGAGGCGAGTTTCAGCGCGTGCGCGCGGCCCTGACCGCGCGCCGCACCGGTAATGAACGCGGTCCTGCCGGTCAGCGCACCCATCTCAGCCGCGCAGCTGACCCTTGGCGGGATCGCCGGCGACGATCGGCTTCAGCATCTTGATGTCGGGTGCGCCGTCGAGGTGCTCGCCGACCGCCCCGAACAGCTTGCCGATCGCCGGAGAGGTGCTGTGCGCCGTGAGCGCCTCCTCGTCGGCCCACTGCTCGACGAACACGAAGGTGTTGCCGGTTTCGTGCAGCGAGTACAGCTGGCAGCCGGGCTCGCCGTGCACCTCTTCGATGGCGGCCGTGCACGCGTCGCGAACGGCGTCGACGGACTCGGGTTTGGCGGTCATGGTGGCGACGACGACGACAGCGTTCTGGGGCATCTGCTCTCCCTCGGGGGACGTTCGTGTGACGCCATTCACCCTAACGACGGCGGCGTTCCGGCTTCGCGCGGCCTTCGCGGCGTAACAATTCGGCCACGGCCCGGGCCAATGGGCCAGTTCAGGGGCTGTGTGGCTGGTGTGGCGGATGGTGCAGCTGGGGTTGATGCGATTAGGCTTGCCGCATGCCTCCGAAGACCGCGACGCGTTCCGGCGCAGCCAAAACCAGCAGGTCACGAGCGGGTTCGCGACAGCCGGCCCGCAAGCCGGCCAAGAAGCCGAGCAGCCCCGCGGCCCGCCGCAATAATCCGTCCCTGGTGGCCTCGGCCGGTGCCGGAGCGGGACGCGCGGCGCGGGCAACCTGGCTGATGGTCGCCCGCGGCGTCGGGGGAACCGCACGGTCGGTCGGCCGGGCCCACGACATCGATCCCGGCCACCGCCGCGACGGGATCGCCCTGGCGCTGCTGGGCGTGGCGGTTGTCGTCGCCGCCAGCTCATGGTTCGACGCGGCCCGCCCGGTGGGAGCCTGGATCGACGAGATGCTGCGCACCGTGATCGGTGGCGCGGTCGTGCTGCTGCCGATCGCCCTGGTGGCCATCGCCGTCACCCTGATGCGGACCGCACCCAACCCGGAGGCCCGGCCCCGGTTGATCCTCGGCGCGGCCATGATCACGCTTCCGGCCCTGGGATTGTGGCACCTGTGGTCGGGCTCGCCCGATACGCCCGCGGGTCGCCGGCATGCCGGCGGGTTCGTCGGTCATGTGCTGGGCGGACCGCTAGCCGACGGGCTGAGCGCCTGGATCGCGGTGCCGCTGCTGTTCATCGGCGTGCTCTTCGGGGTGCTGCTGATGACCGGGACCACCATCCGCGAGGTGCCCGAGACCCTGAACGCCATGTTCGGCACGGCAATGTTCCGGCGCGACTACGACGGCGATGACGACTACGACGAGCGCGGCGAACACGACACGAATCCTGTTGCCGCACAGGGTTACCAGGACGATTTCTCGGACGGCTATTACGACAACGCCGTTGCCGACGACGACGGGCTGCCGGCCTGGCCGGGCGGCAGCCCCTACGAGAACTATCCGCTCACCGAGGGCCTCGCGGACGCCCCGACGGTCCCCGAGCCGGCGGCCCGACCGGCGCGCAAGCCACGCAAGAGCCCGGCAAAACCGAAGACCGACACCAAGGTTCTGGACCGGGTGATCGAGGGCCCGTATGTGCTTCCGTCGCTGGAGCTGCTGGTCGCCGGTGACCCGCCCAAGCGCCGCAGCCCCGCCAACGAGCAGATGGCCGATGCCATTTCCTCGGTGCTGCAACAGTTCAAGGTGGACGCCGCGGTCACCGGCTGCACCCGCGGGCCGACCGTCACGCGCTACGAGGTCGAGCTCGGCCCCGGCGTCAAGGTCGAGAAGATCACTGCGCTGCAACGCAATATCGCCTACGCGGTGGCCACCGAGAGCGTGCGCATGCTCGCGCCGATCCCCGGTAAGTCCGCGGTCGGGATCGAGGTGCCCAACACCGATCGTGAGATGGTCCGGCTGGCCGATGTGCTCACCGCACCGGAGACCCGAAAGGATCACCACCCGTTGGTGATCGGGCTGGGCAAGGACATCGAGGGCGACTTCATCTCGGCCAATCTGGCCAAGATGCCGCACCTGCTGGTGGCCGGCTCGACCGGTTCGGGCAAGTCCAGCTTCGTCAACTCGATGCTGGTGTCGCTGCTGGCCCGGGCCACCCCGGAAGAGGTCAGGATGATCCTGATCGACCCCAAGATGGTGGAACTGACGCCCTACGAAGGCATTCCGCACCTGATCACCCCCATCATCACCCAGCCCAAGAAGGCCGCCGCCGCGCTGGCCTGGCTGGTCGAGGAGATGGAGCAGCGCTACCAGGACATGCTGGCCCATATCGACGAGGTCGGGCCGGTTCAGAAGCTGATCGACTTCCTGCAGGGCGCGGATGTGGAGAAGGCGAAAGCGGCGCGCTGACCGCAGCCTGCAAGAAAGTTAAGCCGGCGCTTTCGCGCCGGCTTTTTTTGTTCAGCGACCCGTAAAGGCCGGCGCGCGTTTTTCGACGAAATGCGCGACGCCTTCCTTGAAGTCTTCGGAGGCGAAAGACT
>Ga0208826_1003592_pt1 | contig 10499 bp, 8 predicted proteins | sample AD_UKC115_MetaG_FD_184451 | JGI IMG/M metagenome (GOLD analysis project Ga0208826, IMG submission 184451) | Active sludge microbial communities of municipal wastewater-treating anaerobic digesters from Hong Kong - AD_UKC115_MetaG (SPAdes)... | ecosystem: Engineered > Bioreactor > Anaerobic >... | reverse complement strand
AAATCGAAGAGAGCAATCGTCAGGGCAAGGCATTCCATCTCTTTATCAATCGTTTGATTCAGGGAGTCAGTTACAAGGAACTTATTTCCCAGGTTTATGAAACGGATTTGAATCAATGGCTGAAAAATTTTAAAAAATATAATCCACTTCCCGATAACGCCAAAATCTTCTCTGAAATCGAAATATCCGCAATTTTTGCAGAGATTCTATGGATCGGTTATATGGACGCTGTTGCATTTCTGCCGGATAAAATTCAAATCTTTGACTGGAAGACTTCCAGACGCGTCGGGGATCCGAAAGTCCTGTTGAATTCACCGCAGACACGGCTTTATTGCTTTCTAATGATGCAGAATCATCAAAATTTTCTGAATTTTTCAGGAAATTTCTCGCCGGATCAAATTGAAATGGTTTACTGGTACGCACGTTTTCCATCTGATCCGATTCATTTGCAGTATTCTGCAGAGTTATATGACAAAGATTTGGTTTATTTCAAAGATATGGCAGAAAAATTGTGCTATGATGATCGCGCAAATTATCCGCAGACACTCCAGCAAAAAAATTGCCGCTTCTGTCGTTTTCAAACCTTTTGTTTTAAAGAAACCCTTCTGGAAGATGAAAGTTTGGAAGACGAATTCCTGGACTCCGAATTGTTTGACTTTTTCCAACAACCGGATCAGGATATTGCAGGCGGGTCAGAATCTGCGCAAAAGATTTTTGAAAGTTTCTAAAACAGTAATTCGAAATTTGAAAAGATTGCTTCGTCGGGCTTATGCCCTCCTCGCAATGACAGATTGTTTTGCGAGCCACAACAGGGGCGTAGTTTGTCATTGCGAGCGTAGCGAAGCAATCCTCCATCACATAGAGAAAAAAAAAGAGCCTTTTTTTATTTAGGCTCTTTTTTTTGCTTTGTTTATTCCGTTTTCGCTAATTCAACAATTTTGGAGAATGCCTGCAGGTCACGAACAGCCACATCAGCAAGCATCTTTCGATTCAAACTGATATTGTTCTTTTTCAGACCGGAAATCAGACGGCTGTAAGAAATTCCATTCAAGCGAGCTGCAGCGTTGATTCTGGTAATCCAAAGCTTCCGCAGATCACGTCTCCGTGTTCGACGATCACGATATGCATACCATAAACTTGCCAGCATCGCTTCATTGGCGCGGCGATACAGTTTATGACGAGTGGCATGATAGCCCTCGTTCATTTTCAATAATTTTTTGTGACGGCGATGTCCCTGAGGACCACCCTTTACACGTGCCATAAATAACTCCTTTGCTTCCCTCGGACGTCAATCATGAAAAATGATTTGTTATATACACCCGACAGTCGCACTAAAAAAGAATACGATTATTTCTCCATGTATGGAGCGAGACGTTTGATGCGCTGAATGGTTTTCTTTCCTTCAACCACAATCATCTCAGACAAAAGCGCCTTTGTTCGATCGGAAGAACGACGGCGGAAATGGCTTTTTCCACCTTTCGTCCGAACAACAATGCCAGACCCTGTCATGCGGAAACGTTTTGACGTAGCCTTATGGGTCTTTAGTTTGAATTTACCTACTGTTTGTTTGCGTGGCACAACGAAACTCCTTACAACAAAATTCAATGACAATCAGAACGATTTGCCATTCGATTAGCGGGCTAATTATACACTATTTTTTGTTTTCAAAAATTCTATGATTCAGAATCCGTTGTTTCGTCCTCGTCATCATCCTCATCATCGAAATCTTCATCGGTTTCATCAGATTCATCTTCAATGACGACCGGTTGAATCTCACCGGATTCAATGGCTGCTTTCCGTTTGGCAATTTTCTTTGCATTGGGCATCAGAAGCATGCTCATGACGCGGCCTTCGATTCCCGGAGCCTGTTCAATGGATGCGATATCGCTTAATTCTTGGGCAATCTCTTTTAAATCTTCAAGTGCCAGTTCCGGATATGAGATCTCTCGACCGCGAAAGCGGATTGTGACACGGACCTTCATTCCATCTTCCAACCAACGGCGCGCATCACGTGTCTTAAATCCCCGGTGATGCTCATTGGTCTTTGGCCGAAGACGAATCTCTTTGATTTCAATTTTTGTTTGGGCTTTTCGCGCTTCCTTTTCTTTCTTTGTTCTCTCATAAAGAAATTTTCCAAAGTCCATCACACGACAGACCGGAGGATTCGCATTTGGAGAGACTTCAACGAGATCCAATTCAGCTTCCCGCGCGATTTGTAACGCCTCACGGGTTGAAATTACGCCCAGATTTTCACCTTTATGATCGATTACACGAACTTCAGGGATTCTGATAGTTTCATTAACACGAAAATCTTGTGTACTTATGGTAGCTCCTTCCTTCTTTTCGGAAATAATTCTTAGTTTCCGAACGAATACCGAATAAAATATACCACACTGGTCAAATTTTGACAACCAGCCTTAATATTTCACTCCACCAATTCCTCTGAAGATAGAATTTTCATTATCAGATGTGTAATTTCTTTCATCTGCTGTTCATAATATGAAAAGAACGATTCCGTTTATGGTTGAATCACCGATGTGATTTTTTCGAGAGCCGCAGATCTCGCCGGAGAATCAACCGTATCGCGGAACAATAGTTCCCACAGATTTTTAAAATATTCCCAGGTGATATGCGGTTCAATGCTGGCATCAATCGTCCATTGCGCTGCTTGCTCCCAATTCCCGCTCATAGCAGCACCTCGAATAAAGGGGGTCATCTCAACCGGCTTCAGCATGGTATATCCGTTCTCAATCGCTTCATCATGCAACCGAATAACGGTTTCGTAATCGCCGAGATCCACTGCAAGTGCTGCTTTTTCATAGTAATAACACCAATCATGGCGAAAATCCGAACCAAATATTTCAGCCGGCATTTGATAATCAGAATTATAGAGAATCCGGCTCTTATTCTGATACGGAATCAATTCTTTCATTTTTGGATCAATGTAAGGATTTTTCAAATCAGCTTCATCCAGAAGCCAAAGGCACCGATCCCATTCGGGCTTTGTGATCACCACCGAATTTTTTGAATCCATGTTTGTTTCAAACATTTTTGTCGTATATCCAAGCGGCAATCCTTCACGAATCTCCTGCCAGAAATCCTTTCCACTCATATTGAAATACCAGTACGGAGTCGGTTTATGCCCCGTATTCTTGCCATACATCTCAAAAACCATACCTCCGTCAGCCCATCCACCCATATAAGAAGCGATAATCGCATCTCCGAGTATGGCTGTATTTTCTTGAAGATCTGGAACGCGCCATTTCATCTGCCATTGAAACTTTTGCTGCGATTCCCAAGCATATCGATAGGTAGCGGAATTTTGAATCTGGAAAAATGTGCTGATCCCGCACAATGCTGCCAGAATCAGTATCTTTTTAACATTCCCATTCAAACAAGTCGCTGCAGCCGCTGCGATTGAAAGTGAAATACCCCAAAAACTGGGAATCAGAAACCGGTCATGATAAAGAAACGTTGAAGAAGGTGTCTTATCGATCGCAATTCCCGGGAGGAAACCGATTACTGCTGCAGCCATACCCAACAGGAAAATCTCTCGTGAATCGATTGTGTCCGAAAACAGTTGTTTTTTCTTTCGGAGTCGGAACAAAATCAGAAAAATTATTACAGCAATCAGAAAACCAACCGCACAAGCCGCCTGTGTGTTTTTCTTTGTCAGATCAAAATTAGCAGGATTGATACTGCGATACCAGATACCCCAGACCGATTCGGTTACGTACTGTATCATTCTTTGAATCACAAACACAACCATTGACAACACACCATCGGTCTGCTGCAATATTTCCAATTCGTTCCGGTCATGAATCAATTTCGGCATGATAAAGAAACGATAGAAGAAATATGCGAAAAAGATGAATAAAAATGGCAATTCGTAAAGAATCGTTTTTTGAATCCGTTTCTTAATCGCCAATTTTTGAGGACGCAGCGCGAACCAGATAATGCCTATACGCAATAATTCAAGCGTCAGATAATATTCGGTCACCAGCAGTTGAAATGCGCTCAATACGGCAGAAATCAGAAAAAGCGATATCCGCTTCCGCATATTCTGTGTCTGAATTGCTGCCGCTGTAAGCAGAAAAGAGCCAAGAATTACGGGATACTGCATCCAAATCTGATTGTACGTGATACTTAGCGCCTGATGTTTAAAAAATGGAAAGATCGAAAATAGAATCGCAGAAATTGCGGCAATTTCTTTACATTCGGGCCATAAACGACGTATTAATGCCCAACTGATGACACCTGCCAGAAAACGCCAGAAGAGGGAATAGATTTGCCAGGCGATCTTACTGGTCCCGGCAATCTTAAAATCCATTGACAGCACCCACGCCATTATGACCGGACGGCTGTCATTGATGGAATAATCCAGCAGTGCCTGATAACCGCCCTGATCATATCCGGAAAGACTCACCCAGTCATCCAGATAAAAACCAACCTGTGGCAGTTGAATTGCCCAGGTACAGATCATAATCAACAAAAGCAAAAAGGGGAACCAGCGACCTAAGAAAATTTTTTCACTTAATTTCATATTTTTTTCTTCAACAAATGATTAAGTTCTCCGTCAGGAGTTTTGGAATCACCATGCAACAATTCGAAATATCGATGTGCTATTTAAATTAAGAAGGAAAAACTATTTATTGTGATGATTTTGCGTGAAGATCAAAATCATCACAATAAAAATGAATCCTCCCCATATTTCAAATTGCTGAGTACCACGTTAATAACTTGCGGGGATTACGCAGTTATTTTAAAATCGGATCCTTCTTTTTCGAGTTTTCATCAATAATGTATGGCGGACGATTTCGAGCTGCATCAAACATACGCCATAAATACTCACCTAACACACCAAGTGAAAGCATCACAATACCAAAACCGCCTAAAAGTAATATTGCCAGCGTTGTATATCCAGTAACAGGAATCTTTCCGCTCAGTTTATTAATCAGCAAGAAAACCATCCAGATGAATGCTCCAAAAAACATCAATACACCGATCGATGAAATAAAGCGGATTGGAAAATATGAAAATCCCAATAAAGAATCGACGACCAGTTTGTATTTTTTTCCTAATGTCCAGCGTGATTTTCCGATATTCCGCTTTTTGCGTACATATCGGACTTCCGCTCTCTGAAACCCACTCCAAAGTATTTGTCCAGTTAATGCAGTATTTTTTTCCTCCATCAAGTTGAGGACATCGATGACTTTCCTGTCGATCAGATAGCAGTCAAATCCGTTTCTGGGCATTTCTTTCAATGCGATTTTCTTAACCAAAAAATAATAGGCGTTTGCAAAGAATCGCTGAGAAAACCCTTCCTCTCTGCCCTCCCGAACCGCCAAAACCACTTTATTCCCTTCTAGATATTTTTCGATCATTTCAAGAATCATTTCCGAGGGTTCCTGCAAATCTGCCGCTTTCATAGTTGCACAGCAGCCAGTACACACAGACAGCCCCGCCAGAACTGCAGCATGGGAACCAAAATTTCTCGATAAACGCAAATTGACAATTTTTTCGTCTTTTTCAGCCAGATCTGTCATCACTTGAAAAGAATGATCGCCGGATCCATCATCGACAAAGATGATCTCATAATCGAAATCATATCGAACCAGTTGGTCCAGAACCTTTTCTTTCAGATCCTCATACAGCGGGATAAGATTTTCTTCATTATAATAAACCGGAATAATGATCGAAATTTTCTTCATTTACTGATTAACCTCCGAATAATACACTGCTTTATCTCGGATATATTCATCAGGATCATACAGTTCGCTGCACAACACCAGCAAGACTGAATCCTCAGAAAAATCAAACATTTCTTTCCAGACCATTTTGGGAATATATACTCCTACATGCGCACGATTCAGATCGAATTCTTCGGTTGAATTACCATAATCCACCCGCACTTTGGAAGTTCCGCTGACATTGATCAGCATAAATTCACTTTTCCGGTTGGCATGCTTTCCTCTCAACGCATCGCGCTGACTTCCGTAAATATAAAATACTCGTTTAATTTCAAACGGAACATCTAATTTTTCTTCAATGACAACAAGGTATCCTTTTTCATCACCATGCTGCGGAAATTCAATCAGTTTCGCTTTTCTCATTCGGTTAACCTGTATAACTGTTCAGGATCTGAATTACATACGCTTGTTCGGATTCAGTCATCCCATTATAAAGCGGAAGGGATAACACTGTATCCGCATAGTCCTCAGCGATCGGCAAATCCCCCCGACGGAAACCTAAATACCCGTAGGCTTCGGATAAATGAGGCGGAATCGGATAGTGAATGATGCTGTCAACGCCATGTTCCTGCAAGTAAGCTTTCAAATGGTCTCTTTTTGTACAACGGATCACATACTGATGCCAGACAGACGTAGCATAAGGCCGCACTTTCGGCAGCAGAATCATCGGATTTTGGATTTCCAATGCGTATCGATCGGTCAATCTTTGGCGTTCTTCATTCGTTTCGTTCAAATGTGCCAGCTTTACCCGCAGCAAGCCAGCCTGCAGTTCATCCAAGCGCGAGTTCGTTCCGACAACCTGATTGTAATAGCGTTTTTCGCTGCCGTAATTGCGATACATGCGGAAAGCTCTGTCATAATCCGGATTGTTCGTGAGAATCGCGCCGCCTTCTCCAAAACCGCCCAAATTTTTCGTTGGATAAAAGCTGAAACAAGAAATATCGGTATAGGTATTCGTGAATTTTCCATCGAATTTGGCGCCATGAGATTGTGCGCTGTCTTCTATTAAAAGGAGGTGATAAGTGTCACAAATCTCTCGCAGCCGCTGCATATGACAGGATTGACCATACAAATTTACCGACAAAATCGCCTTTGTTCTCTCAGAGATCTTTGATTCAATTTTATCCGGATCAATTGTAAAATACGCGTCAGGCTCGACAAAAACAGGTTTCGCTCCATTGATTGTGATTCCCATGACGCTGGCGATATAGGTATTGGAAGGGACAATCACCTCATCCCCTCGGCCGATTCCCAAGATTCGAAAAGAGAGCCACAAAGCATCCAACCCGCTGCCTAATCCAACACAGAAATCCGAACCAGCAAATGCGGCAAATTCTTTTTCGAATGACGTCACTTCCGGTCCAAGAACGTAATGACCGCTTCGTAAGACAGACAATGCCTTCTCTTCGAACTCATCCTGATATCGAAAATAAAGGCGGGATATATCATTCGCTTTGATTTGCTTCATTTTCGTCACTGATTCCAATATCTAAACGATCGTTTGATCCATTGAGAAGTATAAAATCACATCAAAATCCAGGGTGGAAACTGTCATTTTCTGCTGATCCTGACGAATTATCGCACCGGCTTTCCCTCGGGAACGATCATCCGTGATCACGCAACGGTTAATCGTCCTGTTATAGACAATCGGAAGTTGATAAACATCGAATGAAAAAGCTCGAATCTGATTATATACGGCAATGGCAGGCTGTTGAAAATCAATTTTCAAATCCTTGTAATTGATACTCTTCCTTGAATAATAGGTTGCATTCCATCTGTTTTGTGGTTTCGCAACGATTTCTCCGCTTAAAAGGAGATCAAAATTCTTTTTTGTGAGTTCCGTTCCGTAACGGATATATTTCAAGTACAAATCTTTGCCGTTATCCGTTATAGTGATTGGAAAAGCAATCTGATCGATGATAGCTCCTGTATCGATACCCCAATCAATACAGTGCAGCGTCACTCCGGATTCAGATTCATTATTAAGAATCGGCCAGGCAGAGGTATACATCCCGCGATATTTCGGCAGAAGCGAAAAATGAATATTGTAAAGACGGGTAGATTGAAACAAATCAGGACGAATGATCGTATCAAATTCCAATGATAAAAAAATCAGATTCGGAACGCCATAAACCGATTCCAGTGGGACTATCGGAATATTCCATTGCGCTGCAGCTTTTTTAAAGGATCGTTGCCAGCCATCAATTCCCTGATCGGTTTGATTTACAATCGCACAAATTTCATGATGATCAATCCGCTCGAGTGCATATTCCAATAAATCGCATGCGATATTATTTTTTCCAGCTATAGCCAGCATATTTCGGCTTCCTCATTTTCCAGGTTGTTCAATGCTGCTAATTTTATCTCACTTTTTTCTCTCTCGATCATCGTCAATCAGTAATTTGAAATATGGAAAGAAAAGTTAATCGATATTTCGAATTGCTTTATGGGAAGGATTCCTGGTATTTGGTATCATGAACAAAGAATGCTGGTTTCTCTCAATCAATCAAAATACCGTATAATTTAATGCAATACATCAACCGGTTTTCTGCTGAAAACAGCCGATGCAGAAATGATTCGAAATATGGAAAAATCACTTATTTATTTTGAAATTATTTTACGCTCCACCTAAAAAACATTACACAAAATTTTATTCAAATTTCGAATCACAAGAGGAATAGCAGCGTGCTGGTATATCACAGTCATACAGAGAAAACAGTAATTCGATATTTCGATTTTCTATTTGAATAAAGAAGAAAAAACTTGTTGTTATGCAGAGAAATACTAACGCTTGTAGTTGTTCACAATGAAGGTCGATTTTTTTTATTGAAAATTACTCAAATTAGGAAAGGCACGATACCACATGCTGCTGGACGACCTTTTTGCAGTCTCACCCGATTCCTTTACACAATCCGACAAAGATCTCATTGAGAAAGCTTATTACTTTGCAGAAAAAGCGCATGAAGGGCAAAAACGAGCTTCCGGTGAACCATATTTTACACATTGCGTTGCCGTCGCGATGATCCTGTGCGAATTAAAGGTTCAAAGCAACGTCATTGCCGCAGCACTTCTGCATGATACTGTTGAAGATACGGAAATCACACTGGATCAAATCCGAAAAGAATTTGGTGATGAAATTTCTCAACTGGTGGACGGCGTCACAAAGCTCACCAATTTACCGGACGCCCACCGCTATGAAAAATCGTTTACGTCATCTGCCGCTGCAGACAATCCTGAAAAAGGCGAATCCAATATTGAAGATCCGGAACAAAAAGAAGCCGCCATTCGCGAAAGCAAGCGCAGATTAAAAAATGAAACATTGCGGAAAACCTTTATCGCAATGGTAGATGACGTCCGCGTTATCATCATCAAACTGGCAGACCGCCTTCATAACATGCGAACGCTAAGCCACACCAGCAAAGAAAAGCAAAAACGCATCGCTCAAGAAACATTGGATATCTATGCACCGCTGGCAAATCGGCTGGGCATTTGGCGCATCAAATGGGAATTAGAGGATCTGGCTTTCCGTTATGTCCATCCGGAAGAATACATCCAGATTGCTGAAAATCTTGCCACCACCCACGCCTTAAGAGAAAAAGAAGTCGAGGAAATTATAGCCAAACTGAAATCTGTCATGGAACAGGCACAGATTGAATGTGAAATTTCCGGAAGGCCGAAACACATCTATTCCATTTACAATAAAATGTTGGATCGGAATAAACCGTTTGAAATGCTCCGCGATCTGCGCGGTGTCCGTGTAATCGTCAAGGATATACCTTCCTGTTATATGGCTTTAGGTCAAATTCATACGCATTGGCGACCGATCCCACAGGAATTCGATGATTACATCGCAGTCCCAAAAGATAATTTTTATCAATCTCTTCATACCGCTGTTTATTATGACGACGGAAAACCGCTGGAAGTTCAAATCCGAACGCCGGAAATGCATCAAAATGCAGAGTACGGTATCGCGGCTCATTGGCGTTATAAAGAACACGCCAAATCCGATGCCTACTTTGAAAAACGTCTGGACTATCTTCGCCGAATCATGGACTGGCGGAAGGATGTCGAAGACGCCGGTGAGTTTGTGGAAGGGATGAAATCGGATGTTCTCCAGGACAGAGTCTTTGTTTTCACACCCCGTGGTGATGTGATCGATTTGCCGGTTGGCTCAACCCCGATTGATTTTGCCTATGGCGTTCATACGGAAATCGGACATCGCTGCCGAGGCGCCAAGATCAACGGCAAAATGGTTCCATTAACCTATCAACTGAAAACCGGAGATCAGGTTTCGATCATGACTTCCAAACAGGGCGGTCCCAGCCGAGACTGGCTGAATCCGAATCTCGGGCTTGCTAATACACAACGTGCCCGATCAAAAATTCGCGCCTGGTTCAAATGGCAGGATCGTGAACTGAATCTGACTCAGGGCAAAGAAACCATTAAAAAGGATCTGCAGCGCTTAGGTATGAGTGACACAGACCTGAGCGAGATTGCTCGTGACCTTGATTATAAAAACGTAGACGAACTATACATCGCCATTGGCTGCGGTGATTTATCATCCTATCGGGTAATCAATAAAATTAACGAAGGACTGAAAACCAACGAGCAGCAAGTACTGACACCGCGTCCCCAACAATTTGATCATACAAAAGAGTCCGGTATATCCGTTTTAGGAGCAGGCAGCATCTACACTACCTTCGGGAAATGCTGCAGCCCCGCGTCAGGGGATGATATCATCGGTTACAT
>Ga0208826_1003581_pt1 | contig 10513 bp, 9 predicted proteins | sample AD_UKC115_MetaG_FD_184451 | JGI IMG/M metagenome (GOLD analysis project Ga0208826, IMG submission 184451) | Active sludge microbial communities of municipal wastewater-treating anaerobic digesters from Hong Kong - AD_UKC115_MetaG (SPAdes)... | ecosystem: Engineered > Bioreactor > Anaerobic >... | reverse complement strand
ATCGCCAAGGGTGTGGACGGCAAGCCGCTGGCCTCGGCCGAGCTGTCGCAGATCATCAACCTGCCGAGCATGGCCGACGGCACCGACGCCAACGTGCAGTTCCGCGGCGTCGGTCCGGCGGCATGGGAAATGCGGCCGCAGGTGAAGATCGTGCAGGGCCGCAAGTTCGGCGGCGGCCTGCGCGAGATCGTGGTCGGCCACGGCGCGCAGCAACGCTTCCGCGGCCTGGAGCTCGGCAAGCAGCTCAAGCTGGCCAACCAGATGTGGACCGTGGTGGGCGTGTTCGAGTCCGGCGATTCGCACGAATCCGAATTGTGGGCGGATGCCGACGTGCTGGGCCCGGCGTACCAGCGCCAGGCGTTCCAGTCGATGACGGCGAAGCTCGACGGCAAAGGCGGCTTCAAGCAGTTGAAGGCCGCGCTGGCCGCCGACCCGCGCCTGAAGCTGGACGTCGAGACCACCCGCAACTATTACGGCAAGCAGTCCGAAGGCCTGACCAAGCTGATCAATGCGCTTGGCGTGGTGATCGGCGCGATCATGGCGATCGGCGCGGTGTTCGGCGCGCTGAACTCGATGTACGCCGCGGTCGCCGGCCGTGCCCGCGAGATCGCGACGATGCGCGCGATCGGCTTCCGCGGCCTGCCGGTGGTCACCGCGGTCATGCTGGAAACCATGCTGCTGGCCCTGCTCGGCGGGCTGCTGGGCGCCGGCATCGCCTGGCTGGTGTTCAACGGCTACACGGTGAGCACGCTGGGGCAGAACTTCAGCCAGGTGGTGTTCCAGTTCCGGGTCTCGCCGGAACTGCTGTGGACCGGCTTGAAGTGGGCGCTGGGGATCGGCTTGGTCGGCGGGTTGTTCCCGGCGCTGCGCGCGGCGCGGTTGCCGGTGACCGAGGCGTTGCGCGCGGCCTAGAGCTCCGCGCGCGGCGCGCCCTGCCGGCGCCCGCCACGCCACAGGCCCTCGCCGACGAACACCGCCAGCGCCAGCCAGATGCAGGCGAAGCCGATCAGCCGCGCGCGGTCGAAGGGTTCGTGGAACACGAACACGCCGATCAGGAATTGCAGGGTCGGCGCGATGTACTGCATCACCCCGACCGTGGCCAGCGGAATCCTGCGCACCGCATAGGCGAAGCCGATCAGCGGCAACGCGGTGAGGATGCCGCCGAACGCCAGCAGCGCGCTCAACCACGCGCCGTAACCCGCACCGAAGCCGCCGGCGCCGTGGTTCTGGTTCCACAGCAGCCATGCGATGGCCGGCACGAACAGGTAGGCGCTCTCCACGCCCAGCCCGGTCACCGGATCCACATGCGCCAGCTTGCGCACCAGGCCGTACAGGCCGAACGAGGCGGCCAGCGCCAGCGCGATCCACGGGAAGCTGCCGTAGTTGAAGGTCAGCCACAGCACGCCGGCCGCGGCGATCGCCACCGACAGCCATTGCAGCGGGCGCAGGCGTTCGCGCAGGAACACCACGCCGATCACCACGTTGAGCAGTGGGTTGATGAAGTAGCCCAGCGCGGTCTCGACCACGTGCCCCGCATTCACCGCCCAGATGTACAGGCTCCAGTTGAACGCGATCAGCATGCCGCTGAGCGCCAGCATCCAGGCCAGCCTGGGCTGCCCCGCCAGGGCCTGCTTCAGCCAGCGGCGGCCGTCGCGCCAGAGCAGGAAGGCGCCGACGAACAGGGTGCTCCAGGCGATCCGGTGCAGCACGATCTCCAGCGACGGCACCGCCTTGAGCAGGTGCCAGTACAGCGGCACCACGCCCCAGACCACGAAGGAGAACGCAGCCGCCCACAGGCCGCGCCGGGTTTCCGCCGCCGCAATCACCTCGCCTTCGCCTTGGTCGCCTTGGCCACGGTGATCGCCACCACGCCGAGCAGGATCACGCCCATCGCCAGCAGCTCATGGGCGCCGAAGCGTTCGTGCGCCAGCCAGGCGCCCAATGCCACCGCGATCGCCGGATTGACGTAGGCATAGCTGCTGGCCAGCGCCGGGCGCACGTGGTGCAGCAGCCAGATGTAGGCGCTGAAACCGAACCAGGAACCGAACACCACCAGGTAGGCGAACGCGCCCAGCGCATGCGGCGTCGGCAACGCGTGGATGCGCTCGCCGAGCAGCAGGCCGGTGGCGAGCATGGCGATCCCGCCGCACAGCATCTGCGCGGCGGCGTTCATGGCCGGCGGCGCGAGGTCGCGGCCGCGGCTCCAGATCGAACCGAACGACCATGCCAGGGTGGCGACCAGCAGCGCGACCATGCCGGTCTTGGACGCGGTCAGGCTGCTGTCGGCGTTGAGCCAGAGCACGCCCAGGAAACCGATCCCGAGCCCGACCCATTCCATGCGCGCCGGATGCTCGCCGCGCAACGCCGAGAAGACGCCCATCCACAATGGCGCCGATGCCACCGCCACCGCGGCCATGCCGGAACTGACGCTCTGCTCGGCCAGGTTGACCATGCCGTTGCCGAGCAGCATCAGCAACACGCCCAGCGCCGCCGCGTTGCGCCATTGCGCCGGGGTGGGCATGCGCATGCCGCGCCAGCGCAGGAAGGCGAACATCAGCCCGCCGGCGACGGTGAAGCGGATGCCGCCGAGCAGGAACGGGGTGAACCCGCCTTCCAGCGCGAAGCGGATGCCGAGGTAGGTGGATCCCCAGATCAGGTACACCGCCGCCAGCGCGAGGGCGACGCGGGGGCCCGCCGAATCGGCCGGGGTGTCGATGGCATTGCTGTTCATCCGCTCAGGCTACGCCCGGCGCATGGAACGCGTTTGAAAATCCATGCGCCTTCGCGCAAAATTTTTGCGTGGCCATTCCGATCCTGCTCGACGACTTCGACCATCGCCTGCTGGCGCTGCTGCAGGACGATGCCGCGCGCACCCTGACCGCGCTCGGCGAAGCGGTCGGGCTTTCGCCCAGCGCGGTGCAGCGGCGGATCACCCGCTACCGCAAGCACGGCCTGCTGCAGCAGGTGGCGGTGCTGGATTCGACCGCGTTCCCGGCCGTGGTGCTGGCCGCGGTGTGGGTGACGATGGAGCGCGAGTCGGTGCGCACGCTCAATGCGTTCTACGCGCGCATGCGCGCCGCGCCGGAAGTGCAGCAGTGCTACCAGCTGGCCGGCGACTGGGACTACCTGGTGATCATGGCGACGACCAGCGTCGGCGCCTACCGGGAGGCCGCCGAGCGCCTGTTCAAGGTCGACGGCAACATCAAGCGCTACGAGACCCGGCTGGTGTTCGACACGGTCAAGCGCGGCCTGCGCCTGCCGACGCAGGCGCCGAGCGCGAAATCGCGCCGGCGCGGCTGAAACCGCGCCGGCCGCTCGCCGCTCAATCGGTCCAGTGCCCGGCGCTGCGCGCCTGCGGCAACACCTGCGCCGACAGCTTGGCGTCCGCGCCGAGCAGGCCGATCGCATCGCCGAGGATCGCCGCCGATTCGCGCAGCAGCGGGTCGCGCGACTTCTTCGCCGCTTCCTCGCGCGCCACGTCCTTGGCCACGTTGCGTTCGCTCGCCTGCAGCCCGTCGTCGGACGCATCGTCGAGCAGCGGATCCAGCGCGATGCCGAGCTGCTTGCGCTGTTCGGCGCGCTGCTTGCGCTGCGCATCGAACTTGTCGCGTTCGGCGCGGCGCTCGGCCTCGTTCAGCGACACCGACTTCTTGGCCTGCTCCTCGCGGAACTTGGCCACGTCCTCGACCCACCACTGGAATTCCACGTCCTTGGCGATGCGCGCATCGTGGCGCGCATCCAGCTTGCCGAGCAGCCCGGCGAAATTGCCGTACTGCACGTGCGGCGCGGCCGCGATCCGCGTCCACGGCAGCGCGTTGTCGTAGGTGCTCTCGCCGTATTCGCTGGCATCCACGCTGGCCGGGAACGCCACGTCCGGTACCACGCCCTTGTTCTGGGTGCTGCTGCCGCCCGGGCGGAAGAACTGGGCGATGGTCAGCTTGACCTGGCCGAAGCGCGGTTCCTCGTTGGCCGGCCAGCGGTCGAGGTCGACCATGTTCTGCACCGTGCCCTTGCCGAAGGTGGTCTCGCCGATGACCAGGCCGCGGCCGTAGTCCTGGATCGCGCCGGCGACGATTTCCGACGCCGAGGCCGAGCCGCGGTTGACCAGCACCGCCAGCGGGCCATCCCAGGCCACGCCGGGCTTGTCGTCGTCCTCGACGCTGACCCGGCCGCCGGACTCGCGCACCTGCACCACCGGGCCCTTGTCGATGAACAGGCCGGTGAGCTCGATCGCCTCGCTCAGCGAACCGCCGCCGTTGCCGCGCAGGTCCAGCACCACGCCGTCCATCTTCTGCGCGCGGAACTGCGCCAGCATGCGCGCGACGTCCTTGGTCGCCGAGGCGTAGTCGTCGTCGCGGCGGCGGCGCGCTTCGACGTCCTGGTAGAAGCCGGGCAGCTTGATCACGCCGATCCGGCGCGCCGGCTCGCCGTTCGCGGCCGGCAAGCTGATCGACTCGGCCTTGGCGCGCGCGTCCTCCAGCCGCACCTTGGCGCGGGTGAGCAGCACGCGCACCGGCTTGCTGTCCAGCGGCGCCTCGGCGGCGACCACGTCCAGGCGCACCTGGGTGTTGGCCGCGCCGCGGATCAGGTCGACGACGTCGTCCGTGCGCCAGCCGATCACGTCCTTCATCTCGCCCGACGCGCCCTGGCCGACGCCGACGATGCGGTCCCCCGGCTTCAGCTTGCCGCTGCGCAGCGCCGGGCCGCCGGGCACCATCTCGCGCACCACGACCATGTCGTCCTGCTTGAACAGCACCGCGCCGATCCCCTCCAGCGAATTGGAGATCGTCATGTTGAAGTTGGTCGCACTGCGCGGGGTCATGTAATCGGTATGCGGGTCGATCGCCGCCGCATAGGCATTGAGGAAGCTCTGGAACACCTCGTCGCCCTTGAGCTCGTTGATGCTGTCGAGCATGTTCGCGTAGCGCTTGTCCAGGGTCTTGCGGATTTCGTCCGACTTCTTGCCGGCCAGCTTCAGGCGCAGCCAGTCGTTCTTCACCGACTGCTTCCACAGTACATCCAGCGCCGCGCCGTTCGCCGCCCACGGCACGTCCTTGCGGTCGTATTCGTAGCGCTCGTTGCCGCTGAAATCGAAGCCGCCCTTCAGCAGGCCGCGCGCATAGCCGATGCGTTCGCCGACCCGCTGGCGGTACAGCGCGAACATCGCCCACGCCGGATCGACCTGGCCGCTCTTGATCGCGTCGTCGAGCCGGGTCGAGTACTTCGAGAAACCGGCCACGTCCTGCGCGGTCAGGAACACCTTGCCCGGGTCCAGCGTCTCCAGGTAGCGCTTCAGCACGTCCTGCGACAGCGCATCGTCCAGCGCGCGCGGGCGGTACGCGTAGCGGCTGTCGGAGAGCAGGCCATAGACCAGGCGCGAAGTCGTCGCCTGGTCGCTGGTCGGCGCGGACGGCAGCGCATCGCTGCCGTTGCCGGCACCCGCGCGCGCCAGCAAGGCGAGCGGCGCGGCCAGGGCAAGGCCAAGGGAGAGGGCGAGCATGGTACGGGTCGGCTTCATTTCGATATCCGCGGCGTGGGGCCAGCTTGATCCAGCATGTCGTTGCAGGTTGCGCCTGAATGCGACCACGGCACAGTGCCGGAAGTTCGGTGGCTCGGGCGTTCCCCCACTCTACCGATCCGGGCCATGCCTGCATGAACGGCACGCCACGCGGCGCGACCGCCCGGATGGGCGGTGGACTTCGGCGGATCAGGCGAGGCCGGCGGCCTGGCGGTCGGCGTGGTAGCTGGAACGCACCATCGGGCCCGAGGCGACGTGGCTGAACCCGAGCGTGTAGCCGTAGTCCTCCAGCGCCTTGAATTCCTCCGGCGTCCAGTAGCGCAGCAACGGGTGGTGGGCCGGCGACGGCTGCAGGTACTGGCCGATGGTCACCATTTCCACGTCGTGCGCGCGCAGGTCGCGCAGGGTGGCCTGCACCTGTTCCATGGTCTCGCCCAGGCCGAGCATGATCCCGCTCTTGGTCGGGATGCCGGGGTGTTGCGCCTTGAACTGCTGCAGCAGGGTCAGCGACCACTGGTAGTCCGCGCCCGGGCGCACGTTGCGGTACAGGTCGGGCACGGTCTCGATGTTGTGGTTGAACACGTCCGGCGGATCCGCGGCCAGGATCGCAAGCGCGCGCTCCATGCGGCCCTTGCCACGGAAATCGGGGGTGAGGATCTCGATGCGGATGCCGGGCGAGGCCGCGCGGGTCTCGCGGATGCAGTCGACGAAATGCTGGGCGCCGCCGTCGCGCAGGTCATCGCGGTCGACGCTGGTGATCACCACGTACTTCAGGCCCATGTCGGCGACCGTGCGCGCCAGCCGCAGCGGCTCGCCGGCATCGGCGGGCTTGGGCCGGCCGTGGGCGACATCGCAGAAGCTGCAGCGGCGCGTGCAGACGTCGCCGAGGATCATGAAGGTCGCGGTGCCGTGGCTGAAGCACTCGTGGATATTCGGGCAGCTGGCGTCTTCGCAGACGGTGACCAGGCGGTTCTCGCGCAGCTTGGACTTCAGCGCCTGCACCGCATTGCCGGACGGGATGCGCACGCGGATCCAGCTGGGCTTGCGCAGTACCGGTGCCTCGGCGAATTCCACCGGCGAACGGCCGATCTTGTCGCCGGCGACCTGGCGCGCGCCCGGCTCCAGCGAGGCATGCTCGGGCGAAGTAGCGGCGTCGGCGACGACCGACAGCGGGATGGTGCGGGGCGTGCTGCTCATGCCGCGATTATCGCCGATGCCGGCTCAGGCCGCTGCCAGCAGCTCGGGCAACGCGGCATCCTGCCGCGGCGACAGGCCGAACTGCTTCGCCATCTGCGCCAGCAGCACCGGCTTGACCGCCTCCAGCGAGGAAGGCCCGCCGAGGTCGCCCATCGCCACCACCTCCAGCCCCTGGTAACCGCAGGGATTGATGCGCAAGAACGGTGCGGTGCTTTCGCCGGCGATGTTGAAGGCGAGGCCATGGAAGGTGCAGCCGCGGCGCACGCGGATGCCGAGCGCGGCGACCTTGGCGCCGTTGACGTAGACGCCGGGCGCGCCCTCGCGGCGCGCGCCTTCGATGTTCCATTCGGCCAGGGTGTCGATGATCGCCTGCTCGATCCTGCAGACGTAGTCGCGCACGCCGATCTTCAGCCGCTTCAGGTCGAGCAGCGGATAGGCCACGATCTGGCCCGGCCCGTGGTAGGTCACTTGGCCGCCGCGATCGACGTGGATCACCGGGATCTCGCCCGGCATCAGCACGTGCTCGGGCTTGCCGGCCTGGCCCAGGGTGAACACCGGTTCGTGTTCGACGAACCACAGTTCGTCGTCGGTGGCCTCGCTGCGTGCGTCGGTGAAGGCCTGCATCGCGCGCCACACCGGCTCGTAGGGCTGGCGGCCCAGATCCCTGACGACGGCCGCGCGGGCCGCCGCATCGCGCGCCTCGCCCGCCGCGCAAGCGGCGCCTACAGCGTCCACTTCACCTCGGGGTGCGCGCGCAGGGCTTCGTGCGCGCGGTCGTACTCCTCGCGCGAATTGGCGCGGAACGCGATCCGCACCGAGACGTAACGGCCGCTCGAGGAGTGCTTCCAGTTGACCGATTCGTGCAGGACCTCGATGCCGGCATCGAGCAGGGCGGTCGGCAGGGCGGTTTCCAGGTCCTTGTCGGCGCTGCCCATCGCGCTCAGCTCGAAGGTGCCGGGGAACTGGAAGCCGTGTTCGGGATTGTCGGAATGGATGTCCATGCCCCGATTATGGGTACCGCCACCGGCGAAACCAAGCCGCGGTAGGATGGCTGCCAGGCCATGGGGATGAGCCGATGGACAATAGCGCCACGACGGCGAGCGCGGTCGACCCGATGGACGTGCGTCGCGCGATCTTCGCCGGCGAACTGTTCCTGGAATACCTGCCGATGGTCGACCTGCAGGCGGGCGACCGCTGCATCGGCTGCGAGGCGCTGGTGCGCTGGCGGCGCGACGGCGCCGTGGTGCCGCCGCTGGCCTTCATCCCTGCCATCGAGAACACCCCGGTCTCCGGCTTGCTGACCTATTGGGTGATCGACCGCATGGCCAGCGAGCTCGGCGACTGGCTGCGCGCGCATGAGGACGTGCACGTGGCGATCAACGTGCCGCCCGAGATCCTGGGGCGCGGCGGGCTGGAGTACGCCGCCTACAAGGCCAACCTGCTGAAGGTGCGCAGCCGGCTGCTGCTGGAGATCACCGAACGCGGCGCGCCCGACCACCTGGGCCTGCAGGAATTGCGCGCGATCGCCCAGGACGACGAGGTGCTGATCGCGATGGACGACATCGGCATCGACGGCGGCAGCATGCTGGCGTTCGCGCGCACGCCGGTGGACGTGCTCAAGCTGGACCGCAGCGTCATCGCGCGGATCGGCAGCGCCGGCGACGGCGTCATCGTGGAGGAGTTGGCCAGCCTGGTCAAGGTCGGCCGCCAGCGCTTCGTCGCCGAAGGCGTGGAGCACGCCGGCCAGGCGCAGGCCTTGCGCGCGATCGGCGTGCAATGGGCGCAGGGCTGGCTGTATTCACCGCCGCTGCCGGCGGAGGCCTTCATCGCCTGGCATGCCGCTCATCGCTGATGCCGGGGCGGCGGCGGCCTAGACCGACTGCCACCACATCAGCAGCGAATGCCACAGGCGCTTGAAGAAGCCACCCTCTTCCACCGCCTGCAACGCCACCAGCGGCGACTGCGCCACCACCTTGCCGTCCAGGGTCACCTTCACCATGCCGATCTTCTGGCCCTTGGCGATCGGCGCCTCCAGCGACTTCGGCAGGTCCATGCTGGCCTGCAGGCGGTCGTACTTGCCGCGCGGGGTGGACACCAGCAGCGGTTCGACCACGCCCACCGCCACCGTGTCCGCGCCGCCCTTCCACACCTTGGGCGTGGCCAGCGACTTGTTGGCGTCGTACAGCTTGTGCGACTCGTAGAAGCGGAAGCCCCAGTTCAGCAGCGCCTGCGAATCCACCGCGCGCTGGTTCTCGCTGCTGTCGCCCATCACCACGGTGATCAGGCGCTGGTCGCCGCGCTTGGCCGAGGCCATCAGGCAGTAGCCGGCGCTGGAGGTATGGCCGGTCTTGATGCCGTCCACCGACGGATCGCGCCACAGCAGCAGGTTGCGGTTCGGCTGGGTGATCGGGCCGACCGTGAGTTCCTTGATCTTGTTGTAGCTGTACGCCTCGGGGAAATCGCGGATCAGCGCGCGGCCGAGCAGGGCCAGGTCGTGCGCGGTGGTCATGTGGCCTTCGGCGCTGAGGCCGTGCGGATTGACGAAGTGCGAGGCCTTCATGCCGATCTTCGCCGCATACGCGTTCATCAGCTGGGCGAAGGCCTGCTCGCTGCCGGCGACATGCTCGGCCAGGGCGATCGCGGCATCGTTGCCGGACTGCACCACCATGCCCTTTTCCATGTCCACCAGCGGCGCGGTCTTGTTGACCTCGAAGCCGCTGTAGCTGCCGTCGGTGCCGGCGCCGCCGCTGCGCCAGGCGTTCTCCGTCATCATCACCTGGTCGGTCGCCTTGACCTTGCCGGCGGCCATCTCCGCGGCGATCACGTAGCTGGTCATCACCTTGGTGATGCTGGCCGGCTCGACCGGGGTGTCGACGTTCTGACCCGCCAGCACCTGGCCGGTGGCGAAGTCCATGATCAGCCAGGCCTTGCTGGTGGCCGGTGCGGGCGCATCCGGGATCGGCAGGTTGTCGCTGAGCGCGGCCGGCCTGGCGGCAGGCGCGGGGGCCGGGGTCTGGGCGAAGGCGAAGCCGGCGGTGGCCAGCGCGACGACAAGCAGCAAACGCGAACGCATCAACAACACTCCTGAAGGCCGCACCGTGCGCGGCATGTAGCGGTGAAAACCGGGATGGGATTGTAATCCGCAGGCGCCGGGCAAAGCCGGGCGCAGGCGGCGCAAAACGGGGGAATATTCAGTCGCGCACGCGTTGCGGCTGGCCGAAGCCCAGACCGACCACGCGCGCCGCAAGTTCCGGCGCGGCCACCGCATCCACCGGGCCGATCCGCAGGCGCCAGATCTTGCGCCCATTCACGTCGGTGTCGAACAGCTGGGCACGGGCGATCGCGGCCCCCTGCAGCATCGCCAGCGCGTGCTGCGCGTTCTGCTGGTTGGCGAAACTGGCCACCTGCAGGGTCACCTGTTCGGCCGCCGCGCCCTGCGGCGCGGCGGTGGCGGCGACCAGCGCGGCCGCGGTCACCGGCGAAGGCGGCGGCGGTGCGGCCCCGTCCTGCTGCGGGATCGCCGGCGCCGCCGGCGTCCCGGCCTTCGCCGGGGCATCCGGCGCGCCCGGCCTGCCGGTGGCGACCCGCACCCGGCGCGACTGCATCCAGGCATCGAATTCGTCGGCGGTCATCACCTTGCCGTTCTGGTGCATGTCGAAGCGGTAGCGGGTGTCGGCTGCCTTCGCCTCGACCGGCGGCGCCGGCCTGGCGGGACCGGCGGCGGCCAGCGCCTCCGGCAACCGATCCACCAGGCGATCCATTGCGCTGGCATCGGCGGCGTCCCGCGCGCTAGCCAAG
>Ga0208826_1003577_pt1 | contig 10519 bp, 11 predicted proteins | sample AD_UKC115_MetaG_FD_184451 | JGI IMG/M metagenome (GOLD analysis project Ga0208826, IMG submission 184451) | Active sludge microbial communities of municipal wastewater-treating anaerobic digesters from Hong Kong - AD_UKC115_MetaG (SPAdes)... | ecosystem: Engineered > Bioreactor > Anaerobic >... | reverse complement strand
CTGCGGGTTTGCGTCCACCGGCGCGGTCGCCAGTTCATTGAGCCAGTCCGTGAGGCCGCCGGATCGGTCGATGTAGCCGCCCGCCTCACTCGTGCCCATCGTGACCGCGAGCAGATTGTTTCGCCCGAAGCTCATGGCGCCCGCGAGCGCGGAGACGTCCCCGTCGTTGCAGACCGTGACCGGAACGTTCCCGATTTCCTTCGCCGCCCGGAGGTAGATATTCCTTACCTTCCTCTCAAAGAGCGGTTCCGGCACGCTGCGGAACAGAGAGGCAAAGACCGTGCGGTTATCGACGAAAACTCCTGCGGATGAAATTCCGATCGCGTCGACCCGCGGCATCTTTGAGGCGGCCGTTTTCAGCGCCTCCACGATCCCGCGGAAGTGGTAATCCGGATCCGGATTTTCCTTCGGGTTCCAGACGACTTCCTCCGAGTAGACGGCCCTGCCGTCGACGACGGCGGAGACCTTCCGGTCCGAGCCGCCGGCGTCAAAGCCGATCCGGCATCCGGCAAAATGCCCGCCGACGGGGATGGAGACGCGCGTTTCCTCCGGCAGATCCCTGCAGGAGACAACTTCAAAGGGCTGTCCGTAAACTTTTTCCATAAAATCCGCTTCAAAAGCGCGGGAACCGTTCTTTGCATAGGCGGCCTTGAGGGAATCGCAGGCTGTATCGCTGCCGCGCACAAGGAGCCGTGAGCCGCCCTTCATCCAGAGCAGGGATTTGACCAGCCGGTCGAGATAGAAACGGTCCGCCTCCACCGATTCCGGCGTGCCGCGAAGTTTGGTTTCGCAGCGAAAAACCTGCCCGTCCGGGCGCAGCAGGGCGATTCCGAGCGGAACGGAGGCCTTTTCCAGATAAGCCCGATTGAATTTGAGCATCGGCATAAAGTCGGGTTCCAGCGCCGGCGGATCGTTTCCCCCGAACGCGATTCCATGGAGCAGCAAAAAGGCCACCTTCTTCATCCAAGACAGTATTGCATTGAAATGTATCCGATTTCATGATACCATGTTTCCGGCGGGGATTCAACGGATCAAACGAAGCGGGAGGCCGAATCATGTCGATTCTTGTTACCGGAGGAATGGGGTACATCGGGAGCCACACCTGCGTGGAGCTTCTGAACGCGGGCAGGGAAGTGGTCGTCGCGGACAACCTCTCCAACAGCTCCGCGGAGGCCGGCCGCCGGGTGGAGCGGATCACCGGGAAGCCGATCAAATTCTATCAGATCGACCTCAGGGACCGGCCCGCGCTGGACCGGCTCTTTGAGGAGAACGACATCGACGCCGTTCTCCATTTTGCCGGGCTCAAAGCGGTGGGGGAATCCGTCTCGATGCCGCTCGCCTATTACGACAACAACCTCGGCGCGGCGATCACGCTCTGCGAGTCGATGTGCGCGCACGGGGTGAAGAAAATTCTTTTCTCCTCCTCGGCGACCGTGTACGATATCGGCAAAGAACTGCCGCTCAGCGAAACCTCTCCGCGCGGCAACTGCACGAATCCGTACAGCTGGTCGAAATACATGGTCGAGCAGATCCTCCGGGATACCGCAAAGGCGGATCCGGCGTGGTCAGTCATGCTGCTGCGGTATTTTAACCCGGTCGGCGCCCACGAAAGCGGGCTGATCGGGGAAGATCCCAGGGGAATCCCCAACAATTTGATGCCCTACATCTGCGGAGTGGCCGTCGGGCGGTATCCGTATCTCAACATCTGGGGCGGCGACTATGCCACGCCGGACGGCACCGGAGTCCGGGATTATATCCATGTCGTCGATCTGGCGAAAGGCCACCTCGCCGCGATGGAGTATATGGAGAGCCATCCGGGCGAAACCGCGTTTAACCTCGGCACCGGCCGCGGGCACAGCGTTCTGGAGGTGGTCTCCGCGTTTGAAAAGGCGAGCGGCGTGAAAATTCCGTACCAAATCGGGCCGCGCCGACCCGGCGATCTGGATCTCTTCTACGCCTCGCCGGAGAAGAGCGCCGGGGAGCTCGGCTGGAAGGCCGAACGCACGCTTGCGGACATGTGCCGCGACTGCTGGAACTGGCAGAGCAAAAACCCCTTCGGGTACGGGCAATAAGCCGCGCGGGCGGCATACTTCTGAAAGAAAACAGATGTTTGTATATTGCATCGGCTCTTTCCAAAAATCAAGGTGGAGCCGGTCAGAAAATGGGCCGTCCCTGAAGCCGGTATCGGCTTCGGGGCGGCCTCATATTTTACCTTTTTCTTTTCCGGGTCAGATCTGTTTCTTAATCTTATCGAGGGCGCCTTTTTCGAGCCGGGAGACCTGCGCCTGGCTGATGTGAATTTCGGAGGCGACTTCCATCTGGGTTTTCCCGGAAAAGAAGCGCAGCGCGAGGATTTTCTTTTCGCGCGGGGAGAGGTTACTCATGGCCTCCTTGAGCGCGATCTCCTCGAGCCAGCCGGTCTCGCAGTCCTTGTCGCCGATCTGGTCGAGCATATAGATCGTGTCGCCGCTGTCGGAATAGACGGGCTCGTAGAGCGAAACCGGCTCCACGATGGATTCGAGCGCGATGACCACCTGCTCCCGCGGCATGCCGAGTTCCTTCGCAATCTCGTCCATGGTCGGTTCCCGGCCTTTTTTGCCGAGGTAGTCCTCCTTGACCTGCATCGCGCGGTAGGCCGTGTCACGCATGGAGCGGCTGACACGCACGGCGTTGTTATCCCGCAAAAACCGACGGATTTCCCCGACGATCATCGGTACGCCATAGGTGCTGAAGCGCACGTCGAGCCCCGGGTCAAAGTGGTCGATCGCCTTAATTAAGCCGATGCAGCCCACCTGAAACAGATCGTCGGGGTTTTCTCCGCGCCCCGTGAATTTCTGCACGACGCTGAGCACGAGACGGAGGTTCCCGCTGATCATCTTTTCGCGGGCGGAGGTGTCTCCCTCCTTGATTTTCCGCAGCAGGTCCATTTTTTCGGATTCCTTGAGCACGGGCAGCCGGGAAGTATTGATGCCGCAAATCTCCACTTTTCCGTAATACATTTCCGCACCACCCACCCAAAAAGATACTTGCGAAAGGAGCATGTCCGAAAGTGGAAACCGCTATGCACTTTTGCTCGAGTGAAATTTTGTCAATCCTGCGGGGAAGAATCGTTTCTGCGAAAGGCAGGGCAGAAAAGATCCCCGGGGCGGAAAATTTGACGGAGACGCCCCCGCGCTTAAAAGAAAAATATGGAGAAAAGGCACGGCTTTTTTCGGAAGCCGGGACGTTTCGGGAATTCCACAGGAAGGCGGAAACCTCCTGAACGCTTTCTTCCGCCCGGCGCGTGAGCATCTGCCGCACGTTAATTTTTGGTTTGGAGCGGCCTGACCGAGCACGGAGAAACGGCGCCCGCCAAACTTTCATCCCGCGCGAAGTCGCGGGTACGGACTGCCTGAGCACGAAGAAAAACGGCTTGAGCATGAGAGGGACAGACAGATTTCTTCCTCACGCGGAATAGATTTCCTCAAAGGGGGAATCCATACGAGAATCCGCATGCAGGAACTGCGCGCGAAGGAGGTTATCAACCTCAACGACGGCGCAAGTTTCGGGTACATCGACGACATGCTGGTCGATACGGAAAGCGAAAAAGTGCTGGCCCTGGTGATCGGCGGGAGGCTCCGGCTCTTCGGGCTGCTGGGCAGGGAGGAGGAGATTCTGATCGGTTGGGAGAAGGTGGAGTCCATCGGGAGGGACACCATCCTGATCCGTTCGGACGTGATCCGGGAACAGAAAAGGAAGGGCTTTTTTGCGAGCTTTTTCAAATCGCCTTAATGATAAAAAATATATAGAAAAATCTTGCAATGAAAAACTTCCCGTGATATAATCAAAAAGCTGCGGAATCGCAATCCGCTTCCGCAAAGCAAATCCGCACATCCCACAATCGTTCCGGCGATGTACCAGAAATGGCCGCTCTTTCGAAATGCGTGGGGTGGAGGAACAACAAAAGGAGGAAAAACCAATGTCTGTCGTATCTATGAAACAGCTGCTTGAGGCCGGTGTCCATTTTGGCCATCAGACCCGCCGCTGGAACCCGAAAATGGCGCCCTATATTTTCACCGAGCGCAACGGCATCTACATCATCGACCTGCAGAAGACCGTCAAGAAAATCGAAGAAGCTTATATGTTCGTCCGCGATCTTTCCGCGGAGGGCAAATCCGTTCTCTTCGTCGGCACCAAAAAACAGGCCGCCGATTCCATCCGTGAAGAAGCCGAAAGAGCCGGCGCCTATTATGTCAACGCCCGTTGGCTCGGCGGCATGCTCACCAACTTCAAAACCATCCGCAGCCGTATCGCCCGCCTGACTCAGCTCCGCAAGATGGAGGAGGACGGCACCTTCGACCGCCTGACCAAGAAAGAAGCCAGCAAACTGGCCCTTGAAATCGAGAAGCTCGAGAAATATCTCGGCGGCATCGAGGACATGGATCGGCTTCCGGGCGCGCTCTTCATCGTCGATTCCAGAAAAGAAAAGATCGCCGTCTCCGAAGCCCGCAAACTGGGTATCCCGATCGTCGCAATCGTGGACACGAACTGCGACCCGGATGAGATCGACTATCTGATCCCGGGCAACGACGACGCCATCCGTGCCGTCAAGCTGATTGCCGGAACCATGGCCGACGCGATCATCGAAGGCCACCAGGGCGAGCAGCTTACTCCGGCCGCTCAGGAAAAAGTGGACGAAACCGACGAAGAGATGGATAAGGAGGAAAAATAAATGCCGTTTACCGCTCTTGATGTCAAGGCCCTCCGCGAAACCACCGGATGCGGTATGCTTGACTGCAAAAAAGCTCTGACGGAAACCGACGGCGATATGGATAAAGCCATTGATTTCCTTCGTGAAAAAGGCCTCGCCGCCGTCGCCAAAAAATCCTCCCGCATCGCCGCGGAAGGCGCCGTTCTGGCCGATTTCTGCCGGGACTGCAAAGTCGGCGCGGTCATCGAAGTCAACTCTGAAACCGACTTTGCCGCGAAGAGCGACAAGTTCCTCGCCTTCGTCAAGCTTTGCCTCAACACCGTGATGAAGCAGAATCCGGCCGACATCGACGCGCTGCTCGCCTGCAGCGTGGAGGGCCGTTCCCTGCAGGAGATCCTTCAGGACAACGTGCTCGTCATCGGCGAGAACCTCAAGATCCGCCGCTTCGTCCGCTATGAGGGCGACTGCGCCTCTTACGTCCATATGGGCGGCAAGATCGGCGTTCTGGTCCGCTTTGACACCGACGTGGCCGATAAGGAAGGCTTTGCGGAGTACGGCAAGGATATCGCCATGCAGATCGCCGCTTCCCAGCCGCTGTATGTCTGCCCGAAGTGCGTGCCGGAGTCCGTTCTCGATCATGAAAAAGAAGTCTGCCTTGCCCAGATCAACGAGGATCCCAAGATGGCCAGCAAACCGGATGCCGTCAAGGAAAAGATGCTCGAGGGCAAAGTCAGCAAGTATTATAAAGAAAACTGCCTGATTTCCCAGGCGTTTGTAAAAGATCCGGATATCGACGTCGAAGCCTATACGCAGAATGTTGCCAAGGAACTTGGCGGCAGCATCAAAATCGCCGAGTTCGTCCGCTTTGAAAAAGGCGAAGGCCTTGAAAAGAAAGCCGAAGAGAACCTCGCCGACGAAGTTGCGAAACAGATCGCCCAGGCTCAGAAGAAAGACTGATTCCGGTCAAAACAGAAGAAAAAGGGCCGTGGGAGTACAATCCCACGGCTTTTTTGATGCGGCGGCTTTTCGCTTTTTACGCCCTTGACAAAGCCTAAAAAGGTGATATAGTAATCCATATTATGAAAAGAGATGTTTCGCGGGATAGTCTGCGGAAGGTCTTTTTTTATCCGATAGAAAAGGGATTGACGATGGAGAACAGATTCGGGAACATCCGTCTGCGGGCGTTTTTTCTCGTGATATTGATCCTTGCCGTGTTTCTGGAGGGCCGCGTGATCTGCAACGCGCCGGCCATCCCCACCGACGACGGCGGTGACGGTTCGGTCTCCGGCGATCTTGCCGTCGGGCAGGAAGGGCGGAAAGAAGGCCGAAGGGAAAACCTGAAAGAAAAACGGGAATCCTCCGTCCGGAGAAGACGGGATACCTGTTTTTCCGCGGCGGAGGCGGACCGCGTATCCGTCGGCGATACCGCCGGAAAAGGGAATTTTCCGATCTGCGTGCTGCGGTGTTGATGAAGGGCCTTTCTTCCGCAACTATTGAGAAAGGGTCAGCACACTGACGAGTGGATCAGAACGATGGAGAACATAGAGGATGCGGAAGAACTTTCCATGATCTTCCGCATACATGGATGCCGGATCATGGATAAGGACGGGAAGCTGCGGATGGAAGCGAGACTTTCCGGCGGCTTTCTAAGCAAGAAGCTGGATTTCTGCGATGCGGAGGGAAACCCCGTCGCAAAAGCCGTACAGACCGGTCTGGGGAAATACCGCCTGGATTGCGGCGGGCAGACCATGGAGCTGCACAGGCGGCTCACCCTGTCGGGAGAGGAATATGTGACCACCGGCTGGGTTCTGCACCGGAACCTGCTGGAGCATGTCTATGAGATGCGGAAAAACGGCCGGGAGATCTCCGTTGTCCGCAAAAAATGGAACCCTTGGGAGGACGATTACGTGATCACGCTCCGGGGCTCCGAAGACAGAATTCAGGCCTTGGTACTGGCGGTCCTGCTGGACTGCGGGGACAACTGCTTTTCCTGTGAGACCGGGCGTAAAGAGCCCGAAAAAGTGGAATATTAAAAAGAAAGCCGCACCCGGAGAGGCGCGGCTTTCTTCATTTTTTCCGGGGGCGGAGAGCCGGAATTCCCCCTCCTTTTATAAAAAATAGCCTTTACTTATTCCGGCCAATCATGTAAAATGAATCTAAAATGGGGAAAAGGGGAGTTGTGCACCAATGGATTTGAAATACAAGCGCGTGCTTCTGAAACTCAGCGGAGAAGCCCTTGCCGGCGGCCAAAAAACCGGGATCGATTTCCACACTGTGCAGATCATTTGTCAAAGCATTAAAAAATGCTCGGATCTGGGTGCGGAGATCGCGATTGTCGTAGGCGGGGGCAACTTCTGGCGCGGCCGTTCCAGCGCGGGCATGGACCGTACCACCGCGGACCATATGGGGATGCTCGCCACCGTCATCAACGCGCTGGCCCTTTATGATACGCTCAATCAGCTGGGCATGCCGGTGCGGGTCATGACCGCGATCTCCATGCCGGAGATTGCGGAGCCGTTTATCCGCAACAGGGCCATCCGTCATCTGGAAAAGGGCAGGATCGTCATCTTCGGCTGCGGTACCGGCAACCCCTATTTCTCCACCGACAGCGCAAGCGCCCTCCGCGCGGCGGAAATTAACGCCGACGTGATCTTCAAGGCGACGCTGGTCGACGGCGTCTACGACAAGGACCCCAACCAGTACGACGAAGCCGTAAAATACGACACCCTGACCTTCGGCGAGGTGCTGGAGAAGGATCTCAAGGTTCTGGATTCCACCTCGGCCGCCATGTGCCGCGACAACCACATCCCCATCCTGGTTTTTAGCCTCAGCGATCCCGACAACATCTGCCGGGCCATCGCCGGCGAGAAGATCGGCACCCTCGTCAGCGGCTGATCCGCCGGATTTCCTATGCTTTTCGGATACGGCGTTTCCCGGCGCGCGCCCGTATCTTTCAAAAATATTTGTTCAGCCGGAGAAATGGAGGAAAACTATGAGAGAACAGCTTACTTCTTTTAACGAGAAAATGGAAGAAATCATCGCGATCCTGCAGGAGGACTTCGGTTCCATCCGTGCCGGACGCGCCAATCCCGGCGTACTGGACCGTCTTATCATCGATTATTACGGCACCCCCACCAAAGTCAACCAGATGGCGGCCGTATCCGTGTCGGAAGCCAGGATTCTTGTCATCCAGCCGTGGGATCGTTCCGCGCTCAAACTGATTGAAAAGGCGATCAACCTCTCCGACATCGGCATCCCGCCGCAGAACGACGGAACCTGTATCCGGCTCGTTTTCCCCCCGCTGACCGAGGAGCGCCGCAAAGAGCTCTCCAAGGAGGTCCGCAAGCACGCGGAGGAGGCAAAGGTCTCCGTCCGCAACATCCGCCGCGACGCCAACGACTTCATCAAGAAACAGGAAAAAGACAAGGTGATCACCGAGGACGACCGCAAGGATATCGAGAAGGAATGCCAAAAGCTGACCGACGATTTCATCAAACAGATCGACGACATGGCCGAGAGCAAATCCACGGAGATCATGGAACTCTGATCTGCCGCGAAATTATACCGAAAGGCGGAACCGGATTTTGAAAAACGAGCGGATCCTGCCGGCACATATCGGCATCATCATGGACGGCAACGGACGCTGGGCAAAAAAAAGGGGGCTTCCCCGGAGCGCCGGGCATAAAAAGGGCGCGGAGGTCTTTGAGACGATCGCGCGGTACTGCCGGGATATCGGCATCCGGTATCTGACCGTCTACGCCTTTTCCACGGAAAACTGGCGCCGTCCCAAAGAGGAAGTCGAGGACGTCATGGATCTGATGCGCAGCTACCTCCGCCGGATGGACGGCATGGCAAAAGAGCATATCGCCATCCGGTTTATCGGTGACCGCGCGCCTCTGGCCGACGATCTGCGGGCGCTGATGGAGAAGGCGGAAAAATCCAAAGTGAACGACGTGAAGCTGACCGTCCAGATCGCGCTCAATTACGGGGGACGGGACGAGATCCTTCACGCAATTCAGGGGATCGCCCGAAAGGTCCGCTCCGGGGAACTCGCTCCGGAGGATATCACGGAGGAAATGGTCTCGGCGAATCTCTATTCCGCGGTGCCGGATGCGGATCTGATTCTCCGGCCCAGCGGGGAGGAGCGCCTCTCTAATTTCCTGCTCTGGGAGAGCGCCTATTCCGAGCTGATTTTCATGGATGTGCTCTGGCCGGATTTCACGCCGGCGCATCTGGAAAAGGCCCTCGCCGAATATGCCGGCAGGGACCGGCGCTTCGGCGGCGTGTAAATTTGACAGACGGAAGGTACGGACGGGATTCATGAAACAACGCCTGATTACTTCGTTCGTCGGGCTCGTGCTGCTCGGCGTTGTGCTTTATTTTTACCATACGCTCCTGCTGCCCGCCGCGGTGACGCTGCTCTCCGTTATGGCGGTGTGGGAGCTGCTCCATGCCGAGCATCTGAGCGGCCACGCTCCCGTGATCCCGGTCTGCCTCGCCGCTGCGGCGGTCATCCCGCTGCTCGTTTTTACGGAGGCCGTCGGTCTGTGGGAGATCTGTCTCCTTCTCGGCGGGATCCTGATGCTCTTCGTCCTCTTTGACCCGAAAAAATTTGAGGTGACGTCGGCGGGCTATGCGTTTTTTGTCTCGGTTGCGGTGCCGCTCGGATTTTCCATGCTGCTCGTTTTCCGGGAAGAATTCGGCACGGTTCAGGGGCTTTATTTCACGCTCCTGAGCTTTGCGGCCGCGTGGCTCAACGATACGTTCGCGTTCTTTACCGGCAGTCTGTTCGGCCGGCACAAGCTCTGCCCGGCGATCAGTCCCAAAAAGACGGTGGAGGGCGCGGTCGGCGGCGTCGTCGGGAGCGTCGCGCTGAGCCTCCTGCTGAGCGGGCTCTATGCGGCCTATGCCGCGCCGGCAATGGGGGAACCGCTTTCCCTCCGCTGGCTGTCCCTCGGCCTGTTTCTGCCGGTCGGGGCGGCGGCGGGGATCCTCGGGGATCTCTCCGCTTCGGTCATCAAGCGGCAGTGCGGGATCAAGGATTACAGCAACGTCATGCCGGGGCACGGCGGGATCATGGACCGCTTCGACAGCTGGCTCTTTGTCGCGCCGCTGCTCTACTTTTGGAATCTTTTCTTCCCTCTCATCTGACCGACATAAATATCGGATAAAATTTGTGCCGCGCGTAAGGGCGGCACATTTGTTAGAAGGCATCCTATGAAACGCATTTCCATTCTCGGCTCCACCGGCTCGATCGGCACCCAGACGCTGGATGTCTGCCGCCGCATGGGCGTTTCCGTCGCTGCCCTCGCCTCCGGCAGCAATGCCGCTCTTTTGGAAGAGCAGGCGAGGGAATTCCGCCCGGCGCTGGTTGCGGTCTTTGATGAGGCGGCCGCCGCGGCGCTTCGGATTTCGCTCGCGGATACGGATATAAAGGTCGTCTCCGGCGCGGAGGGCGTCAAGGAGGCGGCGGCCTGTTCCTGCGATATCGTGCTCAACGCCGTCACCGGGATCGCCGGCCTCGCGCCCTCGCTCGCCGCAATCGAAGCCGGAAACACGCTCGCGCTCGCCAACAAGGAGACCTTGGTCGCGGGCGGAAAGCGCGTGATGGCGTATGCGGCGGCTCGCGGCGTAAAAATTCTGCCGGTGGACAGCGAGCATTCGGCCATTTTCCAGTGCCTGCAGGCAAAGGGCGATTCCGGCCGGATCGGGAAGCTGATCCTGACGGCGTCCGGCGGCCCGTTCTTCGGAAAGAGCCGGGAGGAGCTTGCTTTTGTCCGCCCGGAGGACGCTTTGAAACATCCGACTTGGACAATGGGCCGCAAGGTG
>Ga0208826_1003576_pt1 | contig 10526 bp, 10 predicted proteins | sample AD_UKC115_MetaG_FD_184451 | JGI IMG/M metagenome (GOLD analysis project Ga0208826, IMG submission 184451) | Active sludge microbial communities of municipal wastewater-treating anaerobic digesters from Hong Kong - AD_UKC115_MetaG (SPAdes)... | ecosystem: Engineered > Bioreactor > Anaerobic >... | reverse complement strand
TTTCCTGTGTTGCTCTGCTTTCAAGCTGTCTTGTCTGGTTCTGACTTATTGCTATATCGTATGTATTATAACTGACATCTGAAGAAATATCCTTAATTACGTGATATGCCCTATTTTCGCTCCAATGATTCGTAACCGGCTGGAACTCCAGCTTAATACCGTTTAAACCTCTGTCTGCATAAGTATCGACATATTCGTACGTCTTTATCTTCCCTATTTTCAGGTTATTCATAAAAACTGCTATCAAAGTTGATCTGTTGCCATCATTGGAATAAACACTGTTGTTGGAGATCCTAACTTTATATGCTTTATCCGGTATTATATCGTTGGAAGTGTATATTTTTGAATTATCGTTAAGATAGTATGAGAGATAAAAGATTCTGTCTTCATTTGAGTGTAAAAATGTTGGTTTTAATTTAATCATTATATCATGGTTTCCAAACGGTAATGAATAGGTTTTACTTCTTCCCGTGTAAAGATCATCTTTGTACTCACCATCTATATAAAGCTGCATCGATGTTGAATCACCGTTGCCATACTCGGTGTTATTATACACTGTGAGATTATACGGAGAAATAATAAATACACAACCCGAAAACATGAATACCAATACCCCCATAAAAACAAGCAACAAACTCTTTTTCATTATATTTTACCTCCTCATTCAAATTCAAAAGAATCAAGAAATTTATAAAAAGCTTCAAGGTTAGAATCAAAAGTATTATTATCAGCAGCAAAAGTAACCACAAACAAATAATCCTTCTGTATAGACCAGATTTTTATTATCTTCTGACCATTATATGTGTACGTTACCCTGTAGGCAGAATCAGACCCAAACCTGTAATTACTCTTATCTAAAACAACTGCTGACGAACTACTTTTTTTAAGTGAGTTAGGGTCATTAGCTTTTCCAAGCGCATTGGGATCGTTTGCCCTGCCCAAAGAATTAGGATCATCCGCTTTTCCCAGAGCATTCGGATCACCCTGATTGTTTATGTCCTTTAAAAACTTCTCGACGGTATCAGTAAGTCCGTAATATCTGCTTATCTGGTTGATCTCAACAGTTACATATCCGCTGCTGTAGTACTTGGAAATTCCCATCTTTAAGTAACCGCCGTATCTGCTTGAGGACTCGTCTAATATGTTCCAGCTTCGGGGATACATAAATGAAAAGCCATAATAAGTATTGTCGTACTTAGTAAAATCCTTATAATATCTTTCGTAATAATCATCATCTGACCAGTTATTATTATAATTGCCATAAACATATCTTGAGACATAATACTCTTTTATTGCTGGGTAATACTCTGTTGCGTACTTTCCATCATAAAGTTCTTTTAACGCAATATAGATTGCTACTTCCTCATCACTGTATCTGTAGCCTTCCAAAAAATCATTCAGTACCATCCTTGCCTGAAAATAATCAGAGTCTGAAAACCTTCCGTTTATCCATTCTATCCGTATCTTATCATAAATTTTATAGATAGTGGTTTTTGACGGCTGATCAAATTTCTTTGCCAAAGTCTTGTCTATTCCAAAGGCAAATAATGATACCATCAGAAAACATATAACCATTAGCTTTTTTGACATAATATCACCTCTTGTTTTTTACTTCACCAATATTTTATCAGACTAGAAAACAAAATAAAACCATTTCCTGCCAAAGTGCAAAAAAAGCTTGCTGAAACGGAGAATAATCTTGATATGATACATCAAAAAGACGGCAAGATAATTATTGTGCAAATGAATTATAACCGAATCTTTCTGGATAAAACATATCTTAATGCCAAAAGTATGTACCCTGCAATGACAAAACAAACGGTAATTGCACAGGCAAACAAAAAAACATTTAGCATACTTCCGATTCCAGCTGGATATTCGGCTGTGGGATTGATAAACCAGTAAGGATAAAAGCCTTGGATTTTCCCACGTATGAGTGAAATTATAAGATAAATTATAGGATATGATGTCCACAATAAGGGAAATATCCAATTTATGTATTTTTTATCGAAAAAAACAGCGAAATAACCTACCATACTCCATGGAACAACATAATGAAGTACAATGTTCGTTATACTTTTTATTCCGGAGGGATTATGAATCGCAGAAAGAAATACATGATATAAAACACCTGTAATCATTATCCAAATTGCTATTCCACCTACAAAAAAATATAGTAATCCTGTTCTTTCCTTTTTGAAGATAGAATAAAAAGCTAAAAAGCCCATACATAAAAAAACCATTATATTTGTCTGCAGCGTATAGAAACTGAGCAGCTGAAGACCTGATTCAAAACTTGAACTTGAAAAAAGCTCAACAAAAATTCCTACTCCTGAAATTAAAAATACAACAACCTCTACAATGACTCGAAATAAATTGTGCAAAGACTTTTTCATATATGCTCCTTAAGCATTCATTTTCTTACAATTATATCAGAAATTTCGTTAATACCAATATAAATATGATTAATCCATGAAAATAATTCATTACGCAAGTAGAGAATATAGACATAAATAAGGATGATTCAATTAAATAAAAAATCTCTCCTTATCAGAAGAGATTTTAAATTTTATCAACACACTAATTAGAGAAAAAATTTATAAAATATAACCTAAAAAAGGTTCAAAACCTTATAGGTATGGAAATGTCAAGAAATGTATATTCACCAATTTTTTAAATCATCTAATTGACCACTTTTTACAGGATTAGGATTCTTTGCCATACATCTTTAGCAGTCTCTCCGCAATAATGTTCGGTATCCAGTCAAAAACAATATATCCATCATGAAATTCTTAACTAATATTAGGAATTTTATCTTTCAGCAGAAAGTACTTTAAAAATCTCAATATTTAAGAAAATAAAGTACTTTACCAATATTATCTCCAACATAACCTCTACAATATATTGGAATAAACTACTCTTCTAGTCTTTTTGAATATAAATATAATCTACTTACCTAACCACAATCCAATTTCCATCTCGCTTTGAACCAATTCTTTCAATCATTTTCTTTTCTTGCAAAGATTTAAATGTTCTTTCGATAGTCCTCTTTGTTACACCTATTTTTTCTGCAAGTTTTACTGATGTTATGCTTGGATTTTCTATCAAAAGTTCTATCACTTTCTTTTCGGTCTTGTTCAAACCGACATTCAAACCGACATTTTATTGTCGTATTTTCATATTCCATTTCCATAATCAAGTAGGGGCTAACTTGTAGCCCCTCTCACACCAACGTACGTGCCGTTCGGCATAGGGCGGTTCAATTCAAATAATAATCTAAACAGTTCAGAAGTCCTCGCTTTGGGAGGATTTTTTGTTTATGTAATGTAGACCTGTGGCTTTTGCTACTGCTTGGTAGTGGTCTCCAAATCCTGTCGATTGTCTCGCCATCCATTCAGGAGCTCCAAGCTTGCGAAGTCCCCACATGCGCTTTTCTCTAGTCTTCCATTGCTTCCATATCACAATTCGATAGTCCATTTTCACTGACCAATTTCTCTTCGTCAGTTGTTTTAGTTTCCTCTCGAACCTCTTAATAGAATCCTTGTGTGGCCTTGCCTTCTATTTACCATCCATGCTGTTTTTCCAAAATCTGAAGCCGAGGTATTTGAGTTTCATTGGCTTTGTAACCTTTGATTTGGTTGCATTTACTTTAAAGCCTAAATTCTTCTCAATCCACTTTGTGATTCTTGCCATACCTGAAAGAAAATACTTTGCTATAAAAAAAATGCTATGGGAACTCCCCCATAGCATTTTAAAATACAAAAAATCACCCAAAGAATTATTCTTCAGGTGATCCATTTCTAAAATCTGCAAGCATTTTGCAAACATAACGCTCACAAAACGGCTATTTATAAGCCTTTAGAGACTATTTTTAACTACTCCCACTCAATTGTTGCAGGTGGTTTGCTTGTTATATCAAATACTACTCTACCTACGCCATCCACAGAATTTACGATGCGGTTTGAGGCTAATTCCAATACTTCAAAAGGTATCCTTGACCAATCCGCAGTCATTCCTTCCACGCTATCAACAGATCTGAGAGCAAGAACGTAGTCGTAAGATCTTTCATCTCCGACTACTCCAACACTTTTCATATCAGTGAGGACTGCGAAAGCCTGCCATACTTTATTGTACCAACCTGTTTCTTTAAGTACATCTATAAATATTGAATCGGCTTTTTTCAGTATATCAAGTCTTTGTTGAGTAATTTCTCCAATAACTCTTATGGCAAGACCTGGTCCTGGAAAAGGATGTCTGTAGAGTACATGTTTTGGAATGGCCATGAGTTCTCCCATGCTGCGAACTTCATCTTTGAAGAGATTCCTTAGGGGTTCAAATATTTTAAGATCCATGTGTTCCGGAAGGCCACCTACATTATGATGGGATTTTATCTTAGCCGTCTTTTTCCCGGATGCTGCACTTTCTATAACGTCTGAGTATATGGTTCCCTGTATCAGGTATTTAATTTCTGAGTCTTTTTTTGCTTCGTCTTCAAATACCCGTATAAACTCTTCACCGATAATTTTTCTTTTCTTTTCTGGATCGGTGACTCCTGCAAGTTTATCAAGGAATCGTTTCTTGGCATCTACAACAGTCAGATCAAGCCCTATCGCATCGCGGAATATGCGTTTTACTTCTATTTCCTCATTGAGTCTAAGCAGTCCGTGATCGACAAAAACAGCTTTGAGGTTACTGCCTATAGCTTTGTACGTCAGAACAGCCGCAACCGAGGAGTCAACTCCACCGGAAAGAGCGACGATAGCTTTTTTATCTCCTATTACACTTTTTATGGTTTCAATCTGTTTTTCAAGAAATTCGGATAATGACCATGTGTTTGAAAATTTACATACATTTAGGACAAAGTTTTCTAGTATCTCGGTTCCGTGTTCGGTATGCCTTACTTCCGGATGGAACTGAATGGCATATATCTTTTTATCTTTCATCTCAAAGGCAGCCATAAGACCGTTGCTGCTTTGGGCTGTAACAACTGCTCCTTTTGGTGCTTTAGTAACAGTATCTCCATGGCTCATCCATGAGTTGAAGCTGTCAGGAATGTTGTTAAAAATAACTTGGCGTTCATGGACTTGTATAGTTGTTTTTCCATATTCTGAAATATCTCCGTGTCTGACTTCTCCTCCCATATCATTTGCGATAGCCTGCATTCCATAGCATACACCAAGAATTGGAAGTCCGCAGGTGTAAATATCAGGATTGACTTTAGGTGCATCGGCAGCATATATGCTTTTGGGGCCTCCGGAAAGTATAATTCCCTGTACTTCTGATAAATCAAGCTTTTCATCATGTTGAACAACCTCAGAGTATGCTCCTATCTCACGCACTCTTCTGGATAAAAGCTGTGTATACTGTGAACCGAAATCAATAATGAGAAGTTTTTTCATCTTTGTCCTCCGTGATTATGATCTGATTTTTTTTGTCTGGTTCGAACATGGCATGCTCTTTTTTAGGGTAGAGCAGGCTGTATATATTTGAAGCGTCAAAATCCCTGTTGATCTGCTTCATATATATAGTCGGATCAGAGTCATACTTTTTATATGGTTCATTTTGGTTTTTAAGTAAGTATTTATATATCTGGTAGTACTGTGAAGCAGTTGGAATAAGTGGATAACGTGATTTTTTCTTGATCAGTGAAAGCAGTTCCTGACCTTTTTTGTTGAAACCTAAAACTCTTAGATACTGGGGACCTTGTGAGTTATAAGTTTTAATTTCTTTTTCTGAAAGATTAAACAAAATATGTATGAGAGCTCTTTTTAGTCTGCTGTATGTAAAGCGTTTGGTTTTTAAATTTTTTAGAAGGCAGTCAAGATCCATAGATCTTCTGCTGTAGTTGTAAAATCTGTCTTCCAGTCCTTCTTTTATGCCGTATATTGTAAGGAGGTCATTTTTGTCCATAAGTCTGATTTTGCTCAGTATGATTTCACGCATGTATTCAAAAAAAACCGGACCTTTTCCGTTTTCAAACTCGCTTAGTATTATTTCAAAGGATATCTCCGGAACAAGTTCTTTTAGAAATGCTATATTTTCCTCTTTAATTATATTTCTTATGGCAGTTGCACTTGCAAGACGGCTTGTGACTGTCTCATCATTGTATGCAGAACCTTCTCTGGCGATGCAGTGAGGCTGTATTGATGAGCCGTATTGTTTTAAATAATTGAGGTATTCAAGCCCAAGTATATCGTTTGACTTTTCCAGCAGTCGTATGTCCTCAACAGGAAAGTTATGACTGGTAAGATAATCAAGTATAGCGTATTTTCTAGCATTTGGGAAAGAAAGTCCTTCCTTGAGATATTTTTTCAGAATAACTGTATACTCATGGGGTTGTGAACTCAGTATTCCGGATATCTCATTTAAAATATTTATATCAGACGACTCACTTCCGAAAACTATATCCGTTACTATTCCTGTTCTGTGTAAAACCCCAACGGAACCGCATGCAAACCCTCCTGCATCCTGTATGCAGTAGACAAACGGAAGTTCAAATACGGCATCTGCACCGTAAGCAAGAGCCATTTTGGTACGTGCGAACTTATCAACAATAGCAGGTTCTCCCCTCTGGACAAAGTTGCCGCTCATTACTGCAACTGTGTAATCAGGGTTTATAAGTTCTACTGATTTTTTTAGATGGTAAAGATGACCGTTATGGAAAGGATTATATTCAACTATGAGACCGAGAACTCTCACTGTTTCACCGGAAATGGAAGTATATGTAATCACCTTCTTTTACCAGATAGTCTTTTCCTTCAGCATTGACATAACCAAGTTCTTTCAGTTTTTTCATATCAGGAATTTCGAGTATTTTTTCAAAATTTATAACTTCGGCTTTTATAAAGCCTTCCTGTATATCTGAGTGTATCTTGCCGGCTGCCTGCAGAGCGTTTGTTCCATTCACGACATTCCATGATTTAGATTCTTTTTCATTGCCTGTGATAAATGTGACAAGATTCAGAGCCTGTTTGCACTTTAAAATGAAATAGTCAAGTGCGCTTTTTTCTATGCCGTACTCATTTAAAAACACTTTCTGTTCCTGTTCATCAAGATCAGAAAGGTCGGAATGAAGCTTAGCATGAATTTCAGTAAACTGTGCACCTTTAGAAAAGGCATACTCTCTGAATGCTTTAATTTTTTCATTGGTTGTTTCATTGGGAGATTCATCAATATTTGCGACATATATTACAGGCTTTTCGGTAAGAAGAAATAGGGATTCGATTATCTTTTGCTGTTTTTCGGTTCTTTCTCCCTTTAGGAAGGTGATGGAAGGTTTTTCGCTGTTAAGATGTTCTTTCAGTTCGGAAAGTATTTCTGTTTCGGTCCGCGCTTCTTTGTCTCCGACTCTGGCAATCTTGGAAGTTTTTTCAATTCTTTTTTCTACTGTTTCAAAGTCTTTTGCTATTAGTTCAAGATTTACTATATCTGCATCCGCTATGGGATCAATTTTTCCATTAACGTGTGTTACGTTAGGGTCTGAAAAAATTCTTATAACATGAGCAATACAGTCAACATTACGGATGTTTTCCAGAAACAGATTGCCTAGTCCTTCTCCTTTGCTTGCTCCTTTTACAAGACCTGCAATATCAACAAATTCAATGCTGGGATTTACTTTCTTTTCTGAATTTAGTATTTTAGTCATTAAGTCCAAACGTTCATCGTTGTACTCAACAATGGCAATGTTTGGGTTTATTGTGCAGAAAGGATAGTTTTCAGCAGGAACATGCTGTTTGGAAAGAGCATTGAAAAGGGTTGACTTCCCTACGTTGGCAAGACCTACAAATCCTACGTTTAGCATAATGTCCTCCTTGAAAATCTTTTTGTAATCATTTTTCCGTATCAATTATAACAGTAGAATTTATCTTTTTCTGTAAAATTTCTTAAACAAAATCATGTTAAAATAGATTAAACTATATAAGGGGGGAGTATCGAATGCCATATGCCTTTTCTTATTTTATTCCGACAAGAGTTTTTTTCGGCAAAGACTGTCTTAATAATAACTATGCCACTTTAAGCAGTTTAGGTGAGAAAGCTCTTATAATAAGCGGACGAAAATCAGCTAAAGCCTGCGGGGCTTATGATGAAACCGTTGAAGTTTTAAATAAACTGAATATAGAATCTGTTTTGTATGATCAAATTGAAGAAAATCCATCGTTTTCTTCGGTTCAAAAAGCTGTGGAGTTTGGGCTTGAAAATGATGCTGATTTTGTAATAGGTATCGGAGGAGGAAGTCCTATTGATGCAGCAAAGGCAGTTGCAGTACTAATTGCCAATCCATTTATGAAGATAGAGGATCTGTTTGATGGTGATTTTGACATAGCACTTCCGATAGTTGCAATTCCTACTACCAGCGGAACAGGAAGCGAAGTAACAGAATTTTCCGTTCTGAACTCTCCTGAAAACAGGAAAAAAAGTTTTAAAAGTGATGTGATTTTTCCCGATATAAGCTTTATAGATCCCAAATATACCCTTAATCTTTCATCCGAGCTTACAATAACTACAGCCTGTGATGCTCTTTCTCACAGTATAGAAGGATCATTGTCGCTGAAGTCTACAATTCTCACTGATCTTTATGCCGCAAAGGCTATTGAGCTGATAAAAGAAAATCTTCCTAAGCTTGTGAACTCTTCTTCAGTTTTATCTGAAGAAGAAAAGTATGAGTGCAGACAGGCTCTATCTCTGGCATCAATGCTTGGAGGTATGGTTATATCGCAGACAGGAACGGTTTTGCCTCACTCCTTCGGATATAACATGACAACTTTTTACGGGCTAAGACACGGAGTTGCAACTATAATTTTCTTGCCCAGTGTTCTTCGTAAGGCTGAAAAGACCAATCCTGAAAAGCTGGGTATTTTTAAGGATAGTTTTAAATCAGTAGATAAGTTTGATGATTTCCTTGAAAAATTGGGAGTTTATAAGAATATTCCAAAACTTTCCGAAAAGGATTTAGTCGATTTTTCACAGTTTGTGGCAAAATCAATGCATGTCTCCGTTACTCCTGGTAACATAACGTATGAAGATATAATATCCATATATAAGGAGGTTTGTGGATGATTGCTCATTTGAGGAAAGATATAAAGTCGAGGGTGCTTAACGGTCATCCATGGATTTACGAAAACGAGATAGAATCGGTAGAACCGGGAGTAAAAGAAGGAGATATACTCAGTGTGTTTTTTGGAAGGAACTTTATAGGTAAGGGGTACTATAATCCCAATTCGGTTATAAGAATAAGGATTCTGACTAGAAAAAACGAAGAGATAGATAAGGAGTTCTTTTATAAAAAAATATTGAAAGCGTACGAATACAGAAGATCACTTTTTCCGGGATCGAACACTTACAGACTTGTCTTTGCCGAATCTGACGGTCTTCCGGGGCTGGTCATAGACAGATTTGATGATTATGTTATTTTTCAGATAAACACTCTGGGAATATATGAACATAAAGACGATATCATCGAGAGTATAGTAAGAATAATTAATCCTAAAGGAATATATGAAAAGGATGATGAACGGAGCGCCCAGAAGGAAAAGTTCGCACCATACCAAGGCTGGGTATATGCAAATGGGCCGGAATTGATTGAATTTTCGATCGAAGGTGTGAAGTTCATATGTGATGTGCAGGGTCAGAAGACGGGTTTTTTTCTGGATCAGCGTATCAATGCACAGAACATAGCCAAATATGCATCAAACAAAAAAGTGTTAGATGCTTTTGCTTATACAGGCAATTTTGGCATACATTCTCTAAAGGGAGGAGCTAAGTTTGTTACTTTTATAGATTATTCAGAAAGAGCTCTCAAAATACTTGAAGAAACTCTTAAGCTGAACAAGTTTTCAGCAGATAGGTATGAGCTTGTCAATGCAAATACTTTTGATTATCTCAGAGTTCTTGACGATACCAGCAGATATTATGATATAACTGTAATAGATCCTCCATCCCTCGCCAAGTCCAGAGACTCCAAGGCAAATGCTATAAAAGGCTATAAAGAGCTTAATCTGAGGGCAATGAAGATAACGCGCAGCGGAGGCTATCTCTGTACTTCTTCATGTACACAGATTGTATATGAAGAAGATTTCAGGAAGATTATCTTCGAGGCTGCCCAGGATACAGGAAAGAAGCTCACGGTTGTATACAGGGGTATGCAGTCTCCTGATCACCCACTTATATACAATATATTCGAAACCGAGTATCTTAAGCATTATTTTATAAGAGTTGAAAACCTTGAAGAATTCTGAAAATAATTTTAAAAAATAAATCGGAGGTGAATAGTATGTTCTGGTATGATCCGTCGTTTTTGATTCTTATACCTGCATTTTTTCTGACTCTTTGGGCACAGATATCAGTTCAGTCGACATTCAATACATATTCCAAAAAAAGATCCACTCTTGGAGAGACGGGCGCTGCATTCGCCAGGAGGCTGCTGGATTCAGCCGGACTTTATGATGTAAAGGTAGAGTTTGTGAATGGTTTTCTTTCTGACCATTATGATCCATCTTCAAAGGTTCTTAGACTTTCAAAATCCACAT
>Ga0208826_1003575_pt1 | contig 10529 bp, 8 predicted proteins | sample AD_UKC115_MetaG_FD_184451 | JGI IMG/M metagenome (GOLD analysis project Ga0208826, IMG submission 184451) | Active sludge microbial communities of municipal wastewater-treating anaerobic digesters from Hong Kong - AD_UKC115_MetaG (SPAdes)... | ecosystem: Engineered > Bioreactor > Anaerobic >... | reverse complement strand
TATTCATGATAATACTATAAAAGATTGTCCTTACCCCAGTGTAGTATATACTTCTATTAATGGAGTAACTTATGAAAGAAATGAAATTATTAAAAATATTAATATAAATAGAACGCATGGTCAAAAATTTGGTGTTTCTTTTACTACGCCTGTCTGGGAAATTAATAATATCTACAGTATTGTTAATGATACTACAGTAAATAATGAAACGAAAAATATCAGTCTTTACCCCAATCCAGTAGAAAATAATCATTTTACAATAGAAATTAAAGATCAAGAATTAAAAGGAATTATTATTTTTGATGTTCATGGGAAAAAGATTTATCAACAGAAATTTCAAGTTCCTGTAAAGAAAAATGAATTTACTCTTGACTTTTTACAGAATGGCATTTATCTTGTTAAATTGATGCTGAATAATAATACGGTTGAAACGATAAAAATCATAAATTAACGTGAGTTCGATATAATGATTACATGTTTTATAAAAAGTGATAATTAATAAGGTAATAAGGTTTATTCTTGTCGTTGATTATCGTTACTAAGGTATTATAAAAAAAAGAAGGTTCGTTATTTGAATATAAAGATCTTATTTGACACAACTGACCTTAGTTACATTGAATACTTCCTTTTTATCAATCTTATTAGCTTATCTATAATTGCTTATATTAATATTCATATATCTAACTCATGTTTAATAAAATATATGCCACTTTTTAAATGCTGAATTTCAATTTTATATGAAACCTCCATGTTTGCATTTAGAACACCCAAGCGGATGAAAATTTAGTAAGTTCGCTGATTCCATATTGACTGATTTTAATTAGTTTTGTCATCACCATCAAGGTGATTTATAACGAACCATTAAACTTTAGTCAACAATGGAAACAGTAACATTTGAACAAGTCGTCAGCCGCGGGTGTGGGCTTGACGTACACAAGGAAACGGTAGTAGCCACCATAGATGGCGAAGGGATAGAACGTACCACCCGAGAATTTGGGACGTTCACGAGATCTTTGACAGAATTGAAAGACTGGTTAGTGGAAAACAAGATTACTCACATAGCGATGGAGAGTACGGGGGTTTACTGGAAGCCGGTTTATAACATCCTTGAGCCAACAGGTATCACTGTTTGGATAGTCAATGCCCGGCACGTTAAGAACGTTCCCGGACATAAGACGGACAAAAAAGACAGCCAGTGGTTATGTAAGCTCCTGCTTGCCGGATTGTTAAAGCCGAGTTTCATTCCACCACGCGAGCAGCGGGAGTTACGGGATCTAACCCGTTACCGCAAGAAATTAATCCAGGATGTGGCATCCAACAAAAACCGGATCATTCGTATTTTGGAAGATTGTAACGTGAAACTCTCGAGTGTATTGAGCGATACCTCGGGTATTACAGCCACCAAACTGATCGACAAGCTGTGTGAAGGCAAACAGGTAACCATGCAGGATATAGATGAGGTTTATCATGGAAAAATTGGAGCAACCAAAGAGGAACTTTGGGAAGCCTGTAACGGAAATATCACCGATCACCACATCTATCTGTTGGGTACCATCCGCTCACACAACCGGCATATTGAATCTTTAATAGAAGAGCTTAATCAAAAGATACGGCAAATGCTTTCGCCTTACGAAAATGTATTGGAACTCCTTGAGGAGATTCCGGGATTAAGTCAAAAAACTGTTGAAGATCTTATCGCTGAAATCGGACTGGATATGGAAGTTTTTCCAAGCGAAAAACACCTGGCAAGCTGGGTAGGTGTATCTCCCGGAAATAACGAGAGTGCGGGTAAAAAAAAGTGGTCGAACCACCCACGGGAATAAACAAGCCAAAACAACCCTGGTAGAAGCTACCTGGGGTGCATCATGCACCAAGAATACGTTTTATCATGCGTGTTATCATCGTATAGCCGCCCGACGAGGTAAAAAAAGAGCGATAGTGGCCGTTGCCCATTCCATTCTCAAATCGGTGTATTCTGTTTTGAAATACAATGTTCCTTACCATGAACTGGGAGCAGATTATCTGAACAGCCGAATGGAGAAAAAACGGAAAAAGTATTTAAAGGCTGAATTGGAGAAGATGGGATATGCTGTTTTGCTTGAACCTGTTAACTCTATACAGCCAATGGGTGCTTAAAACCTATACTCTCACATAACGGAAAACAAAAGCCAAAGGTCGATTTTTACTGACGCATGGTGCAATAAGGCACCTAAGTCGCGTATGAAACTGATCTCAACAGATAAGCACCCCAGACTGTTGCCGTGAGCACGCGTATGAAATTTTAAATTACTCCCTTATCTGTTATGTTTTCCGATAACCGGAGCATTTGTCCAAAAGATGAGTGCTGTCTTTTATTTTGTCTAAACTAAAAATAAGCAACAATAAAATGTTGTTATAATGCTGATTATAAGTGTATTAACGTTATATAGATTTACGTATGAAGTATATTATTACCATGTTTTTTTTCTGTTTTTTCACTTTATTAATAAAAAGTGAAAATTTACCTGATTTAAAACCAATTTTAGATGCACAAATTGATAAAAATGTTATAGAAATCCCTAAAGGAAGATATCTATTAAATTTAGACAAAGATGGTGCATACGAATTTATAAATTTAAACAACGTCAAAATTCACGGTAACGGTGCCGAAATTGTATGTAATTCACAAGAAAGAGCTTTGGCTTTTTATAATTGTAAAAAAGTCGAAATCTCAGATTTATTTATTGATTATGATCCTCTTTGCTTTACTCAGGGAAAGATTATCTTAAAAAATGATAAAGAAAACTGGTTTGAAGTTGAAATTGATTCTGGATATCCTACAGAAAATTTGACCACTGGAAGAATTCAATTTTTTGATTCAGAAACAAGAGAACTAAAAAAAAACAGTATCACAACTTACAAAGGAAATTATTCTTCTCTTGATAAAATTGGAGAAAGAAGATACAGGGCTATCAAAAAAGGAAACTGGGATGCTGGAGAACGCATCGGTGATTTGGTTGTATTTAATGTGATAAGTCATAAAAAAAATGCTCCTCCTCATGCTATGTACTTAAAGCAATGCGAAGAAATGAGTTTAAACAATATCCATATTTACAGTGCTAACAGTTTTTCTTTTTTTGAAGATAATTGCAGTGGGAATCATTACAACCAATGTGTGGTAGATAGAGGAATATCTAAGCAGGGGATTTCTACTCGTTTACGCTCAGGGAATGCTGATGGAATCAACAGTAATAATGCGCGTAAAGGTCCAATAGTTGAAAATTGTAGAATCAAATACAATGGAGATGATTGCATTATTGTAAATGGACGTTCTTTCCCGATTTGTAAAATAGATAAATTCAATAGGTTAATTTATATATTAAGTAGAGTAGAACAGCCTCTTTTTGAAGTGAGAGATAGTATACAACATGTTCAATACAATGGTTTGAAAAATGATACTATACTTTCTGTTGTTTCTACCTATCCCTATAAACCAAACACAAATGATATTTCTTTTCTTATATCAAAGTATCCACATTTATTAAATAAAGAATCTTATACCAAAGGACTTTGTTTAGAAGTAAATTTTCTGCCATCAAATATTGAAAGTGGAGATATTTTGTACAATCTTTCGCATGTAGGTAGAGGTTTTATTATTAAGAATAATGAAGTGGGTTTTAATAGATCAAGAGGTTTGCTTGTAAAAGCCGATAAAGGGATCATAGAAGGAAACAGTATTAGCAATTGTGCAATGAACGGGATTTTAGTATCTCCGGAAATTAATTGGATGGGAGGCGGTTTTTCAAATGATATAATTATTCGAAACAATTCTATAACAGAATGCATGTACGAAAAAACAAATTTTGGAATGCCTCCCGGATCATTAAGTATATTTTCTTCTACTGGAGATGGGAAAATATCAATAAATGGTGCGTTTAGGAATATTTCTGTATATAATAATGTTTTTTTCTCTTGCCCTTTTCCATGCATTGTTTTTACTTCAGTAAAAGGACTTTTAGCTGAGCAAAATAAAATAATTCAAAATTCAATTTTTCCCCGTGAACACGGAAAAAGCTTTGGCACTGATTTTTCTTTGCCTATTTGGGAAATAAATAATGAAAAAAATCAAAATTCTCCAACAAACAAAATTGATTTTTAAAGGGCATATGAAACTTTTATATTTTTTGTGTTAGTATTTAATTTTGTAATAAAAATATTCAAAATAGCTTAAATGCATATCTCTAATTTTCGTGTCAATAAATATATTTTACGTAAAATTTTAATAATTAAAAAAATGAGAAAATTTAGAAAATTGATGTTAGGTCTAATCGTGTCATCCATTTGTTTAAACATGTTTGCGCAAAAATTTGAAGGTTTGGCAAAGACTCCACCTATGGGTTGGAATAGCTGGAATAAATTTCATTGCGATGTAAATGAAGATTTGATCATGAAAATGGCGGATGCCATGGTGAGTTCCGGTATGAAAGATGCTGGTTATGAATATATAGTAATTGATGACTGTTGGCAAGTTTCCCGCAATGAAAATGGTAATATTCAGTATGATACTAAACGTTTCCCCAACGGAATAAAGTATTTAGCAGATTATATTCATTCTAAGGGTCTAAAATTTGGTATTTACTCAGATGCCGGAATAAAGACTTGTCAAGGGCGCCCTGGTAGCAGAGGATATGAATTTCAAGATGCAAAAACTTATGCAAGTTGGGGAGTGGATTATTTAAAATATGATTGGTGTAACACAGGGACACAAGATGCCATGGCTTCTTATTCTATCATGCGTGATGCTCTTTATGCGGCAGGTCGACCAATCGTTTTTAGTATCTGCGAATGGGGAAAATCACGACCATGGGAATGGGCTCAAGAAGTTGGCCATCTTTGGCGTACAACAGGGGATATTGTTGACCGTTGGGATGCAATGATTGATATTGTTGACAAGCAGAAAGAACTCAATGAATTTGCCGGGCCAGATCATTGGAATGATCCAGACATGTTGGAGGTTGGAAATGGAGGTATGACTGTAGAAGAATATAAGACACATTTTTCCCTTTGGTGTATGATGTCTGCTCCTTTAATGGCAGGCAATGATTTAGCAAATACATCAACAGAAACTTTGGAGATATTAACAAACAAGGAATTGATTGCCATAGATCAAGATAGACTGGGTAAACAAGGATTTTGTTTTAGAGATAATGGAGACTATGAAATATGGATAAAAAAACTTTCTAATGATGAAAAAGCTGTATGTTTATTGAATAGAAGTGACGAAGTTAAAGAGGTTTTGGTTGATTTCGCTTTCCTGTTAAAGTCGAATGATAATTACTGGAAACAAGACACATATCAGCTTAATGATTATATTATTAGAGATTTATGGGAACATAAAGAAATAAAAACTGATAAGAATCCTGTATTTTTAAAGATTCCACCTCATGGGGTAAAAGTTTATAGGTATATTAAAAAAAATGATTATCCGCATGAATTCCTATTGTAAATTCTTGACTTGAAATCGGTGTTGTAGCTTACAGCAGCAACAAGCAACCTGTCGAAGATAGCTTCACCAAAATAGCGTCTATAGAATTTATAACAGAACTCATTGAGATAGTATTGTAAATATTCCTTAGTAAGTTGATGGTGTAAATCCAACAGCAACCGTTTAACATTACCTATGGCAATATGAACCCATGGTAATATCTTTGGCAGGTCTTCTTTCTTTATAACCTGTGCATGATGTGCTTTGACATGTTCAGACAATTTGTTGTAAGGAGTTGCATCATCGGTGGTCAATTCAGCCTGTGGATTTACGTGCTCTTTGTCAGTATTTAAATCTTTGACAGTATTTAAAATGGTATCAGCTTTTAAATCATCGATAACCAACATTTTCAGGTGATTGACACGTTTGGGCTTTTTGTTCAGTTTGGGGTTTTCCACGAAGGAACTTTCACTCATAACCACTATTTTGGACTGCCGCTGGCTTCCTATGCCCCGTTTGATAGGTTTATCCTTTTCTCCTCCCGGAATTAAGGTAGTGATAAAAGCATTGTCGAGTTCTACCTCATTGGTCAATTGGTACAGATTATCGCGTTTTCCCATTACATCACGTAATTTGCATACCATTTTCCAAATGGGCTGATAACGTTTATGTCCCAATTGTCGTTGTAGTTCTGACGCAGAGAACGATTTTTTGGTGCCGGTAAGCAAATGCATGGCAATATACCAGTACATAAAAGGTAGTTTGCTGTTTTCCATCACTGTTCCTGAACGTAAGGATTGCCGATGATGACATTGTTTACATTCGTAACAGAGCTTATTCTGCAGCAGGTAATGGTGAACGCAGCCACATTTGGGACAAATAACTCCGCAAGCGTCTCTTTGAGCCTTAAAATGCTCGATACAGGACTTTTCGTCGGGGAATTGTGAACTGAATTTAATGATATTCATAAGACTTATAAATGTTGATTTAATAGTATTAAGATAATGAATATCAGTGAATTATACAAATTTTTTTATAACTATTTTTTGAAAAATATACCGTAATTTATCCCTTTTAAAGTAGGATACTTTGCGGATAATCATATAAAAGATTTCATTAATCAGTTTTGTGTTGATTTAAATGACTTTACAAAATCTGATGACTTTACGTCATTAAGAAAGACTCCCATTTATAAAGTAGATGATGATAATTTTCTATTTCTAAACTTGAATTTCTTTGTAGATAGTCTATTTTTAAGGAATGACTAAATAAAATCCGCAAGGTTATGACTTGATTTTTAACATACTATTTGCTGTCTGAAAAATTATGAGTAACTTTGAAACTGGATTAATAAAGGTTAGCTCATGACATTTTGAAAACAAGGAGGCATTATGTCTTATTCTTGAATACGCGAAGCCTAGGAAACTTTAAAAAGAGAAACAACATTAGGCGTAATAGTCTCCAGGCCCATAGGCGTAGGGCTGTTATTTACACATCTTTTTCTAAAAGTTTTCTCAAAGCCTGCATATTGAGACGTTGACAAGCTGTGCCACGCTTTTTACGCGAGTTTAAACTATAATAAGACATATGAAGATAATTGTTTTAATTATTACGATGATTTCAACCATGTTCCTTAATATGGCTGCATCTGATTACACTTATATAAATGGGTCTGCTAAACCTACATTAGGTAATGCAATGTCCCAAGTTAAAAGTTATAATTTTGATCTTATTTCAAATGGGCAACCAGTAGGTGATAATGTTCCCTTTATAGATGCCTACATTTTTGACCAATTAAAAAAATGGTGTGCCGCAAGTATGCCAGATGCCTCTTTTGGTAATGATTATCGTTATCCCATGAGTTCGCATCTAACAGTAATCGCAAGATATAGTCATAGTACCAAATTGTCATGGAGCGGAGTGTGGCAATGGGAAGTCAGAAATTTCAATGTAGCATTCGAGTTTGGGGAATCAGGGAAGTATGTATACACATTCGATTTGCCCAATATGAAAATAGATGGTGGAAATTTCGACAATTCAAAACTTTATAACACTCTTATAGAGAAAGTTGACGGATGTATATACCGTTATAACAGTAATATGCAGATAAAACTGCCTAAATACACAACCATTTGGAATGAGAGAAATCTCAAACAGTATTTTGACAATAACAGATCTATAATAGAAGGTATATATGAATCAACAAATTCCGCTAAGAACAATTCTGAAAACAAATATAAGCTTGCTGTAAAAAGGATTTCAGATGGTAGTTATATTCTTATCTATTTGGATGGTGCTAACCTATATGATGATTGGACTGAAGGGGAAATTAAGTGCTTTCTCTCTGAAACAGCTACACCGAACATTTTCAAGGGAAAGTGGCTTATGTTGGACAAATCAGTTAACAATGATTGCTATATTACTTTCTCCACTAATTTAATGCAAATTCGGCTGGAGAATAAATTAGATAATTACCTAAAGCTATATCCGACAGCAGTAAGTCAGCAAACATCAGAGACCAACGATTGGTCTGGGACTGGGTTTGCACTCAAAAATGGTTATATAGTTACTAACTATCATGTCATTGAAGGAGCTAACAGCATTACTGTTCAAGGTGTAAAAGGCAATTTCGATAATTCTTATAACGTTACAGTTGTTGGTACTGATAAGAATAATGACCTCGCATTATTGAAGATATCGGACGCTTCATTCACAGGATTCGGTGCGATTCCATACTCGATATCTTCAACCACTTCTGAAGTCGGTGAAGAAATCTTTGTTTTAGGTTATCCGCTTACTTCAACTATGGGAGATGAGATTAAATTAACAACTGGTATTATCAGCTCAAAGACAGGTTTCCATGGAGATGTTTCATTATATCAGATTTCTGCCCCAATTCAGCCTGGGAATAGTGGTGGCCCCCTATTTGACAAAAAGGGTAATATTATTGGTGTGGTAAGTGCAAAACACGCTGGAGCTGAGAACGTGGGATATGCCATAAAATCAATGTATCTTAGAAATTTAATTGAGAGTTCTGTCAATTCAACTATCATTCCTACAAGCAATAGTGTGTCAACCTTACCGCTAACAGGTAAGGTGAAATCAGAGAAGAATTTTGTTTTCTATATTCATTGCTCGGCAGCTTCTACCACCAACAACGTATCCGTTTCCAGTGGGCGATGGGCTGATAATAATACTACAAGCTCAACAAGAACAATAGTAGATCCAAGTTTTAAGTCAAAAGGTGATGGCAATTTAACAGTCAATAAAATCATATTAACACCTACCGAGACCGTTTTGGAATGTAGTTCAACTAATCCATTATATTCAGGATGGATGAATATTAGTAGAGATGCCTATATTCAAGTTCGAGGAATAAGTTATAAACTAACAAATGCTGAAGGCATTGCTTATTCACCCAACTACACATATTTTGATTATCCCAATCAGACGTTGAAGTTCAAATTATACTTTCCGCATATACCAGCAGATGCTGAGAGTTTGGATTTTATAGAGACTCTAAATTCAGATTGGAAGATTTATGGTTTAAGCCTTAAATAATGGATAATGAAATATGAACTTCTCAGTTTTCTATTCTTGGCAATCACATGTTGGCGGTCATGCTAATTGTGGGTATATTAGAGATAAAATCAAAGCTGCTTTTTCTGAGATTGGAGTAGAATTAAATCTCCTTGAAGACTCAAGAGGTTCAGCAGGTGCTCCAGACATACCTGATGCTATTTTATCTAAAATCGCTAAATCAGATATATTTATCTGTGATGTTACATCTGTTTGTACACTTAACTTGGGAGAAGGAATGCAAAGAGGCATACCAAATCCCAATGTTATGTTTGAATTAGGATTTGCTGTTCGCCAGTTAGGATGGGAAAGAATAATTTGTGTCTTAAATGACGAGTATGGGAATGTAGAAAGTCTTCCATTTGATATTTCGAAGCACCGCATAATCAGATACAAAAAGAAAGATAGAGAAAGAAAAAGTGTTCAGGCGCTATCTCTTACTCTTCCTTTGTCGGACATCGTGAAAAATTTTGATGACATAATTTCAAAAGGCAATGAGTTTGACTACAAGAAACATGATATTGCTATATTCAAGAAACTTATGTCATTCACGACAGAACGAGACTTCATTAATGGAATATCAGATTTCAAGTCGTCTGGAAGATTTTTTAAATGGTATGAAAAATGTTGGGACTATATCAAATCTTTTCAAGATTACCCAGAAAATAGGTTCATAAATCAAAGTCTTAATGATAGTTTCATACAATTATCTTCCGCTCTGGATGACCTAACAACTCTGACTTGTAGAATATGTCACGTTCACAATACAAAAAACTGGGAATTTGAGAAGCCTGATGTCGAATATACTCCTGAGCAAATACATGACATATTGATGACACAGGAATATCGAAAGAGAAATATTCCATATCCAGACAATGGTGATGATGCCGCCGTTAGAAAGTATTACGAAACAATTGATGAAGATGAACGTGATATTGCTAAATATTCTAACAACATATTAGAGGCATATAAAAATTTCCGAGATAACATAAAAAGAATACTTGTAATTTAATCCGGTAGTATTTCATAAACAGTGTAAATTGAAAAGTTATTCTGAAAAATTTAAGAGCCAATAAGAGCTTAATAAAATTTTTTGTCAATAACTAAATACCCCGCCCTCCATTGCGGCTCTTTCCCCAGGCGGAAATAAATCCCCGCCCCTCGTACCTCGTGGCTTGCACGGTCTTTATTCCGCCTTCCGCACACCACCCTTCTGTTGTTTTTATTCCGTCATACTTTTTGCAATCCTCTCACATTTTAGCACTTTACTTTTTATCGTTCCTCAAAAAAAGTAAAGAGCTAATCCACACGCTATAAGCAAAAAGACATTTGCATGAAAATTTATCCCGAGTTAAAGCGGGACCACCACCACTATTCCATTTATGCCGGAAACAAAAACAACCCAAAGCTATATTTACATAACAAGTAGTTATGGGAGAATTTTCTCCCTGTCGGGCTTCGCTTACGCTACGGGCTTAAAATGAAA
>Ga0208826_1003573_pt1 | contig 10531 bp, 9 predicted proteins | sample AD_UKC115_MetaG_FD_184451 | JGI IMG/M metagenome (GOLD analysis project Ga0208826, IMG submission 184451) | Active sludge microbial communities of municipal wastewater-treating anaerobic digesters from Hong Kong - AD_UKC115_MetaG (SPAdes)... | ecosystem: Engineered > Bioreactor > Anaerobic >... | reverse complement strand
TAGACATCGCCGATGCGATAATTGATGAGCAGGTTATGAACATGTTCTTCGGAAGTTTCAATTTTAAGCTCAACACCGCGGTCGTATATTTTGACCTTTTCGTCAGCCGCTACATCGTCCCAGAGAATCATCTTGCGGTTCCCGCTGACTATGGTTCTCCTGATTTTAACCGGACTGAGCCAGTTAAGGTGAAAATGAGCGATAAGATGGGGATTTTCAAAATAAACCGTAATGTAAGCCACGTCTTCCAGATCACCGTTATAGTGAGAAACGCCCTGGGCTGAAACAGCTACTGGCCTGTCTTTAATCAGATGGCACATGATGGAGAAATCATGCGGGGCTAAATCCCAGACGACATTCACATCATGTTGGAAAAGGCCCAGGTTGATCCTGACTGAATCATAACAAAGAGGCTGTCCCAGTTCACCGTTCTCAATTGTCTCTTTCATTTTCTGTACAGCACCTGTAAAAAGAAAAGTATGATCGACCATGATTTTGAGGCCTCTGCTGGCAGCCAGATCAATCAGATCCTGGGCTTGCTGGCTGTTCATGGTGAAGGGTTTTTCCACAAATACATGTTTACCGTTCAGGAGGGCTTTTCGAGCCAGTTCATAATGGCTGGAGACAGGGGTGACTACTGCCACCACATCGATTTCCGGATCGTTGATGACTTCGCTCGGGTCAGAATAACCTTTGATAAAGGGGTAGGTCGTAGTAGCTACCAGCCTGCGTTGAGGACGCAGATCACAGATAGCTGTGAGTCTGGCCTCCGGGCTGGCATTAAAGTTTCTGGCTACATTCGGCCCCCAGTAACCGAAACCAATAATGCCGACATTAATCATGCCTCGCTCCCTTTTTCCCGGCAGGTCCTTGGCTAAACCTGACGGGAATAAAATTTATGTATAGAGTCAGAAATAAACATTATTTGCTCATCGGTTAACTCTGGAAACATGGGTAAAGAAAGAATCTTATTTTGATATTCAGAAGCCACCGGAAAATCTTCAGGCTGGTGTTTTAGATAACTGTAGGCGGGAAGATAGGGGAGAGCTATGGGATAATGAATGTTGGTGGCAATGCCCTGAGCCTTGAGATAATCAATCAGTTTTTCTCTCTCCTGCACTCTGAGGCAATAGATATGGAAAATGTGGGAGCAGTGGGGGCGTAGCTTCGGGCACTTAACTTCAGGAATATCCTGGAGAAGATCGGTATATTTGAGCGCATGCTGATAGCGAGCCTCGTTCCAGCTTTCGATGTATTTAAGTTTGACGCTGAGAATAGCAGCCTGCAGGCCGTCGAGGCGGCTGTTTATACCTTCAATTTCATGAATGTATTTTTTCTCCGAGCCATGGTTAGCAAAGAGGCGGGCCTGGCGCGCAAAGTCAGAGTCGTTAGTGATAATTGCCCCTCCATCGCCATAGGCACCCAGGTTTTTCCCGGGGTAAAAGCTAAAAGTCCCTGCAAGTCCGAAGGTACCTGTTTTGCGGCCGTGGTAAGTGGCAAAGTGAGATTGGGCACAGTCTTCAATCATGAGCAAGTGATGACGGTCGCAGATTTCTTTTATTTCGTCCATGGCTGCCGGCTGCCCATAAAGATGGACAGGGATGACAGCTTTGGTGCGGCTCGTAATTTTTTCTTCAAGCCGAGTTGGGTCGAGATGGAAGTATTCATCATTGTCCACAAAGACGGGCCGGGCTCCGGTCTGGGTGATAGCCTCGGAAGTGGCAATGAAAGTATTGGCGGCGGTAATAACTTCATCTCCTGGTCCGATGCCGGCCGCCTTGAGGCTGATAAAGATAGCATCGGTGCCATTAGCGCAGCTTATACAGTGCTTGACCCCGTATTGGCTGGCAAAATCTTTTTCGAAAGCCTCGACATATTTGCCGCCGACGAAGGCCGCGTCGTTCAGGACTGATTGAATGGCAGCATCAATTTCAGGTTGGAGAGATTGATACTGACTTTTGAGATCAACAAATGGAATGCCCATCTTTCCTCTTCTTTCACTTTTCAGGATAAGCCGGATCTGGCTTGAAGGAACCCAACTTTACCCAGAAAACCGATATAAAACCTCTATTAAAATCTGCAGCCCTCTGCTGTGAGTTCCTGCTTCCGACCATCGCGGCTTCACCTGTTCAAAAGCATAGAAATCGGCGCCCTTTACCTGGTGATAATCCCGCTTCCCTGATAACGCTCCCTGCTGGTTAATATATATATTAGCCCAATGTTAAATGTCAAGTTTATTTGTGGATTTTTGTGAATATTTTTGCGCTTGCCAATTTTCGTCGTTATAACGACAAAAAACATAAAAAGAAACTCAATTTTAGTACCATAATAGCTAGGGTCATACGCTATGCAAATTATTTGAACTTTGCGCAAAAGTTTTGTCGGCAAACCTAATAAATTGTATCCAATCAAATCTTTTTATTCCATGGCAACCACTTCTGATATGATATCCAATATTGCCCATTATTGATGTGTTTACAGGGGGTAGCTCTTCGGCCTGTAAACCAATGAGTCCGAACAGCTTGTATATTGTAGAAGCATTTTTTGCCGCTAGAAATTCCCCATAGGGATCGGCTTCTAAATCTCTTTGAGCGCTGGCAATATAGACAGGTCGGGGCGCGATCAGACCTATTAACTCGTGCTGATCAACGAGTAATTCGTTCTCTCTATTGTTAAATTTTTTGAACTCTTGGCAGAACCAGTGCGGATACTGCTGATTGATACTTGCAATTGTCTCTCCAAATCTTCGCCTAAATAGAGTGGCTCCACCACAACCAGATTCATTAGAAATTATTATGGCAAATCTCGGGTCTTGTGCTCCGGCCCAGAGGGCAGCTTTTCCTAATCTTGAATGGCCCAAAACAACAACTCTGCTTGCATCCAGATCTTCATCCTGCTCGATATAATCCATTGCTTTCCTTAGTCCCCAGGCCCAGCCATCAATAGCTCCCAAGGCTCCAAGCTCGAAGTTATGCCTTTCTTCTTTAGAAAACCAATGTTCTATTGACAGATCAATCCCATCACTTTTGTCAGGTACTATATCTCCGCAATAAGCAGTTGCTAGTGCATAACCAGCGTCAATAATTTGCCTGATAGGCCATGAAGATAATTGTATACCTCTCAACGATTCGGCCTTTCTCCCCAAGGTGATGGAGTTGTTAGGAAGCCAGCTTTCGGTGACAGAAATATCTTTTTCACGTGTAATTGTCTGGTTGCCAAAGAAATTTAGGCCGAGAAACACAGGCGCTTTCAAACCAGCTTCTATAGTTGAGGCAGGCATAATAATAAGGAGTCTAAAATAGGCTCCTGGTTTATTTTCATTAAATATATTAACTTCTTTTTTCAGCGCCTTACCATTTAGGCAATATGAATCTCCAGATAATATAGAAAAGCCTATCTTTAAGAAGCTAAAAGGGCTATTACCATAAATATACCTTTGATAATAGTTAAGAATCTTAACTCGTTGTCCGCTTGACCATGACTCTTTATTAGTTATAATGCTGCCCGTTTCAGTTAAAAGGGGATTTGGAAGTTCAAATTTTGGGACCCTGGCCTCAAGTTTCTTATACCTCTCCGATTTGAAAGAAACTCCGGGCCGAAAATAATTTGAAATACCCCTATACTTTCGGAATATATATGCTCTTAAAGCTTTGTAAGATAAGATCATTTTTTGTTTTTTAATAAACTTCCCAAATAGAAGTCGCGATTGCGCGGTAGGAACTTGGTTGAAACTCCTCCCGGATAGGGAGTTATTTCCCCAAAATAAATTCTACCTTCTATATTGTACAAATCGACCCTCATGAATGTAAAATCATTTGATAATGTTTCGGATATTTCCACCATTTTTTCAAAGTTCTCAGGTCTACTAAAATTGCCAGACCACTGCTTAAAGTCGTACCGGAAATCATAAGGCTGAAAGTTTCTATCAAATGACTTAGTCCTGTGCTGGCCAAACCTGTCGAAATGTGCGGTTAGGAATTCTACTTTTCCATTAAAGCAATAAAATTTGTAATCGATAGGAACGTTGTTTCCCTCGCTAATAAATTCTTCTATCAATATCATTGGCTTTATATTCTTATACCCCCATTCGCTCCCTAGGTAAGTGCTTAAACAATAATTTTGAGAAAGCCAGCGCTCTAATTGTTTTTCTGCAATCTTTTTATTTAAGTGTGTTTTATCTTTTACAATGATATTAAAATGACAGCCATGGTTAGTTTTGATTACAAATCTTGACGGAAGTTTATCATAAGGGATTTCCTTCGGATCTGAGCCGACCCAAAGAAGTGGGATAAGAAATTCTTTGCCCAATTTCTCTGCTACATAATCCCTTACTTTCATTTTATCTGATACTTTGGTAAGAATAGGGTCACGTTCATATAACATTCTTGCCCAGATATACTCAGTGAAATAGGATGGATTTTTTAAGTCAGGCCAAAACCCGTGGATCACTAGAAATTGGAGACTACATAAAAGCCGGTATATATTGTCTGCTGGTCTGTCACCAAGGTGCCTTGCATAAATACGGCAAAGCGGCCAGTATATCCCGAAGCATAGCAAGTTATATAATTTTTTGATCATAATTGACCCTACAAAACGAATTTTCACTACCTTTTTTATTATTATACATAGTTCTAGGTTCTCTATATAGGTTGGCCATAAAAGAACTTGTATACATAAACTTTCAACCTGCCTATCCTGCTGTAGTGAACCCCGAAAAGCAAGACACTTTTTCTCGCATTGAGAGATAGAGTTCTTTTTAAAAAAATAGTCCATATCGTCTGACTCACAAACTGTGGTCTCGAACCGGTTCATATTTGAGCTCCCTGCGATGTAGCTTCCTGTGTTTGAGCCCACCCCTGAGCAAACTCCTCCGGGCTTAGATACCTCAGAGCCGAGTGGACATAGAGACGATTATAGTCTTCCTCTATCCAGGCAGTGATTCTGGTCTCAGCTTCCTCAAAAGAGCCAAACTCGTTTAACCACAGACGCTCTTCTTTGATGGTCCGTATAACCCTTTCGGTCTCAGCATTACCCCGTGGATTGTCATATGAACAGAAAATCTGATTAATATCCAACCCAGCTGTCTCTGTCATAAAGGCCACCGAGGTCGGCTGTGAACCATTGTCTGAGATAAGACTTAGTCCCTGACCTCTTACTCCAGAGGGAAAATTCCGACACAGTGCCCGGTCCAGTGCTTATTTCCATTCAGAGGTCTTAGCTCGCAGCGATACCTTCCAGCCTACTGTCTCTTTGGTATACCAGTCCAGCACCACAACGAGATAACACCAACCTGAAGAGCCTAAGATAAACTTCGTCATGTCCATTCCCCAGTACTGGTTGGGCCTGGTTGCCTTCGGTTTCCCCCTCTGGAAACTACGCACTGCTTTATGCCTCACTTGTTCTACCACCAGGCCATTTTCCCTCATCAACCTGTAAACACGCTTCTGATTAACTACAAGACCCTCCCGATGATTCAACCAGGCTGTCATCCGTCTGTATCCCCAGAAGGGATGCAATAGCCGAAGCTCTTTGAGCCTCCCCACCAGAAACCTCATCCCTATTGAGCCAGGCCTTTGGCTCTCCTTCCAATACTGCCAGCTCCGGCTTATCCTGAGAGCTTCACAGACCGATTTCAGGCTCATCCCTTTCTCCCTCATCAGCTCGACTACTTCCCCGAGATTAACTCTTGAGTTTTTTTTTAATGCCTCAATCGCAATCGTCTGACGCCTTATGATCTTCTCTATCTTCTCCACCTGAGCCCGCAAGACCTTCGCCTCGTCCTCACTGCCCCCATTACTTAATCCCTTCTGACGTGCTTCCCAAAACCTGTCCCGCCACCGATAATACAATGCCTGGCTTATCTAATGCTCGCGGCAAATCGCAGCTACCAACTTCTGCCGCCTCAACACCTCCAGTATAATAGCCATCTTCTCCTCTGAATTCCATTTCAGCACCTTCATCCTGACACCTCCTTATCCAGTATAATCTCTATCTCTAAGATGTGTCCTCCTCCTCAGGGGGTCAGTATAAGTGTCTCTATAGTCCCTCGGCCTTAAAGGCGCCGCTTCATAATGGTTCATTTTCATGCTGGTTATTTTTCTATTCTAGTCGTAAGTTTTAGCAGGCCGGAACTTGCCTTATTGTCCTGTTCAGTTTCCGAACAACATACGACTACTAACTATTAAAATGCGGTAGAGTCGTGGCAATTTAGCCCAAATTGTTAACTCAGAACAAGCTTAGTTAGGGCTTCAGACTTTTTATGATAGCAAATCCAGTGTCTTTTCTTTTCTAGCCACTTCCCTACCGACAAAATAAATTAAAACTGTGTTCATGATAGCTCCTACAATAGCGAAGGCCATAACTGTCTGCGTGACCTTAAGATACATCCCGCCTAGAACTAAAGTTGCTGTCCTTAAGGCTAGGAGCACCAGGTCATAAAAGAAAACAAAACGCTGGATTCTTATGATGCGAGCAAAAATAACTGCTGGCAGATTACAAAAAACAACTGCTAGCCATATGATTAGACTTCTGGCTAAAACTCCGGCCAGATGCCATCTCGCCCCAAAGATAAAAGCAAAAATTTGAGGTGCCCATATTATTAAAATCAAAGAAGGTATTATGGCCATGGCAAATAATATTAAGACGGTCCTTATATATAGCAAATAAATCCCTTTTCCCTCATTTTGATATTCACAGGCTCTTTGAAAAAGGACCTGGCGAAGGGCTGTAAGAACCAGGCCCATGGGTGCTTGTAAGATGCTTACTCCAAAAGCGTAGGCCCCGGCGACGGTAAGTCCATAAAATTTTGTTAACAATAAAACAGGGAGTCCTGATGATATAGCATTTATGAAATTTTGAGAAGCTGAATAGAGGGGAAAGTCAATATATTCCTTAGCCAGCGACTTTATCCTGCTAAGGTTGATTTTATTTTTGAGAGACATTAAATCTGGAATTACCACCCTGATGAGATTAATGCTGGCGCCTAATTCGGCTATAATATTGCTGATAATTAATCCGAAAGACCCGGCTTTAAAGGCTCCAAAAATTATTCTTGAACCACTTGAGCCGATACTTCTTATTACCTGCGAAGCCGAGGTTAGTTTAAAGGCTTTTGAGCGAACAGCCCAAGCCTGAGAGGCATAATTAATTCCCGATATAAATATAGTTAGAATAAATAAAATTAATAGCCAGACACCTCGTGTTTTGGTGAGATTATAAAAAACAGAAGGCTTGATGATACTAAAGATCGATACTATAAGAGTAATAAAAATAGCTGAGATAATAGATAGGCAGAAGAGGTTGATGGCATCAGATTTCTCTTTTGGTAGCATTAAAGCCTGGCTATAGTCTAGAGTGATTAGTGAAGCTATAATACCAACGACGGCACTGAATGAGCCAAAAATACCGAAGTCTTGGGGCGTGAAAAGCCTACTGATAATAGGATATAACGCATAAGCTATTATTTGAGCAATAGCTGTTCCGCTCATTACAATTAAAATGTTCTTCAGGAATAAGGATTGCTTTAAGCTTGCAAAAAGATTTTTCAGTTTGGCTTGAAAGGTCCTTGCTTCGTTAGACATGATTTCCTGTATGGAAGTGAGCTTAGCTAAAAATCCCTTCTTTTTACTAATTCTATACCCAGGCGGGCTAGTAACTGGCTTAAATGGTGGGCTCCTTTTTCTAAGCATTTTACATACCAGGCAGGCCCTAAAATCATGGCTACAGGCAAAGCTATAGTATATAAAAATATAGCTGTTATAGATTTAATCGCTGTCATTATTTGTTTTATTAAAGGAGTTCCTTTTATTGAGTTTCTATAAGTATTGTAGCCGTGGACAATAGACCGTTTTATGTAATAACTTTTTACCCATCTTTCTGGCGGTACTGTCTCATAGATCGGCGCCTCAGCCACGGAAATGAATCTATAGCCCAGCTGAATTGCCTCCTTAAAAAAAGCTCTATCAGATCCGCTTGTTTTCCACTTTAAATCGAACTTAAGGTTATGTTCATCAAACACACTTTTCTTAATTAAAGCATTTCCCGTTCTGGTCTGATGCCACTCAAGCAGGGTTCCGGTTCTATATATTGGACGTTCACAGAAGCGGCCTTTTATGAGCCATGAGGGAGGTTTCTGTTCAAAAAAGGGAATAACGGGACCGAGGGCTCCGTCAACGTCGAATGTATGAATCGCTTTATACAGAGTGATAAGCCAATGGGGTGGCGGAAATTCATCATCATCTATTATGGCAATATAATTTCCCCGAGCCAGAGCAAGACAGCGATTTCTGGCGGCCGGGATCGACCTTTCCGGTTCTATGTCGTATTGAATTTCAAGACCGAGATCTTTCTGCATTGTCTCTACCAGTTCTCTGGCAGTGCCTTTTTGATCATTGTCGATGATGACGATTGAATAATCAAAGAGGCCTCCGGTCTCTTGCCTTTTGAGATTATATAATAGCTTTTTTAACATTAAATTGCGTCGATAAGTACAAATACAAATAGATATCTTATCGTTCACGAGATCGTCGGTCTTATTCATCGTTCTATCCAGGAATTTATCTTAAATTTCGTTTGCTTGCATATTCTTCTTATTTTGCTCTTCATTAGCCAGGAAATATATAAAAGCGACTAATGTGCTTGGTAATGATTGGAAATCTCCTAATGATGCTTCTCCAATATTATGAACAAGGTACATAAATACTATTGCCAGGAATAGCAAAAAAATATTCGATCCACTATCTATTAATCTGGCGCATGTTCCGACGATCTTAATTAAAAAGACAATGAGCATTATAAGTCCTGCGATGCCCAGGTTGAGAATAGCATCCAGATACCCGTTGTGGGCATGGCTGGCAATACTTGTCCTTAAAGAAGTGGTCCAAAAACCGCCATATCCATATCCGAGAATAAAATGTTTTTGAACATAGGGTAATAATGAGTTCCAGATTTCTGTCCTGCCAGTTAGAGTCTCACCCCGACCAAATATTTGAGCTAAGCCCTTAACTGGAATCTTACCTGAAAGAGGCATAAAGGTTCCCACCAGTATCAATATAAGAGCTATAGCGACTAGCTTCTTATCTATCCCAATTCCCTTTCTTGCTGCTTGTTTAATAGCTAATATTACAATTAATCCGGTTAATAAGGTTAGAAGTGATGTAACTGAATAGGTAAGTGTCCGTTTAGGCCCCATCATTAAATAGATAGCCAGAAGTAGCATTAAGAAGTCGACAAACAACGGTAATTTTGAAGACAATTCTTTCCAGTTGATTAAGTCGTGCCATAGTGACCAGATAAGAAATATGGCAGAAAATGCACAGAACATAGCCAGTCCATTTTTTTGACTGGCCAGGCCAACCCACATTAATTCCCCAGTCCACCTATTATATTCTCGGCCATAAATCCCGAAATACTTAATTAGCAAGATAGAAAAAGGCAAATAAAAATAAACAGCCCTTTTAAAGGCGCTAATAAATGTTTTGGTGGGGAATTCTTCTGATATTAAAAGACATATCATGATTAAGGTTATTAGTTCTCTTCCCCAACGTCTGAAAGAAATGCCAGGGGTTTTAGCCCAGACAACACTTAACAGCATATAAGCCAGTATCAAAACAAATAACCCGTTCCCTTTTAAGGCTGTTCTCCAGGAAAACCCTCTTTTCATTAATATCGAAATCCCTATTATCGCTATTCCAAGTAAAAAATATCTGTCTGGAATGCTACCAGATTCAATTGTTGTGTTAATATTTAAAAACGCCCCAATTCCTTTGCTTCCTGAATATAGAAGCCATATAGACAGAATCCAACTGGCAACACTCGTTATACCAGATCGTCTATATTCTATGATGAGAACGAATAGAACAAAAACCGATGTTAATAAAAGTGCTAGTTGTGGAGGCAAGCTTACTTCCTGGTTTCAAAAATATTAAAAAGTTTTGCCTGTAAAATAATATTTTTTTTAGGGTATGATGTCAAACAATCTACAGTGCAAATGTTCTTGGCAAATATTCTCATCCTGCCTAAATGCAAGGAACATCTTTCCGAAAAAGGCTATCGGGTATATTTACTTAGTCTCTCTAAATAATATTTTTCCCATCCATCGGATTTATAATAAATTTCGGGCAATATCTGTTTCTGCTCTTTGATATTTTTGGGCAGTATCTTTCTTGATAGCCAGTTCAGCAAATTAAGTATATATCCTCCTATATACAGGGGCATTGACCAAAAGGAAAAAGGCATAACCGGTCTATAGCTTGAATAGGCTAAGACCATGGCTGCCTTCGGCGATATTCTGTAAAGAGCTTCTTTTTCAATGAGTGCATCACCAACAATACTACGTTTATTTCCCCAATACTCGGGACTGATTTGAAGACCTGTCTCGATTACCGGAAATGTACCGAACGGTTCAAGCTGATATCCAAATTGGTTAATGGCTGAGTTAATAAATGAATTATATCGAGCGGTAATAAGCAGGTGGAACAATCTAATATGATCCCTTTGATCATCGTCTTGAAGTCTGTAATGTTCTTTAATA
>Ga0208826_1003571_pt1 | contig 10531 bp, 11 predicted proteins | sample AD_UKC115_MetaG_FD_184451 | JGI IMG/M metagenome (GOLD analysis project Ga0208826, IMG submission 184451) | Active sludge microbial communities of municipal wastewater-treating anaerobic digesters from Hong Kong - AD_UKC115_MetaG (SPAdes)... | ecosystem: Engineered > Bioreactor > Anaerobic >... | reverse complement strand
GCAACCGCGGAGGCGATCACCTTGGTCAGCAGCGCGGCGCTGCGGATGGCGTCGTCGTTACCCGGGATCGGGTAGTTGACCTGGTCGGGGTCGCAGTTGGTGTCCAGGATCGCGATGACCGGGATGTTCAGCTTGATCGCCTCACTGACGGCCAGGTGCTCCTTGTTGGTGTCGACGACCCAGATGGCCGAAGGCACCTTCTGCATGTCCCGGATACCGCCGAGGCTGCGCTCGAGCTTGTTCTTCTCGCGGGTCAGCATCAGGATTTCCTTCTTGGTGCGACCCTCGAAGCCACCGGTCTGCTCCATGGACTCGAGTTCCTTGAGCCGCTGCAGGCGCTTGTGCACGGTGGAGAAGTTGGTGAGCATGCCGCCCAGCCAGCGCTGGTTGACATAGGGCATGCCGACGCGGGTGGCCTCGTCGGCGATGGACTCCTGCGCCTGCTTCTTGGTGCCGACGAACAGGATGGTCCCGCCGTGGGCGACGGTCTCCTTGACGAACTCGTAGGCTTTGTCGATGTAGGTCAGGGTCTGCTGCAGGTCGATGATGTAGATGCCGTTGCGGTCGGTGAAGATGAACCGCTTCATCTTGGGGTTCCAGCGTCGGGTCTGATGCCCGAAGTGCGTGCCGCTGTCGAGCAGCTGCTTCATTGTTACGACAGCCATGATGGCCATACCTCTTATGTTGTGTCGGTTGTCGTCCGGCGACGGGGTGTCACCGGACCCTGGCGACTGCTTCGATGCCGGACCCTGGCGTCGTTCGACGTTCGGGACCGCCCGGCATACGAGGTCACGAACCTCCATCGAGGGAAGCTCGTTCGCAGACGCGCGAAGTCAGCCCGCGCGAGCGAGCTGCGGGAATGAGTTTACCGCACCGAAACGGGTGCTCCGTCCACAGTGCGTAGCGCATCCCCAGACACCGGCCTTGCGACTTTCCGGGCCGCCGAGAACGCGGTGAACTGGGCCAATGCGCTGGCCCGTCATCACGATACTCATCCTGTGGGGGCTGCCGGCGGTATCGGCGACCGCCGACGCCGTCCGGCTGCAGTGGCCGTTGCGACCACCCCCGGCGGTGACACGGATGTTCGACGCGCCCTCACCCAACTGGAACCGGGGCCATCGCGGCGTGGATCTGGCCGGTGCGGTCGATCAGCCCGTCTACGCGGCCGGTTCCGCGACGGTCGTGTTCGCCGGGATATTGGCCGGCCGTCCGGTGGTATCGCTGGCGCATCCGGGTGGCCTGCACACCAGCTACGAACCGGTTCGCGCGCTGGTTCGCGCCGGGCAGACGGTCGACGCCAACACTCCGCTCGGGCGGTTGCAGGCGGGCCACCCCGGCTGCCCGGCTCCGGCGTGCCTGCACTGGGGCGCGATGTGGGGGCCGGCGTCGCGCGCCGACTACGTCGACCCGCTCGGTCTGTTGGCCGGCACCCGGGTGCGGCTGAAACCGCTCGCGGGGTAGCCCCGTTCCCCCCGCCCCTTTCCCCCCGCCCCTTTCCCCCCGCGAGCGGCCGTGTCTGTACACATCCGATCGGCGTGTCCCGTACAAGGGCGGACGCTCGGCACTGATTCGTGCGCCAGTTAGGCCCGCGGGTGGGCCTGATCGTGCACAGCCCGTAACCGCGCCACGGTGACATGGGTGTAGAGCTGGGTGGTGGCCAGCGTCGAGTGGCCCAGCAGTTCCTGCACGATCCGCAGATCCGCACCGCCCTCCAGCAGATGCGTGGCGGCGCTGTGCCGCAGCCCGTGCGGGCCCATGTCGGGGGCGCCGTCGACCGCCGACACCGTCTGGTGCACCACGGTGCGGGCCTGCCGCGGATCCAGCCGCTTGCCGCGGCTGCCGAGCAGCAGCGCCGGCCCGGAGTCCGGCGTCGCCAACTCGGGGCGGCCGTCGACCAGCCAGACCCGCAGCGCCTCTGCGGCCGGTTCACCGAACGGAGCGGTGCGCTGCTTGTTGCCCTTGCCCAGCACGCGCAGCAGCCGCCCACCAAGGTGGATGTCGTCGACGTCCAGACCGCACAACTCGCTGACCCGGATTCCGGTGGCGTACAGCAGCTCGACGATCAGCCGATCCCGCAGTGCCAGCGGATCGCCCTCAGCCGCACCGGATTTCGCGGCCGCCAAGGCGTCCAGTGCCTGATCGGTGCGCAGCACCGCCGGCAATGTGCGATGCGCCCGTGGCGTCTGCAGCCGGGCCGAGGGATCGGCGTCGACCAGCCCCCGGCGCAGCGCCCAGGCGAAGAACGTCTTGGCCGACGACGTGCGGCGGGCCAGCGTGGTGCGTGCCGCTCCGCCGGCGGCCTGCGCGGCCAACCACGACCGCAGCACCGGAAGCGTGACCGCACCCAGGTCCGCGCCGGGGGCCCGCTCGGAGACGAATTCGAACAACGAACGCAAGTCACCCAGGTAGGCCCGCCGGGTGTGCGCCGAGCGTCCGCGTTCGAGCGCCAGGTACTCGGCGAAGTCGCCGAGGATTACCTGCAGGGACGGGTGCACGTGCTCACCGTGGCAGACGGGCCGGTGCCGCCGTGAGGTTGGCGTCCGCGTGTCGCGGCGTCGTTACGCGGTTGTGCCTTCGGCCGCCTCGGCCTCGGCGAGTTCGCGCTTCCACTGCCGGAAGGTTTCCTCGGTGCGGCCGCGGCGCCAGTAACCGGAGATCGACGACGCCCATTTCGCGTCGACACCGCGTTCCTTGCGGATGTAGGGCCGCAGGTTGTGCATGACGGTCTGGGCCTCGCCGTGGATGAACACCTGCACCTGACCGGGTAGCCAGGGTGCCGTGGTGACGGCGGCGATCAACGGGGCGTGGTCGCCGGCCAGATCGTCGGGCACCGCGTCGGCCCGGCCACCGCGATGCACCCAACTGACCGTCACCCCCGCCGGCGCGTTCAGCTCGACCTCATCCTCCGGCGTGGCGACCTCGAGGAACACCTGGCCCACCGCATCGGCCGGCAACGCTTCCAGAGCCACACTGATGGCCGGGATGGCCGCCTCGTCGCCGGCGAACAGGTGCCAGTCGGCGGCCGGGTCGGGCGAATAGGCGCCACTGGGACCCATCAGGTAGGCCGGATCTCCCGGCTGCGCCTTTGCGGCCCAGGGGGCGGCGAACCCGTCGTCACCGTGGACGACGAAATCGATGCTCACCTCACGGCGCTGGGCGTCGGCGCGGCGCACCGTATAGGTGCGTACCGTGGGCCGCTGGTTCTCGGGCAGCCCGTCGAAACTGTCCAGGGTCAGCGGCCTGGGCAGTCCGGTGACGTCCACCCCGCTGGGCACGATCACCACCTTGACGTACGAGTCGGCGAACGAGCTGGGCTCGAAGGTGTCAAAACCGTTGCCGCCCAACACCACGCGCACGATATGTGGGGCGATCTGATCGGTGGCGACGACGGTGAAACTGTGGATGGGGCGACCTGCCATTGAACCGACTATACGAGGGCTAACTACACTGCAGGGCCGTACGCGACCGGGAGGAGCGCAATGGCACCGCAGAGCCGCGCGGTCCCCGTGATCGCGCTGACCGGCTTCCTGGGCGCCGGCAAGACGACCCTGCTCAACCACGTGTTGCGCACGCCCGGCGCGCGGATCGGCGTCGTGATCAACGACTTCGGCGACCTGAACGTCGATGCCGCCCTGGTGACCGGACAGATCGACGAGCCGGCATCGATCGCCGGCGGCTGCCTGTGCTGCCTGACCGACGACGACGCACTGGACGAGGCGCTGACCAAGCTCGCCGACCCCGCACTCGGGTTGGACGCGATCATCGTGGAGGCCAGCGGGCTGGCCGATCCGGTCGCGATCTCCCGGATCATCCGTTACAGCGGAGCGGACAACGTCCGCTGGGGCGGCGTGGTCGACGTCATCGATGCGCGCGCGCATTTCGACACCGTCGACCGCGGCAGCGTTCCACCGGCCCGCTACGCCGCGGCCTCACTGGTGGTCGTCAACAAGCTCGACCAGGTACCGGACGCCGAGCGCGAGTCAGCCCTGGCCCGGATCCAGGCCCGGATCCGCGAGCTCAACACCGACGCCCACATCGTCGGGGTGACCGCCGGGCGGATCGACCCGGCGCTGCTCTACGACGTCGGCGCGCGCAGCGAGGAACCCGGGCAACTGTCGTTGCGGGATCTGCTGCTCGAGGCCCCGGCGCACAGCGGCGACCACGGGCACGATCATGACCTCGACCACGCCGATTCCGTCACGGTGACCTCAGCGGGCGGTATCGACCCCGACGCGTTGTTCGACCTGCTCGAGAATCCGCCGCCGGGCGTCTACCGCCTCAAGGGCGTGATCGAGGTCAATTCCCGTGCGGCCGCGCGCCGTTACGTCGTCAACCTGGTGGGCACGACGATCCACCTCGCCAAGGCCCCCGAATCGGCGAGCGCAAATCACCTGGTGGCCATCGGCATGCACCTGGCCGCCGACGACGTCCGCGCACAACTGGTGCACGCACTGCAGCCGGGCTCGGCCTCGGCCGGCGGACTGCGCCGGCTGCAGCGCTACCGGCGGCTGAGCATCTAACGCCGGCGCAGCACGATCAGGTTGTCGATGAGTGCGCCGTGACTACCGTCCGGCCCGACGGCCTCGCGTTCGGCGGGCCCGACCGCCACCTCGTCCCACTGACCGGGGTCCAGCATCATTCCGTCGAGAACCTCGGTGGCGCTGGGGAACACATGATCGTGATGTCCTTCGGCCCACGGCGGGGCCGCGCCGTGATCGACGATCAGCAGCATGCCGCCGGGGGCGACGGCGGCTGCGGCCCGGCGCATCACCACGTTGCGGTCCCAGTCGTGCCACGAATGCAGGAAGTGCGCCGACACCAGATCGAACTCGCCGTCGGGGAAGGACTCGGTCAGATCATGCTGCTGGAAGTCGATGCGGTCGGCGAATTCTGCGGCGGTCTCGGCGGCCCGGCGCAGTGCGTTGACGGCGATGTCGGTGGCGACCACATGCCACCCGCGCTGGGCCAGCCACGCGGTGTCCCCACCTTCACCACAGCCGAGATCCAGCGCGCGGCCCGGGGCGAGGTCGGTGACGAACTCGACCAGCCGCGCGTTGGGCCGGCCGCTCCAGATCCGGTCCGGGCCGGCGTAGCGGTCCTCCCACATCTGCTGCGGGTCAGCATCTTCGGCAACGTCTTCGGAACCATGTTCGGGCATCCGGGCACCTCCTGCGTTCTGGGTCATCGCCAATGCTTGTCGATGTGTTCGCATTTTGGCAAGCTAGTTTGCCATGCAGGCAAATGAGGACGATGCCGACGTCGATCTGCGGGTGCGTCGCCGACTCCGCGAACTGCGACTACGCCAGGGTCTGACGCTCGAGGAGGTCGCGTCCGTGGCACGACTCGACGTCTCGACCCTGAGCCGGCTGGAATCGGGCAAGCGCCGGCTCGCGCTGGACCACCTACCCCGGCTGGCCGCCGCCCTGTCGGTGAGTACCGACGATCTGCTGCGCGAGCCCGAACAGGCCGACCCGCGGGTGCACGGCAAATCGCACACCCAGCACGGCATTACCTTCTGGCCATTGACCCGGCACGGGCCGGCGGCCGGACTACACGCCTTCCGGATCCGGATCAGCGCCCGGCGGCGCCGCCCGCCGGACACCCTTCCGGTACACGAGGGCCAGGATTGGATGTACGTGCTCTCCGGCCGGCTGCGGTTGATCCTCGGCGACCGGGACTTCGTCATCGAGCCCGGCGAAGCCGTCGAATTCAGCACCTGGACCCCGCATTGGTTCGGTTGCGCCGACGGACCGGTGGAGGCCATCATGCTGCTCGGGCCGCACGGCGAACGACTCCATCTGCAGGACTAGGGTTCTCGCCGCCCAGAGGGAACCAGTCGCCACCTCCCGTCGATCTTCTCGACCAGGCCGGCAACCTCCAGCATCGCCAGCGGCCCGAGAATCTGTTGCACCGGCAGTGCGGCTTCCAGTGCCAAGTCCTCGGCGCTGCGCAGTCCGCGCGCCGGGAAGGCCTCGTGGACGCGACGTTCCTCGTCGCTCAGCCCGTCCAGCGGTGTCGATGGATGCTCGGGTTCATCCGCGAATTCGCCCATCCGGCCCATGATTTCGACGATCTCGCCAGCGCGGGTCACCAGGGTGCTGGTGCCCCGCCGCAACAGTTGATGGCAACCTGCCGAGGCCGAGGACGTCACCGGTCCCGGCACCGCGCACACCGGCCGGCCCATCGCATGCGCCCACGACGCCGTGCTGGCGGCTCCGCTGCGCAGTCCCGCTTCCACGACCACCGTGGCCCCGCTCAGTGCCGCGACCAGACGATTACGGGTCAGGAAGCGGTGTCGGGCCGGGCGGATCCCCGGCGCATACTCGGTGAGCAGCAGTCCGCTGGTCGAGATCCGGTGCAGCAGTGCGGAGTGCCCACTCGGGTAGGGAACGTCGATCCCGCCGGCAAGCACCGCGACGGTGGTCCCGTCGGAGGCCAGCGCCGCGCGATGGGCGGCACCGTCGATGCCGTACGCACCGCCGGAGACCACTGCGACCTCACGCTCGACCAGACCCGCGGCCAGATCGGCGGTGACGTGTTCCCCGTAGGCGGTGGCCGCCCGGGTGCCCACCAGAGCGACCGAGCGTTCGGCGACCTCGTCGAGGCGTGCCGGACCGATCGCCCACAGCACCAGCGGTGGATCGCTGCGCTCCTTCTTGCGGACGTCCGTACCGCCGAACGCGACGAGTGCCAGCAGCGGCCACTCGTCGTCGCCCGGGGTGATCAGCCGACCGCCCCGGGCCTGCAGCATGGCCACATCGGTTGCCGCGCAGTCCTGTTCGCGGCGCGCATCGACGAACGGAGTAAGTTCTTCCTCTTCATCTCCGCGCCGGATCCGGGCCGCCGCCTCGACCGGTCCGACAACGGCGACGTAAGCGGCCAGCGCGGCACAGGGCGGCTCGACGACCCGCGACAGGTAGGCCCAGGCCAGCAACGTCCGCTGGTCGTTCATCGGGCCGCCCCGTGCTCGCGGAAGCTCAACGCCGTGGCGACGTCGACCTTGTCGGGCGAGGTGCGGCCCTGCAGATCCGCGATGGACCACGCCACCCGCAGACAACGATCCGCACCGCGCACGCTCAACGTGCCCCGGTCCATCGCCCCGCGCAGCGGCGCCATCGCCGCGGGGCCCGGCCGGAACCCGCGGCGCAACACCGGCCCGGGCACCTCGGCGTTGGTGCGCACGCCCAGGACGCTCCATCGTTCGGCCGCGGCGGCCCGCGCCTGGGCGACCCGGGCCTGCACCTGCGCACTGGACTCCCCCGCGGCACCGTCGCGAAACGCCCCCGCGCCCACGGGATTCATCTGCACCCGCAGATCGACCCGGTCCAGCAGTGGACCCGACAGCCGGCCCAGGTAGCGGCGTTTGACCGCGCCCGGGCAGATGCAGTCTCGCGGATCGGCGGGTGCACAGGGGCACAGGTTGGCAGCCAGCACCAACTGGAAGCGCGCCGGGTAGCGAGCCACGCCGTCGCGGCGAGCCAGGCGAATCTCCCCGTCCTCCAACGGAGTTCGCAGGGCTTCGAGCACGCTGGTGCCGATCTCCGCGACTTCGTCGAGGAACAGCACGCCGCGGTGGGCCCGGCTGACAGCCCCCGGGCGGGCCATCCCGGTGCCACCGCCGACCAGTGCGGCGACGGTCGAGCTGTGGTGCGGCGCCACGAACGGCGGGGTGGTGATCAGCGGCCTGTCGTCGGCCAGCAGCCCGGCCACCGAATGGATGGCGGTGACCTCCAGGGCCTCGGTCTCGGTGAGTGCGGGCAGCAGACCCGGAAGCCGTTGCGCCAACATGGTTTTCCCGATGCCCGGGGGCCCGGTCATCATCAGATGGTGTGCGCCGGCGGCAGCGACCTCGAGGGCGTAGCGGGCCTGATCCTGGCCCACCACATCGGCGAGGTCGGCGTAGCCGTCGTCATCCGGCGCGGTGATGGGCACCCGCTCGGCCAGTTGCCCCGCCCCTTCGAACCAGGACTTCAGCTGCGTCAGCGTGGCCACGCCGAGCACCTCGATCCCGTCCACCAGGCTGGCCTCGGCGAGGTTCTCCATCGGTACCACCACCGTCGGCCGGCCCTCGCGCTGCGCGGCCAGCACCGCGGGCAGCACCCCACGGACCGGACGAACCCGGCCGTCGAGCGCCAATTCGCCCAGCAGCACGGTCTTCTCCAGGCGCGGCCAGGTCTTCTTGCCCGCGGCCGAGAGGACGGCGCACGCCAGGGCGACGTCGTAGACGGACCCCACCTTGGGCAGGGTCGCCGGGGACAGTGCCAACGTCAGCCGCGACATCGGCCAGTCGTTCCCGCTGTTGGTGATGGCCGAGCGGACCCGGTCGCGCGACTCCTGCAGCGCCGCGTCGGGTAGGCCGACCAGATGCACACCGGGCAGACCCGAGGTGATGTCGGCCTCGATCTCCACGATCTCACCGTGCAACCCGTTGACCGCGACCGAATATGCCCGCCCCAGCGCCATCAACCCACTCCCTTCAGATGTGAGATCTCGTACCGCCGGGTGCCCCCCAGTCGCACCCCGACCACATCGATGCGCAATGCCCCGAACCGACGATCCTGCTGCGCGAGCCACAGCGCGGCCAGCCGGCGGATCCGGCGGACCTTCTCGGGTGTCACCGCTTCGGCCAGCCCACCGAATCCATCGCCGGTACGGGTCTTGACCTCAACGAACACCACGGTCCCGCCCGATGCGTCGGTGGCGACGACATCGAGTTCGCCGTACCGGCACCGCCAGTTGCGCACCAGGATCCGCATCCCCAGCGCCTCGAGATGGTCGACGGCCAATTGCTCACCGCGTGCGCCGATCTCGGCGCGGGTCAGGTTCTCCGGAACGGTCATGGCATCAGACTGCGCATCCCCGCCGACAGCGGTGCACCACCGAATGCCGAAACACCGGCCAGAGCACCGGGTTGTGCACAGTTGCGCATTGATCCACAGGCTGGAGACGATGACGGGGTGCAGACCGTCGGAAAGATCGTCGTCATCACCGGAGCGGGCAGCGGCCTGGGCCGCGCCACCGCTCGGGTCCTCCTCGACCGGGGCCACCGCGTGGTGCTGGCCGGCCGCCGCCCCGACGCCCTGACCGAAACCGCCGGTGGACACCCCAACGCCCGCGTCACCCCCACCGACGTCACCGACCCGGCCTCGACCAAGGCCCTGTTCGACGACACCGTCGCGACGTTCGGCCGCGTCGACGTGTTGTTCAACAACGCCGGGGTGTTCGGACCGCCGGCGTCCGTCGCACAGATCGACGACGACGGCTGGCGCCAGACTTGGCGGGCCAACGTCGACGGCAGCGTGTTCTGCGCCCGCGAAGCGGTCCGCGCCATGACGGCTCAACTCCCCCGTGGCGGCCGGATCATCAACAACGGCTCACTGTCCGCGCACCGGCCACGCCCGAACAACGTGGCCTACACCGTCACCAAGCACGCGATCACCGGACTGACGGCCTCGATGCTGCTCGATCTGCGTGACCTCGACATCTCGGTCACCCAGATCGACATCGGAAACGCCGCCACCGCAATGACTTCTGGATTCAGCCAGACACTGCAGGCCAATGGGACGCTGGCCGCCGAACCGACCTTCGACGCCGTTCACGTTGCCACGTCGATCGCCCATCTGATCGATCTGCCGCTGGAGGTGTCGGTCCCACAACTGACCATCATGGCCCGCGGCATGCCGTTCCACGGCCGGGGCTGAGTCGTGCGGTTCACCGTCAACTGTTCCATACTTCTGACGAATCTCCCTGTGCCGCAACGTGTATCAGCCGCACGCTCGGCGGGGTTCGACGCCGTGGAGTTCTGGTGGCCGTTCGACGCCGCGATTCCCACCCAGCGGGAGGTCGATGCGTTCGTTCGGAGCATCGCCGACGCGGGGGTCACCCTGAGCGGGCTGAACTTCGCCGCCGGCGACCTGGCCGCCGGTGAACGCGGCCTGCTCAGCGATCCGCGGCGGACCATCCTCTTCCGCGACAGCGTCGAGATCGCCCTGGCCATCGGAGATCAGTTGGGCACCAAGGTGTTCAACGCGTTGTACGGCAACCGCCGCGACGGCCTCGATCCCGCCGCCCAGGACGCCGTGGCAATCGAGAACCTTGCCCACGCGGCCGGACTCGCCGAACGACAGGGCGCAGCGGTGGTGCTGGAACCGCTCAGTGCCATCCCCGCCTACCCGCTGCGGACGGCGGCCGACGCCCTCGCGGTGATGGACCGGGTGCAGGCGCAAACGGGGGTGTCGTCACTGCGGCTGCTGGCCGACCTCTACCACCTGACCGTCAACGGCGACGACGTCCCCGCCGTCATCGACACCCACGTCGACCGCATCGGGCACGTCCAGATCGCCGACGCCCCCGGCCGGGGTGCGCCGGGCACGGGACGCGTCGATCTGGAGGGGCACCTTCGGCGACTGGCCGACGGCGGGTACGGCGGATACGTCGGGCTCGAATACCACGCTCCGGACGACCCATTCGGGTGGCTCGCGCGGAACGAGATCGGCCTGTTCGACTCCGGTGAACCGCAGTAGGCTCCAAC
>Ga0208826_1003568_pt1 | contig 10545 bp, 9 predicted proteins | sample AD_UKC115_MetaG_FD_184451 | JGI IMG/M metagenome (GOLD analysis project Ga0208826, IMG submission 184451) | Active sludge microbial communities of municipal wastewater-treating anaerobic digesters from Hong Kong - AD_UKC115_MetaG (SPAdes)... | ecosystem: Engineered > Bioreactor > Anaerobic >... | reverse complement strand
TATTTGACATTTTTATATCTATGAAAAAAAATTGTGATAAATCAAATGAAATTGGAACTAGGATATATAATCCTGAAATAATGGTTTTGCGTGAATATTATATTATATTTTTTAAATTAATATGTGATAACATACAAATTATTAGTCCTAATAATAACATATTTAATTATATTGAAAATTATTTTAATGATATTGACAATAATCAAAATATGAAAAAACAAATTACTAAAATTTTACTAGATATTGAAAAACCTAAATATATTACACAACTTATTTGTAATTTTACTGATATATTAATTAATAATATTACAGAAGATGAAATATATATGTTCCCACCGTTAGATTATGGTGAACATATTCAAAAACAATATATAGAATTATATATTTTTAAACAGTTTAAAAATTTTTATTTTAACATAATAAATAATTATTTAATATTGCATCGTGATTATCCAGAACACAAAGACAAAATTAATAATTATATAATAAAATTTAATCAAAATTATGATACAAATATAAGTGTTGAGCCTTTTGATACCTTTATAAATGAATATAATAAATTAAAAAATATAATAAATGATAAAAATAGTAGTGATATAATAAATGATATAAAATTTATCGATAATTATTTTAAAGATAATGTAATTATAAATAAAAATATTGATGAAATAGATTATTATTTTAAAAATTTTATAGAAAATTTTGGCAATTACTATGAGAAAAAAAAAAATTTACTCCATAATAACACTATAACACCTACATTAAGTTATGTAGAAAGATTAATGACTGACAAAATTAATACATTAATAAAAAATACTTGTGACGAAAATAAATTAAATAATAAAAAACAAGACAATGATAAATATTATAATTATTATTCAAATAATATAAAAAATCTTAATGATTATCTTTTAAATAACGGACAAAAAGATGTTAATTGGCGCACATATTATTTTTTTAGGTTCTTACCCAAACAAATGACAAATATTTATTATGGATATTTTGGAAATTTATTTAATATAAATTGTGGAACTACTATTGATGAAAATGATTTAATTTATATTAAAATAATTTAATTTATATTAAAATAATAAATTTAATTTTTACTGTTGCAGATTATATTAATCAAGATATTGATAATATCGATGGGTGTAAAATTAATAACCTTTTTACGGAAAAAATAGAAAGTCTTGACTATAAATATTCAAATAAATGTTCTAATGAATATGCAAATAAACTATATGATATACTAATTTGTTTCAATGATTTTTATGTTAATGTGGAAATATGTAATAAAAATAAACCACATGAAAACGTAAATATACTAAATTTTGACATGCAAAATGATAACGTACAAATAGATCATATACAAAAAATAGTTCCAGAATTATTTAATATTTATAAAAATATTATGAGTAATAAAAAGTTGGAAGATGATATGTTATGTTAATATATGTATCCAATTTTGTGAATAAATTATAATTTTAAAATTTTTTTTTATAACAAATGCGAGTGTCTTAATATTGGAAACCATAATTATAATAAAAATTATTATTATTCGAAAATTTTTATTAATATTTCTTTGTATATTATTATATTGTGTTTATATTATTTTCTTATAAAAATTGAATAATAAATTTTTAACAATTCCTCATACTAAATAACCAAATATACTATGACAAAAGATTATATTAATATATTTGTATTGGGTCCTATAAATTCGGGTAAATCAACATTAATTAACACTTTTTTTTCTGATTATGTTGCACAAACATCATTAAACAAAAATATTTTACAACCTCAAATATATATTGAATGTGATAATACTGAAAATATTACTTCAAATATTAATATTTATAATAATACTGATATTATAACTAATGAACCTATAGATAATATAGAACCAATTACTTATAATATCAGTATTAATATTTATAATAATACTGATATTATAACTAATGAACCTATAGATAATATAGAACCAATTACTTATAATGTAGGAACACTTAATAATTTGTTTGGCCAAGATAGAAAATTTAAAATTAAATTATTTGATTTTCCTGGTATTAATGATGCTAATATCAAGGATAAATATCATGATTATTTAATAAATAATTCTTATCAAGCTGATATTGTAATTATGGTTATTGATGCTAATAATATGTTTAATAGTAATGATGAACATGATATATTCGAATTTATTATAAAAAATATAATTCACAAAAATTTGTGTGATTATTCTATTATTACAAAATTAATAATATTAATTAATAAATGTGATAAAATAGATAAAAAAGAAAAAAAAAGCATAATTGAAAAAATAAGTTCGCAAATACATATTAAATATAAAAAGATAATAAAAACTTTTTTCCAATCAATATATGAGGATGATCCTATACCAATGTGGCAACAATTTGAGCAAGATTTTGAAAAAAAAAATTTATTTACTGATGATGGACATAATATTTTACACATATCACTTAAAAATACATTTATTACATCTCAAATATTATCTGATGTTAGTAAATTAAAATTATCAGAATTAAATTATTGTGGAAAAAAAATATTTGGTAATATTTGTTGGGATAATAAGACATTTGAAGAAAAGAAAGATTCATTACATAATTATATAATAAATAATAAATTAGATTTTTTGAAATATTTACCAAACAATAATCGTAGCAAATTATTAAATACATTAAATTCTATAATTAATGAAAAAATAATTTATTATAACAAAATATACTGTGCTACAATTTATTTTAATACACAAAATAAAATACAAAATACATACGAAAATATATTGCTCCAAATATTAGATTATAAAGATAATAAAGAAATAAGCGAAGAAATTATAATAAAAAATATTAATAACATAGATATACATGATTATTTCAATAATTTGTTTGATTTTTTAAATAATAATAATTATATCGAAAAATTGTCAATTATGCCTAGTAATACATATTTTATGGCTTATAATGTAGTGCGACAACATCCTTTTAATATAGTTCATGATTGTATTTACCGCAAAATATGGCCTTTAATAACTAAATGTATGACAATAGATAAAAAATTTATACCTTTTTTTTTGCTTTTTTGTCAAAAAATACCGTCAGCTGACTCGACAGAATTTCCTAATTTGGAATGGTATGATATTGAAAGTATTACTGGAGGGTATAGTGGAGAAAATGGTGGCATATATTTAAAGTATGCTAATTATTTACTTGATGTATTAAGTTACAAAAATTGTAATTTTTTTTCTGTTATAAAATACTTGAAATATTTTATAAATGGAAAAAATAAAAGTCAAAAAATTAGTAATCAAAAAATGCTTGACACTTTTTTTGAGTCTTATTATGTTCATAAAACATCTTTTGATGATTTAAGATGTGAAAATAATTTTGATCGTATTAGCATTATCAAGTAATAATTTTAAACAAATATTAGATAGCAAAGTTCATGATTTTTATTTCATTGATGAATTATTTGAATGTTTGGACATAAAATATGATAGTGATAATGTTTTTAGTATATTATATTATATATATCAAATTTACTATGATTATATATATCACGATGATGCTAATAAAAAAATAACAATTAAAACAACATATACAAAAATATATTTATTAAAAAAATTTTATGATGAAAAATTAATAATATTGATTTCTAATTTTTATGATAATGATGAGGTATTAGAAGAATTAAATAAAATACAATATATAATTAATAATATTTATATTGAGTTTACAAAAAAATCTAGTATCAAAAAAAAATATTTGAAAAATATTTTGGTAGAATGTAAGAATAAAATTAATGTTGATGAATATTATGAAATTTGTCAAAATATGGACAAAACAAAATTTGAATGCTTATACAATAATAATTATAAAAAACAATATAAATATGAACCGAGTAATATTGAAATAAATGCGATGAATCATATTATTAAAATAGCAAAGGAACAAAAAAAAATATAATATTTTATTATTTTTTAAACATGACAATATAACTTTTATAATATGTAGGCTAAAAAATTTATTTTTCTACAAATTTTTTAATGTCTTCTATAATTGGGTAAATAATAATAATAATTTAATAAATTATTGTGACAAATGCATAAATAATATTACTATAACAAAAGATAATAGTGTGCAAATTAATCAATCAATTGATAATTTTATTAAAGAAATAAAAAAAATAGATAAATATATATTTATATGGAATAGTAAAATTAAAAATTTAGAAGGTTTGGGGTTAATATTTAATAATGAACATATTAAAGACAAAAAAAGTTGGTATTATAAAGATATTACAAGTAATATTGAAAAAAATAATAAAATACTAATATCATTAAAATTATTTTTAATATATTCTGAAAATAATAAACTGTTTCATAAATTAATTGGTATAAGTGGAAACAAGTAAAATTATAATCATGGTAATATTACGATGTTTGATGCTTTGATATATCATAAATATTTTTATAAAATTTTATTACTCGTCTATTATTTTATATTTATAAATTATATAAATTGTAATAATATTATGTATTTATAAAATGGAATCACAAACTCAAATAGTAAAAATGGAACAATATTTTGATTTAGGTAATCATGATTTTATTAACGATAATATTCAATATATAAATTTACCAAATCAACAATATACTTTTAATATAAATTTTAACATTCCAAACTTTTTACATGTACACGAATATAAAAATAAGGTGCAGGATATAACTAAGGATAATTTTAAAAAAATAAAAAATTACCGTAACTATCCGAACAATATAATTTCATTTAAAAAAATAAATGATACACATTTTATTAATGTAAAAACAGGAGGTGAATTTTGTTGGCAAATTCAAGAATCAAAATTAATTTTAACTGAAATTAATGAGGATCCTAAAATTAAATCAGATTATTTAAATCTTTTAAAAATACTAAAATATTATTTAGGAATATGTCCTGTTAAAAAACGAATAAATGAAATTCAATTAATACTAAATAATATAACTGACATTAAAAGTTATTTAAATAATAATTTATTAGAAATAGTGCAAAATTTAAATTCTAAACCAAAACATCATAATTATAATTCGCAATATTTTAGTGTGGATAAAAATAAATTTAACACAAATAATAAATATCGTGATAACATAAATAACCATGCATGTAGTTGTACAAGTATTCACAAACAAATATTTGAAAATAAAACAACATATTTAAAAGCGATTGACTATATAAAAAAAAATATAAATGTTAATATTATGTCTGATGAACAATTAGAAAAAATTTTTAATAATAAGGATAAAACAAATAATGAAAAAGTTATAGATACTACGAATCTATACTTACTTAGTGACATGTTAGAAGTTATAAATTCATATATTACTTATTTAACGAGTTGTATTAAAAATTTAGAAAATGACCCATATTCCTTAAATGATAAATTTTCACATAATAATGCTAAAGAAGATATAATATATATACCACCTGATCATAATAATCAATATGAATTATTTGTAAAAAAATCTAATATTTATGGATATGTAAGAGAAAAACGAAATTATTATAAACCTTCAGGATATATATTATTTGAACATAATAATGAATGGAATATAATATTTTATTGTAGTAAAACTGAAATAACAGAAGAACAAATAGAAGATGAAAAAAAATGGATTGAATTTAATGAAGAACTAAATAAAAATGCTAATAAACAATATAAACAATACAAAAATTCAAAATATAATAAAAAATAAATAATCTAAAATATTATTGTCAATAGTTATTATTGTTTAGGTTTCTATATACTTATATCTTAATTTTTTGTTGCTTTTATTTCTTAAAATTTAATCAATTTTTTTTAATTAATTCGTTTAAACTTAATTTAATATATTTTTAAATTTTTATATGAAATATAAAAAATTGATATTTAGGTAAAATTATGTAAAAATATGTAAAAATATGCAATGCATTTATTAAAAATATACTAATAATATTTTTTAACTTTTAGTACAGTTATAATTTTTGTAATATTTATAATATTTTAACTTTTTTATCTGTGCATTTTATTAATTGTTTTAAAATAAATACTAATTTATTTAAAAATAATTATTTTATTTTTAATTTATTATAATTAACGTGTTATAATAAAAAAATTGTCGATATTTTTAGTTTTTAATAAATTTATAAGTTCCATTATCGCAAATTATTTTTCCCTCACGGAATGACGTTATTAATTTATTAAATACTTGTTCTAAATCCATATTTACAAATTCCATATTAAAATTTATAGTATTAGTTACTATTTGTATTGTTATTATGGTATTATTATTGGATATTATATTATTATTGTTGTCATTGTTGTTATTATTGTCATTGTTGATATTTATTATATTATTTTTAATATTATTATTGTTATTACCATTTATAATATCATCATTTACATTTATAACATCATCATCGACATTATTATTTTTATTGCTTTTTAATAACAATTTAACATTTTTATATTTTGAATCAAATAATGAATTTAAAATATTCGTTTCATTCTCTATTTTTTTTACTAGCTCTATCACCCTTCGTTCTCTATAATAAGATAATTGGCTGTGTAAATGACCCGTACAATATTCATCATGACGAGAATAATAGTTTACCATATTATTAGTTTTATTATATATTATAGTAATTCCTCTCTTTTCAGCACAAAACCTTTCAACACATACCCTATCGCTAGATATTATAAAACAATTTATATTTTCGTATATATGTTTAGATACTGTAATCTCATCCCCAAAATTTGTACTTAATAAATAACATATTATATGTCTAATAATTTTTTTTTCAATATCATCATAATCATTTATTTTAAACAAAATATTTTTAAATCCAGGTAATAGAGTCTCACATTTTTTTATACTAAAATAAATATTAATGTTATTATGATTTTTTAATAATTTTTCAAAATCGTGTGTGAATTTGTTATGATATTTACTGTCAATATTATCTAAGATTAGCATATTATTAATTAATATGTTAATATTTAGTCTAGTGTTTTTATAAATTTATTTTCATTTTTTTATTTTTAAAAATAATTATCATATAAATAATACAAACTAACATAATTATATAAATTATGTTATCTCAAAAATTTTCGAATTGTTTATTGCAATTATTAAGATATAAAGTGGGTGCTAAAACATATAATAACAATATATTACAAAATGATCAAAGAAATCGAGCCTCATATACACACGATATTTTATCGAAATTAAGTAATATTCCATGTCGGCATTTTTCACAAGACGAAAACAATTTAAATCATTATGTTATTAATAACATTAGAAAATTACAAAATAATACAACACCTACTTTTGGAATTTATGAACATGTTATTAACAATGAATTAAAATGTTTAGACTATATGCAAGAACAAACACAAAATTTTTTTAATGAATTAATAAATATTTCATTAAATGATAATTATGTATTTGATAATGATTTTTATAATCGGTTAAATGATTGCTTAGCTAATGACCCTATAAATAATGATGAAAAAATTCTATTATCGTTACTAATAGAAATACATATTATTAGATTATTTAATAATTTTTATTATAAATGGGTGCCATGTGACATACGATTTACGCCAGATATTGAATACCTTATGAAAAATTTTAGGATTATACCACAAAGGTTAAATACAAGATATTTACAAGATTTATTAACATATGTTGGAAACAAATTAAATAATATTGATAATGTTGATAATGTTGATAATGTTGATAATGTTGATAATGTTGATAATGCCGATAATATTAATAATATTGATAACATTGATAATATTGATAACAATAACATTAACATTAATATTAACAATATTAGAAAATTTATTGAATATTTAGAAAATATGGTATCTAGATATGGAACAATATAACACCATTTTAAGAAACTATCTGTTTAGATTTAATACCATAATATATATTGGTTATTTAATAATAATTATTATTCAAAATGCTTTTAATTTTTTCGTAAATTAATTTTGTATAAAATAAAAAATAATATAATAATAAATGGTTAACCAAATAATTTGTTATTAAATATTTGTAATTTAAGAGTTACTTATAACTTTATATTTATAAGTTTCATTATCATAAATTATTTCACCATGGCCAAATAATTGTATCAACTTGTAATATGCTTCTGCAAAAGTTATATTTATAAATCTTATAAATATATGTTCATTATTTATTTCAATTTGTATTTTGATATCGATTTTGATGCCGCTAATATTGGTTGTTATGCCATTATTATTTATATCATTATTGTTATTTATTTTGTTATTATTAATAGTATTAGGTACTTCATCATTTATTATGCATAATAATTTAAATTCTTTATATTTTTGATTAAATAACGAGTTTAAATTATAAAGTTTGGAACTGTGACATATACATTGTTTAATGTTTCCATGGTCGCTGGAATAATAATTTATATTATTTTTATCGTATATTATACCCATTCCTAAAGGAATTTCACATTTATTACACCCGTAATAACAATAATCTTTTTTATGATCTCCATTCATTATTATATAATATTTTTTATCTTTTGTATCCGCTGTATCTTTTGTATATTTTCTTATTTCAATATATTCCCAATTTTCTGACATCAAAAAATAACATATTATAGTTTTAATTATTTTTTTTTCGTTGTTATCATAATCATCAATTTTAAATAAAATATTTTTATATTCAGCTAATTGTAAATCATTTTGTTTTATACCAAAACAAACATTAATATTACTATAATTTTTCAATAATTTTTTAAAATCATGTGTGAATTTATTATGGAATTTGCTATCAATATCGTCTAAGATTAGCATATTATTAATTAATATGTAATTATTAAGACTAGTGTTTTTATGATTTTATTTTCATTTTTAAATTTTATTTTTAAACAGTTGTGATGAATACCACTGTAATAACCTAGTATAATTTAAAAAATAACTTTTTTTTGTAATAGTTTAATAAAATAAAAAATATATTTATATGACCACTGTTTTACAATAATTATTTATTTGTTATTTTTTTTTCTAAAAATTTATTCAAATTATTCTTAATAATTTCATGTTTTGATAATTATATAATAGATTTTAATAAAAAATATGATACAAATATAAGTGTTGAGCCTTTTGATTTTTTTATAAACGAATATAATAAATTAAAAAATATAATAAACGATAAAAATAGTAGTGATGTAATAAATGATATAAATTTTATTGATAATTATTTTAAAGATAATATAATTATAGATAAAAATATTGACAACATAAATAATTATTTTAAAAATTTTATTAAAAATTTTGATAATTATTATGAGAAAAAAAAACAGCTCAATAATAATACTATGATAGTTACATTAAGTTATGTAGAAAGATTAATGAATGACAAATTTGATACATTGGTGCAACAATGTTGTCATACATAACAAAAATGTTTTGGATAGTGAAAAACTGAATGAAGCACAAAATAATGTAAATATTTTGGATAGTGAAAAACTGGATAAAGCACAAAATAACATAAATATTTTGGATAGTAAAAAACATAATAAACATAAATATTATAATTATTATTCAAATAGTATAAAAAATTTTACTGATTATCTTTTAAATAACGGATCCAAAAATGTTAATTGGTGTTCATATTATTTTTTCAGATTTTTGCCTGAACAAGCAAGAAATATTTATTATGGATATTTCGGAAATTTGTTTGATATAAATTGTTGTTCTACTATTTATAAAAATGATTTAATTTATATTAATATTATAAATTTAATTTTTATTGTAGTAGATCATATATATCGAGATATTGAAAATGTTAATAAGTATGAAATTAATAATCTTTTTATTAAATATTTAAAAAGCCTTAATTATGAATATCCAAATAAATATTTTAATGAATATGCAAATAAACTTTATAATATATTAAAATGTTTTGATTATTTTTATGTTAATATTAAAATATGCGATAAAAAAAACTTTGACGTGTCAAATATTAATATGCAAAATAATAAAACACAAATAGATTATATACAAAATATAATTCCAGAATTATTTTGTATTTATAAAAAAATTATGAATAATAAGCAGTTTCTTGATGATATGGTATGTTTAGATATTACACAATTGGACATTTAAAATGCCAATTATTTATAAAAAATTGAATAAAAAATTGAAAAATTATATAAATAATACAAACTAACATAATTATATAAATTATGTTATCTCAAAGAATTTTAAATGAAAATAGAGAATACCCCTCTAATATGGGACAAAAATGGAGCGATAAGGAAGAAATATTATTATTGGAAGAACTTGATAATAATATAGATATTGAAATAATAGCACAAAAACATAACAGAACAATTGGAGGTATTAATTCACGACGCAGAGAAATTGCATATAAAATGTATTTAAAAAATGTCTCTATTGAAGAAATAATTAAACAAACTAAATTAGATAATAATTCTATTG
>Ga0208826_1003563_pt1 | contig 10552 bp, 13 predicted proteins | sample AD_UKC115_MetaG_FD_184451 | JGI IMG/M metagenome (GOLD analysis project Ga0208826, IMG submission 184451) | Active sludge microbial communities of municipal wastewater-treating anaerobic digesters from Hong Kong - AD_UKC115_MetaG (SPAdes)... | ecosystem: Engineered > Bioreactor > Anaerobic >... | reverse complement strand
CTTCGCAAATCTCCCTGGCAGTCTTTTGCAGCCCGCGCGGCACAAGCAGGAACTTGGGGTTAACCGCCAGCTGCGGACCAGTGCCATAAAGCCCCGCGGCGTTTTTAATGAGCATGGGCTGCTTGTACACATTGGCGCTCACTGCATCCCAGCTGGTGCTGGAAAGCGCCGTGGTGCTCAAGTTGGCATGCCCACCAGCCGTGGTGACCGCCGTCGCATTGAAGAGCGCACCGCCATCCGCCATGGTCGGCCCGATGCCGGCATTGCTGGTGAAAATAGCCGAGACCAAGCTGGAAATATTGCGCATGCCAGCCGAAGCCAGCTCGCGTGTATAAGCCCGCAGCTTGCGCGTCTCATCCCGATCGATTAACTCGAGCGTGAGCGGGATGTATCCGCCATACTTGATAAAGTTAGCCGTCTCGGGGCTATCGCCAACCGCCAGCTCGGTGTAGGTGCCGCCTTCCGCCACCGCCGGCAGCGCCCCTACCGTACCCACCAGCGTGCCGGTGATCGGATGCAGCGTGGAGAAATGCTCTTGCACGCTGATGTACTTCCACCAATCGTAACCGGCGCGGCCCAGCTCTTCCCAGGTGTTCGCCACTAGCTTATTGAGAGCATTCTTCACCAATCCGGTGAAATCTGCAGTCGTAGCTAACTGCACCCGCTCCACGTAGTAACCGCCGTGCAGCTCCAGATCACCCGTCAGCGAGAGATACAGCTCGCGGATGCCGCTGAGCTTGGGCACCGTAGCCCCTGCTAAACCCGTTGCGCGAGGAACGCCAAAGAGGTCATCCACAGCGGCTTGCAGGCGGTCTGCCTCATTGAACATCGCGTCAATACGAGGATGAGTTTGAATAGAATCGGAGGCGGTGACTTCGGAAAGGGCTTGCTGCTGATCAGCGATAGCAGCTTGAAGCTCTTGGAGGGTGAAATCTTTACCAGAGAACTGCCGGCTAAGATATGCCGAAGCGGACTTAGGCAAATGAGAGTTAGCCAGCATTTGATCAAGGGTATAGCTTGAAAGTTGGCGGCGCAATTCTAGAGTTTGATCGAGTTGCTGCTGCAACTTTTGGGTGAGAGCATCGGAGGAATTTGGAACCTCCGATTCTGGAGCTAAAGAAGGTTCTTGAAGAGCTTCTTCAGTGGACAAATCGAACGGGTCGGATGGAACGGGTTGGTTTTCGGACATTTGTACTCCTTTTCTTAGTTGGGTGTGAAATGTAGAAATTATCGAAGGGCAACTTGAGGCTGCCGCTGCTGGCCGAAGGCCCTTGCCTTCTGCACTCGCAGGGCAACTTGAGGCTGTCGCTGCTCGCATATGGGTACTCTGATTTTTTTCAGCAAAATTTGAAGCATCTCGGGGGTTTAGGAACTTACCGCCTCTGGCAGGGTTCACCACCAAATCAACCGAAAACACCCGAAGGATCTCATCCACTTTATGATTGCTGCCCATAAAAGAAAGATCCGCACTGAAGCCAATTTTCGCTGCTCCCCCACCACTCTCCGCGGCGTCTTTACCTTCAGGCTGAGAAATAAGCGGCTCTGCCAAAGTCTGCAGCATCTCTGCTGCCGGTCCAAAAGGCTTGAGCGTGGCACGGATGCCCTTTAAGCCCTCATCATACCGCGCCCCTTGAAGCATTCCCGCAATATCGCGAATCGAGCGCGAACCTAAAGCGTGATCCACAAAGCAAAAGACCCCTTCCCAAAGCGGCGCAGAGCTTTGCAGTACTGCCGGCGTAAACTTCCAGCCATTACCAGTGCCGGCGGTGATGGCGACAATTTCATATTCACCTGGAGTAAGAGCACTTGCGGAAGTGATTTGAAATGCGGACCGGTGAAACTGGGGTGTCACGATTGCTCTCATTCGTCCTCCAGTTGATTGGCTAACGAAGTCGCCACGTTCCACTCAGCAAGCTGATGTTCCGCAGTGGCGACAATTTCATATTCACCTGGAGTAAGAGCACTTGCGGAGGTGATTTGAAATGCGGACCGGTGAAACTGGGGCGTCATGATTGCTCTCATTCGTCCTCCAGTTGATTGGCTAAGGAAGTCGCCACGCTCCACTCAGCAAGCTGATGTTCCGCAGTGGCGACAATTTCATATTCACCTGCTCCTGCTGGCGCCGTCACCTCAATTGAAAATGTCCCTCGGTGAAGTTGTAAAGTTTTGTTCATATATTCCTTAGTTTTCTCTCCATCTTGTAGGATTTCATTGCCTCAAGCGTCCACTTCCACTATTCCAGCCCTGGCGTGCGGATATCCCCTGTTTCATGGTCGATCTTCGCCCCTTTGGGCTTCCGCTTCTGCTTACTCACACTTGCTTCGCTGCCGGCGCTCTCAGCCTCCGCTTGACCCTCCCTCACAATCTCCGCAGGGTCACCTTCCTCGCCAATAAAGCGATATAGCACCCGCACCATCTCTTCCTTAGAGACCGCGCCAGCTTCACGCAGCGTCTCAAACGCACTCATGATATTCGTGCCTGCCATCGCTAACGCCACATTATCCCTACTGGAAAGGTCCCCAGGATAGACCTCGAATTGACCAGTGAGGTTGCGGTTGGTAATGTGATTAAAGCGCTGGATAGTGATGGCAAGCAAGTCCTTGAGAAGATATTGGAAGAAGGTCTGGCGCTGCTGGAATTTGCGGTAGGTAGGGTCACCAGAGGCTTCAGCGGTGGTTCGGGTTGAGCCTTCAGGCTCGGCAAGAAAATGGAGGGGAATGCCTGCGCCAGAGGCAATCATCTTTTTGAGAGCCAGGCCGTCTTTTTCGGCATCATCGCTTTCAAGCTTTGGAGAGAGGACTTCCCAGGTTTCGCTTTCATCTGTGACTAAGATGGAGCCAGGAGTTGGTGGCGTGGAAGCAAGTTGCAACTGACGGGCACCGCGGGTGGATTCACTTGTAAAGGAACTTTTGACGACATAAAGAAAGGCGTTCCGATAGCGGTTGAGGCGAACACGATCATCAAGAAAAGCGGTATAACGACTGAGCCATTTGAGGATGGGAGAAAGGTCACTCTCGCCCCAAACGGCACCAGCAGGCTTATTGATAGCATAGTGCACAACACAAGCCTGGGGGTAGTCAACATCTATCTGCTGCTGGTTGAAGGCTTTATACGTTATAGGCTCTTGACCATTAAAACTCTTGAGTGTAAAAGAAATCTCCTGTTCCAAATCGTTATCCTTGGTAACGATTTCATCTATCAGAGTGGAAGGGATTAGGCGGATATAGCTCATACCGCCAGCATCCGTACTGATAAGGATGAAAAGATTTCCCGAACGTGTAAGCTCATCACACATTTCAATGAGGCGGGTGGGCATGTGATTAAAACGATGGTTCCAAAAATTCTCAAGAAATTCAGAAGTACCTGGATCGGAACTGGAAACTTTGAACCCTGCACCCACCACGTACTGACTAATAATCTCTACGATGCGGCGGGCAAGCGGGTTATAGCGCCAAGCGTCCAAACACTGTTGCAAGATATCTTCACGAGAATAGCGGTCACGATCGAACTCGGAAGGTGATAATGAAACAGCACCGACTAAGAATTCATTTTCAGTTTCTGAAAAAAGCTGACGCTGCGAAGGATGTGGTGGAGCATGGAAATATTGAGAAATAGAATGAAGTAGATTCAAAGCGAAAACCTTTCTATGATGAAGTGGATATTATAGAACATATATTCTATGTTAGCACAAACATTGCTCCAAAGTGATAGGAAAAGGCTTGAATTAGGTAATTTGGTGTGCTTCAACCCAGGATTGAGCTTGGAGCGAGGTGGATTCAATGGACTTAATGGGGTCGGGTGCTGAAATAATGAGCGTAGGAACTCCACTCTGACGAGAACAAGCCTCCCACGCCATGGCCAGAGCCATCACGCAGTCATCATGTTGACCTGCCGGAGCAGAATAAGAAAAAGCCCCATTCGGAGAAACTTTCTCTTCAAAGGAAAGTAATTCTTTCTTCTGAATTTCATGGTCGAGCAGAAGAAGGCGGGAGTGTTCAAATGCAGATTTGAGGTTGAGAATTATATGCGATTTGGCGGCCTGCGTGGTGAGGAAAGGATGTATATTTAGTCCTTGTTCGCGGAGGTGATCTATAACAGGCTTGCCAATTCCATTGACTTCGACAACCATTTGGTTGAGATGCCAATCTTGATAAACGCGAGCAATGCGTGCTTCCAATTCAGGGTAATCCACGCGATTAAAACGGGTAAGACAAACCTGCTCATGACTTTCAAGGTCAAAGACTGAAATAACGGTAAAATCGGAGGCTGTGGCTACATCCACTGCAGCAACATAATTGTGGCTTGGCTGAGGAGAAGCGGGCTGTAGAATTGAGATGGCTTCAATATTCCTAAATACGCTACCATACTCCTGAATGAACTCGGCTAAATATTCTTGTCGGAAAATTTCGTCAGTGGTACTGGATCTGGCAAGCTCGATTTCGGCAGGAGCTATGAAGGGGTTAGAAGAAGTCGGAAACTGCCATGAACACCAAGTTTCAGGATATAGCAAGGCATTATTGAAGAGATCGTAAAACCAATTACAGCGATTGGGCGTAGATATGAAGAGAGCTGAGCCAATTTTATCGGCAAGGGCAGGGCGAAGGACTTCAGACCAAACTTCAGGGCGCTGATAGGCGCACTCATCTACGACAACAAGATCCAAGCCTTCTCCACGGAGATTATCAAAAACCTCACTGGAACGAACGGCAACTAAACCACCATTAGGGAAGGTGATAGTTTTTTCAGCTCTTAAGGTTTTTGCCGTGGGAAGATGAGAGCAAATCTGCGTGAGCGGGCGCCAGCCAGCCTCTGAAGTCTTATACGAAGGCGCCACCCACCAGGCAATCCCGCCAGCCGAAGCCTTATCGATGCACTCCAGCACCCCAAGGCGCGTCTTGCCCCAGCGCCTGCCAGCCGCCAGCACCTTGAAGCGGTGCGGGTCATTATGCACCTCGCTCTGCCCAGGGTGCGGAGAAACATTAATCAACACTGCCATGGCTGCCTTTTCCTCCCTCCCCTAAGCACCATCCAACGGATCATTCCGCCTTTTCCGAGCTGGAGATCACCTTATCCCAGTTGACCACAATCGCCAGGTCGCGCGCATCCGTCAGCACCTGCTCCGGCACCTTGCCGTAAGCATACTGCACAAACGCCAACTGCTTTTCGAAGGATTTCGAATTCGCCCAGTCCCGCAGGATCAGTTCAATCTGGCTCATCCCGCTGCCCTTCTCAACCGCTTCCTCATTGGCAATCTGCTGAGCCAACTTGCGGACCGAGTCAATCGTCTTCGGGCGCCCTTTGCGGTTAATGCGTGGATCCCCTGGCACAAACGGGACAAGCTGGCTGTACTTCTTGGGCACTTTGGAGCTCTTCCCATCCTTTGGCATGGCATTGCCGGCTTCTACTGCTTCGGCTTCCTGATCAGGCTGAGCCTCAGCCTCGCACTCGGCGTAAGGCGGCTGCCCTGGGCTCAAACCCATGCGGTCAACTTCATCCCAGCCCAAGTCCTCACTCATTTTGCGCGCTGCCTTTCAGCAAAGCCAGCTCTGCCTCTAACTGATTCACGCGGGCGCTCAGGCGGGCAATGGTGATATCCTTCTCGCGGTTAGAGCGTTGCAGCTCGGCGATTTTATTCTCCAGCGTACAATTCTCCTGCTTCTTCAGGTCCAATTCCATCTCAAGCTTGGAGATGCGTTCCCCCCAATGCTTGAGATCTAGGTCCGAGCGCTCCAGCACCGTATTGACAATGTCCATATAGTCAGTACGCTTCTTTAAGCGGAAACTAAGAAAGTTACCGAGAAAGCCGCCAAAAATGGCGGAAACGATTGAGATCAGAACCGGTTCGCTCATTTTTGTGGCGGCTCCTCCACACAAGCGACGCGGTGTGTGCCTCCGGCTGGGGTATAGCTGCGACTAGCCTGATCGTATACCAAGCCTGCCGATTTGGCTGCCACATCCTCCTTGACCGTGCCGGCGATGAGCGCATAAAAAATTGGCTGCCAAGCTGCAATCAGCCAGAGGATATCCTCAGCCAGGGTTGGATCCGCAAGCTTAGGGACGAAATAGGTAAGGCACGAGAGCACAACATCGAACACAGCAATCCAGAATTTACGGCTTTGAAAAATGGACATATTTGGTCTCCTTAATGCAAAGTATACAAGTAGAAAAGGTGCTTACAGCGCCCAAATGCCTAAAAATCAGCCATTTGGTCAGGTGGGTTCATACTGTTATAGAGAGAGGAAACAGAGTCTATTTTGAAGTGGAAATGAAAAGAAAAGTGGTCAGCTTATCCGCAGCTAATGTCAAGACGGGAGGAAGAGAAAAACTGGCTTGAAGGTCATACCATTGCGTTGCCCAAATGGGAAGTTGGCACTGAGAATAGTTTGGAGAGCAGTAGGTAGCCGCCCACCAAATTTTCAGATGATGGGCGGCAGAAACAAGGAGAGGAGCTACTTGTGATGTAGTTGATGGTGCTCAGCAAGCAACCTTGCACGGGCTCGCCGGCAAACATAACAATCATTAACGTGATTAAAATAGGCAGCGATTTGAAGGTGATGCTTGCCTGGCTCAGGGTCATCATCAAATTGCTCACGGAGAGTGCGACCAGTGGGACAAAAACGTGAAAGTTGACGGTAATTGGCACGCATGAGGTTTCCTTTGCTATCGATTTAGTGTTGAGGAAGTTGAAGGGAGAAATGAGTAGAGATTATCAGATAGTGCAAAATTCTCGGCAAATTGTTTTGTTGTGGGAAAGGTTTTAAGGTCTTCGAGGGTACGATTAAGAATGAGCTCATAGGTTTTACAAAAACGGGCTTGATCGGCAGCAGTATTTTGAAAGGTGCTTAACTGCAGGAACCCAATGGATTGTATAACTTGATCGATAAAAGGGTGTGAAAAGTGGGGTTTGTTGGCTTCGTTGTGAGTAAAGGAATAAGCTGCGATGTGATGGATTTCGTGCTGGACTTCTTCCCAGGCTTGATTTGCTGAGGGGATAGAACGAGTTCCTAACAAAATACGAAAGGACACATCGCGGAGCTCGGCAACGGTGGGGAAAAAGGAGCTGGTGGTAATTAGTTGGAGAGCGGCTTGCTCTAGGACTTCGAAGGGGATATCTTGCAAAGTCAGCAAATAGACACGGATAGTCTCAGGAGTAATTTTGGCATTGGGAAAGGCTGAGGTGAGCACACCTAGGACAGTAAGGGTATTTTTTTCAGACATGGTTAGGCTCCAGAGGGGATAGAATGCCGGTAGGTTCATAGCCTAAACGAGACATTTCTGCTTTTACGATATCTAAAGCCGTTGCGGGTTTGGCAGGTAGGTTTTTTGCTGGAGAAGAAGACGCTGGGGATTGCAAAATGGCTTGAATGTATTTCCAGTTGCGGACGTTATGCTGCGAAGCTTCTTGAATGGCATACGAAAGGCGCGCAGAACCATATTCCCAGAAGGCTGCTTGAAGCTTATTGAGGATTGTGGGAGTAAGCGGGCCAATCTCTTGCTCATAGAGATTGAGACAAGTTTGAGAATCGGCAGCCGCATCGGCTGGTTGTGACTTGGCTTTGCCTTTTTCTTCTTCTTCAGCTTGGACTTTAACTTCTGATTTAATTTCATCTTTAACTTCTGGCGGAAGAAAGGCGGAAGTTAGGCGGAAATCGGGCGGAGGAGCAGAGGAAAGTATCTGCCAATCTGATGGAAGAGAGCCAGCAAGGATTTGGCAAACCAGAGGATTAGGAATGCTGCTAGCGGGTTCTTTGTTCTTGCGCAGGCCAAGCTGATGCTTGGCAAAGTTAAGAAATTGCAGGTAACGGTCGCCATCGGGGGCGAGATACCAGACTACAAAACCGCAAGCAGCCCATTCTTGGATGAAAACTTCTAAGTGAGCAGAGGTCACGTCATGCCGGCGAGGGAAAAGGGCTGAAACTAGCAAATCGGGCTCCCCAGATACTCTGCCTTCACAATCTGCAAAGGTAAGCAACCAAGTGAAGGCTAAGCGACAGGTATCAGAGGAGAGCTGATTAACTTGGCGATCGGCAGTAATTGATTTTGAGATAAAGCGTCCGCGGGCCATTAGAAACATACTCCTTCCGTAGGGGCTATTACTTGCATTAGACTTACAGGCACCAAGATCACTGGTTCGATATCGGTATGGCTTTTGACTAAGTACTTCGTTCCGCCCATTTTCAATTGTGAGGCATCAATTTCTAGGACGTTGATCCAGCGATATTCATCGGTAAAGCGGACAACAAAGAGAGCGGGGCAGCCCAAGCCAAGATGATAGAGCATGAGGCTGCCCCATTTGCGCACATTGAGGAAGACTGTGCTATAGGTGGTAGAAGCATGAGAGCGTGACTTCAGCTCTAAGACACCAACCAGCATGCCATCACGCAGCGCAAAGAAATCGACTGGAGAGAGCAAACCAAAAGGCTTGATTTCACAATTCCAGAGGTTTTCAAGCAAATGGCGCGTTTCAAGTTCATGAGCACGGTCCTCAGCATTGGTAAAGATAGGGGCGCCGTTAGAGTTACGGGCAGGGGAACGATGATAGTAATCCATAGGAGCTGATGTCTTTGATGAGGAGAGGTGAGAGTTCATTTGTTGCGATTTTTAAGGATTGTATCGATGGCTTGGAGTTTGCAGTTATACTCGGCAATCTGATCAGAAGAATTGAGTGGGTCTTTGAGTGCTTTATAGAGATTGCCGGACATAAATTTGAGGATATTGGAATCAATTTCTCCATAAGGGACACCTCGCGAATTGGTGACAGCATTGGCTTCTTCTAATGTCATTTCGGATGGCACAGGCTGAGGCTCTAGAGCATGATGAAGGTTGGCAGAAGCTTCCGATTGGGGAAATGGATTGATAGGACTTTTTACATGGGAAAGGGTAGGAGATTGCGGTTGAAGTGGCGAACCCGAAATGAAAGGGGTTGGCGTCTGAACCGACGGGGGTTCAAGACCGTCATTGAGCCAAGAATAGAATTTGATAAAGAAATCCATGCTAGGTTTGTGCTCAACGGCATCCGCCAAAGCAGGACAACGGCTTTTGGTGATGACTAGGTTGTGCTCTAGGTCCATATCTCCCACCAAGGTGAACTCATACTCAATACCAGCGCGTTGGACGGGAGCCAACCCAATTTTACGAATTACTGTTCTGCCAGTGGAGTCCTTTTCTTGAACATATTCCATTTTAGAACGCATGGTAGCGATGATGTGAACAGGAGAACCAAGAAGAGCATCGACCATTCTTCGGTGGAGCGGAGTAACTTCTTTCCAGGCAGTAAAAGAATTGGGGGTTTTTTGACGCTTGGCGGCATTATCAGCTAAGTCGAGAGCGCCGCCTTCTCCATCCCAGGCATGGGAAAGGCTATCGATAACGATTACAGCGTAACCGCCACGTTCAGCAGCATGAATAGCTTCTGTATAAGTTTCGGGGCTAAATGAATCGAGCTCGAGGACGTCAAAAGTAAAGGTATCGGAATAAAGACTTGCAGAGCCTCGTTCAGTATCGATGACAGCAATTCGGCTACCGGCGGCCAGAGCAGTTGCCGCAGTAAGGGCTGTATAAGTTTTGCCAGAACCACTGGGGCCATCTATGGCAATACGGGCTTTGGATTGGTGCTTAGTTGCTTTATGAAATGTAAGTTCGGTCATATTTACTCCTTAGAGAATAGTGGTAGAGAAAATTGAACTAAACGGAAAAATGCAGCCGAGAAATTGGGAGTGGATCAAGGGCCATCACTCCCAGATTGGATAAGGAGAGGCAGGGAATGGATCGGAGGATAGAAAAGGATTGACAGAGCTGCCTGCCTTTGAGAAAAGCGATTGGAGTGCATCATAGAGCTCAGGATCAAGCAACAACAAGCTTTCGGAAGCAAAATTTGCGCGCCAATCTCGCGTTGTGAGGATGGTTGTAACGAGTAGATATTTGTTTGGCTGGCTGAGACCAGATTGCCATTGGTGAACTGCCTGGGCAGTGAGTCCGAAGGCGGAGCCAAACTGATACAGAGTGAGACATCTGGCACTACGATAGAACCGAACCAAGGAAGGGATAGAAGAACATGGATTGGTAAGATCAAGCGAAGAGATGGTAGTTTCTGGTTTCATGGGTGTAATCTCGATATCCTAAGAAGTGGAATGTCATTTTTTGGGCGCTATTGCGTTGACAGCTAGGGAAAGAAACAGGAATGGATGACTTGAAATTTATTGCAATCAAAAAACCGAAACAACTCAATCTACAAGTGAAATATGATGAGCTTAGAAACAAAGATCGCAATAAACGAGCATAGTTATAGAAGGAAAAAAGTGTGCTGGTCATAAGCGTATTATAGAACATAGGTTCTATTATTCAAGATGTCAAAAGCGGACAATTTAAGCAAAAATGTCCGAAATCGGACATATTAAAAAAGAAAACTTAGGGAAAATGTGTAGTTGCAGGGGCTCGAACCCTGAACCAATGGCTTAAAAGGCCACTGCTCTACCATTGAGCTACACGCCCAGCGGGAGTTATTTTAGCACGGCTAACGTCTGCGCGTCAAATGCAATCCGCGCTAGCTGAT
>Ga0208826_1003560_pt1 | contig 10556 bp, 9 predicted proteins | sample AD_UKC115_MetaG_FD_184451 | JGI IMG/M metagenome (GOLD analysis project Ga0208826, IMG submission 184451) | Active sludge microbial communities of municipal wastewater-treating anaerobic digesters from Hong Kong - AD_UKC115_MetaG (SPAdes)... | ecosystem: Engineered > Bioreactor > Anaerobic >... | reverse complement strand
AATGGTTCCCCTACCAACATGATAGGAATAATCATTGATGAATTGGCAAACTTTTTCTTTATTGAAATTGCAGAAGGGATTGATAAAGTATTGAGTCATAATAATTACTCTATGCAAATCAGCAGTTCAAGATGGATCTACAAGCGAGAAATAGAATTGGTAAGATCTTTGATTAGTAATAGGGTAGATGGGGTACTACTTGCACCAGTTCGTCCAGATTCTCAATCTATTGAAATTTTAAAACGCTCTGAAATTCCTTTCATCGTTATGAACTGTATCCCTGATGATAATTCAGTTTCATATGTTACTTGTGACAATACTAAAGGTGGAGAGCTGGCAGCAGAATATATAAATTCTTGCCGACAAGATCAGATTATCCTAATAACCGGTTTTGATGACCAAAGCATGCAGGATAGAGTTAAAGGCTTTAATAATAAAATTTCTAGCTCTATTCCTATAAAGCATTTTAAGGGAATAAACACACTTGAAGAAGGATATGATCTAGTACCAAAGCTGCTATCTGATTGTAAATTAAGAGAATTAAAATCCACTTTGTTCGTAACTAATGACAATGTCGCTATTGGTATTATAAATCGTCTTTATGAGCTAAAACTTGAAATTCCTGAACAGGTGTCAATCATAGGATACGATAACATTAAATTGGCTAGTTTATGCCGAGTGCCTCTAACCACAATCTCGCAATCTTGTAGTTCCATTGGTACTATTGCTGCAAAAGAAATACTAACTATGGTAAATGGCGTGACTAAGAAAACCTGTAGCCATTTGATTATTCCTGAACTTGTAGTGCGAGAATCTAGCCAATTGCCATTATCCGGGTATATAGCGAGCCAAGAAAACCGTACTATCCTGGATAAAGCAGAGGTCTAAGGAAATTTTGTTAATAATAATTTGGTAGAAGATTCTATATAATGGCAATTTGCCTAACTCAGGGTATTATAATAATCAATAGAAAGCGTTGTAAACGCATAGAACAGTCGCGCTTGGTTCGGGACCAAGATGTCGGAGGTTCAAATCCTCTCAGCCCGAAAATTTTCTCGTATATATAGCATATCTTTGATAGCCAATTATGTTTGGTGAATAAAAAAGCAGCCAGATGCTCTATGGCATGGCTGCTTTTAAGCCTTTAAGATTCTATGGTTCAAACTGTGACTAAAAAACAAAGAAAGTCACGGTCATAGTATCTGTGTAGACTCCAGATTCATAGAATTGACCTGCTAAAGCATTGACTTTAATTCCAACAGCGAATCTTGCACCATTCTTTGAGGTTTTCCCAATGAATTGTATGGTCTTCGAACTTGTGAGTTGCACATATCCGTTCATAATGTCTGAAGACATGATTATGCCACCATAACTATCTGCAAGCTCCGTTACCTTTACATAATATGCTATCTTATCTGTCCCTTGTTTGACATAACCCAGGTTTGCTGAAGAAAATTGGATATGAAAAATCCAAGTGCTGCCTGATTTTACCGTCATTACGCCCTGCTGATCATTTTGATAAGGTGTTGCCCCATCATTTACCAGAGGTATATTCCATTGATAGGAATCAAATAAGATATTTGCGTCTGCAGGCAGCACCGTTGCATTTATAGTTACATTATTAGCCCATACTGCTCCGGATATAAGCAATAGCAGACCAGTGATCGCCCACCATTTTTTCATTTTGCCTGATCTCTTTGCTCATTTTTCATCCCTGAGCTCTGAGAAAAACTTTGCAAATTGAAAGCATTCGTGCTCTCCGATAATCAGTTAGCACTTATGCCAATGGTGAGAGTTGCGGAGTAATCTCCATTTTCGTAATAATCGGTATATTCATTAATTTTGAAGCTTATGGGGAAAATCTTACCTGCAACGGGAGTCCTTGCAGTGAACACGATGGTCTTACCTGTATCTAACTGAACATAGTCACTTAGACTATTCGTTGAAACTCCAGAGCCCCATCCCGTAGTATCTACTTTTATTAGATAGGGAATGTAATAAGACTCAGTTCCAGAAGTCATCTTCAATTTACCAGCATCAGTAGAGCTGAAAGTTACTGTATATGCATGCTTACTGGATTTCACTGTAAGGTTATCTACTGGTGAAACAGTCACAGCTGTGCCTGTATTATCTAGGGTGACACTCCAGGTTGCATTTGCTGTAGCTACACTCAGTACCTGAGAAGCAGTCGCATTGATAGTTACTTGGGCAGCCCATGCTCCGCTGCAGACAAACAGTCCTACAAACACAAAAGCCAAAAACTTTTTCATAATCCACCTCCGTTGACGATTATGATATTAAACTTGACGAGAGTATAATTACATTTCTAAAATATGTCAAGTATTCTCAAAAAATAAAATATCTCAATTTTCTCTAATTCAAGGAAATATAGTGGTGCTGTATATAAGGTGTCAATATCAAATTTAGCCCTTTAAATCTCTTTTTTCAGCAGATCTTCGTATGTCTCGCGCTGCACTGACAGACGATAATTTCCATTTTTTGCAATTACCAGGGCGGGTCGCGGCACTCGGTTGTAATTGCTCGACATTGCAAAACAATAGGCCCCAGTCGAATAGACGGCAAGGATATCGCCTGGCATAGGATCGGGCAATGTTGCATCTTTGACTATTATGTCACCGGACTCACAATATCGACCCGCAATCGTCACTCTGCGCAGCGTCTTCTCTTTTGCAATTGGCTGACATCCAGCGCTTGTGCTGACGATCTCAGCATGATATCGAGCATCATAAAGCGCAGGCCTTATATTGTCGCCCATACCGCCGTCGACCGCGATATAAGTCCGCACACCAGGTATTTCCTTGACGGCAATAACCTTATAGAGCGTTATTCCCGCTTCTCCCACAATCCATCGCCCTGGTTCGATGGCGCAGACTGGCATAGGCAGGTTTTCTTTCCGACTCCATTCTTGTACCATCTCCATCATAGGATCAAGAAAATCCTCAATGGCGGGCGCCTTATCTAAAGGAAGATAGCGAATCCCAAAGCCTCCCCCAAAATTTAGCTCTTCCAGCTTAAGTCCAAATTCCTTCGAAAGCCTTTTTGCAAAACTCAACACAATTTCGAGCGCTGCCAGATGCGAGGTTTTTTCCAGGAGCTGTGAGCCAACATGGAAATGCAATCCCAAAAACTCGACACGGGGACAGAGAGCGAGCGCATTCACATATCGCTCTGCTTCCGAAGGCTCAAGCGGAATGCCAAACTTCGAGTCGAGGCTTCCTGTGGAAATGAATCGATGGGTGTGGCTGTCTACTCCAGGAGCAACGCGAAAGATTACCTGCTGATCTCTACCGAGTCTCTTTGCTTCCCGCTCGATTCTAAAGATCTCCTCGAGGTTGTCGACAGCGATCCGTCCCACTCCGGAGCTAATGGCATAATGGAGCTCCTCGTCGGTTTTTGCATTTCCGTGGAATATAATGTCGGATGGAGGAATTCCTGCCTTCAATGCAGCGTAGAGCTCTCCCCCCGATACTACATCGACTCCAAGACCTTCTTCTTTGATTATTTTGAGCACATCGAGAGCCTGCAATGCCTTGCTTGCGTAATAGGCTCGGGTTCCTGGATAGCGGGAAAGAAAAACCCTATGCAGCTCTTCGCATCGTTCACGGATGATAGTCTCGGACATCACATATAGCGGAGTGCCAAACTCATGAGCCAAGTATCCTAGATCGACACCATCGAAACAGCATTTGGAGCCATCGATTAGAATGCCGGGTGGGAAAGGCATATCCATCATTGCTTCCTCCATCTCCACTTTACTTGCACTTTTCTAGTTATTCCAGCACTTTAGGCTTGCACTATACCTTGCAAACCCGATTGGCTACAATAACTGCATGAAAAAACCTATTATCGGCATTACGAGCTTTATTGATCGCTCTCGACAATCGGTACCTTATTTTTCTCTCAAAGAATCCTATGTAAAAGCAATAGAAATGGCCGGCGGCATTCCCGTGATCCTCTCTGCCACGAGCCCAGATGTGGTAAATGCACTCATTCCTACACTAGACGGCTTTGTATTTTCGGGTGGAGGCGATATTGCACCTTGGCTTTTCGGCCAGGAACCGCTTGTGGGTCTTGGTTCCTTCGATACTGTGCGCGACGAATGGGAGATCGAGCTCTGCAATCGAGCTTGGGAAGCAAGAATACCCATGCTGGGCATCTGTAGGGGTTGTCAGCTCATGAATATTGCCCGCGGCGGAAGCCTTTTGCAGGATATCGAGCGCAGCAATCCAGCGGTTCTCCTTCACAATCCGCAGATAGCCCATGATGAGCTACATCATCATATAATAATCGAAAAAGATAGCATTCTTTTCGAGCTTTTCGAGACCGAAAGCCTCTTGGTAAATAGTTTCCATCACCAGGCTGTGGACAAAGTCGCGAGTGATTTCAAGATCACAGCGCGCAGCACAGATGGCATAATCGAGGCGCTTGAGCCTATAGATCCTCCAAGATTCGCTCTCGCACTGCAATTCCATCCAGAAGGGCTTTTTCTTCGGTACGGTGCGTTCCTAAAGCCTTTCTCTGCTTTGATAGCAGCCAGCTGCAAAGGAGGCCTTACCGGAGAGTCATCCCTGAGCCATTCTTGAGCAATTTCTGAGCAATTTTTGAATTATTCTTTAGCCATTCCTTATAAATTCCTAGTTAGACACTTCCTAGCCCTGTTCTTGATTGCGTAATTGCAGAAAAGTTAGCGCTGAAGCCGCCTGAATCGCGACACCTATGGGAAGGCATGCTTCATCCATATCGAATTCCGCGGAATGAAGCGGATAGATTTTTCCCAGTCCTGGCTTCCCACAGCCCAGATGCCAAAAAGTCCCCGGTCGCTCTCTAAGAAAATATGCAAAGTCCTCGACCCCCAGATTGGGCTCTTGACGCATAATCACATTGGACTCTCCGAGAATGGATATAGCAGTAGCGCGTACCAGCTTGGTTGCGCTTTCGTCGTTTATGAGAACAGGATAGCTCGGACGAATATGGACCTCGCAGGAGGCACCGAAGGCCGCGGCTATTTCTGTACATATTTCTTTTACCCTCGTTCGCATAAAGCATCGGAGATCTTCCGAAAGAGTCCTAATTGTACCTATCATAATGACCTCGTTTGCCAAAATATTGCTGCGCACTCCTCCTTGAATCTTGCCTATTGTAATTACGGCATTATCCAGAGCCGAAATCGAGCGAGAGACTATGGTTTGAAGGGCTTGAATTATTGAAGCCGAGACGACGATAGCATCCACACCTTGTTCTGGATAGGCAGCATGGGAGCTCCTGCCTTTGACCACGATTTCCAAGCTGTCGGAAGCTCCATAGAAGGGGCCAATCTTGACTTCTACCATGCCGGCGGGAAGTTCCGGAACAACATGGAGACCGAGCACCAGATCGACATGCGGATTTTCGAGACAGCCAGCCTCGATCATGGGTTTAGCACCGCCGGTAGTCTCTTCTGCGGGCTGGAAAATAAATTTCACCGATCCGGAGAAATCCTGCCTGTGAGCTGCAAGCAATTTCGCTACGCCGAGCGCTACTGTCATATGAGCATCGTGGCCGCAAGCATGCATGTAGCCATGGTGGAGCGAAGCATAGGGCCGATCGGAAGGCTCCTCTATAGGTAGAGCATCCATGTCCGCGCGCAAAGCAACGCAGTGCCCAGATTTTTTTCCTTCCAGAATGCCTACTATGGCAGTTCCATAGCTTCTATAAGGTATATTCATTTCTTCGAGCAGCTTACAGATGAGATTCGATGTTTTTTGTTCCTTGTTCCCTGGTTCAGGAATCCGGTGCAGAGACCTGCGCACTTCTATGAGCCATTCTTCCATGGTTTTAGATTCTAAAAGCACTTCTTGCAGAAACGACGGATTGTTCCATGGCGCCATATCAATCCCCTTTCTCTTTCATATTCGTAGCAAGACGCATTAAATACGGCGAAAATACAAGGTCAAATAACCGCACGGCTGGACCGGTCATTCTTATATTTGGCTCGCGCATATCTATAGTTAGCGCTCCGCCAGGCATTTTCGCCGTTACCTCATCATCTACGAGCCCGAGCCTTTTGGCCACCGCCGCAGCTGCACAGGAAGACGAGCCGCTTGCGAGAGTATAACCCGCACCTCGTTCCCAGATTTCTATTCTGATCGTCTTTCTGTCGATCACTTCCAAGAATTGCACGTTAGTGCGGTCAGGAAAATCAGGATGATTCTCTACTAAAGGCCCAATCCTGCGCGCTAGCTTTTCGGTGGGGTGCTGGACTAAGAGCACGCAATGCGGATTGCCCATCGATACCCTTACTGTCCGAAACTCAATGCCATCGATCGTAAGCGTGGAACCGCCTGGCAGGAATCGGGGCTCTCCCATCGATACTTCTATATGGCGCTCTTCTAAATATTCATGGCGCTTTTCGCTATCTTCATCGCGCTCTTCTTCGTAGCTCTCTTCTCCAGAGCATGCGCCATCGGTGTATATGTCCTTGGCGGCAAGTATTCGGCACTCGACCATGCCACCCTTGGTCTGCACTTGAAAAGGCTCATTTCCCACAAGTCCGCGCTCATAGAGATATAGAGAAAATATCCTTAGTCCATTGCCAGACTTTTCCGCCTCCGAGCCATCGGGATTGAATATGCGCAGCCTGAATGGACTATCAACTACCGAGGAGGATGGCGATAGAATAGGCCCATATAAAATGCCATCAGAGCCCACTCCTCTGTTTCTGTCGCATAAGGCAGAGATTGCGGAAACAGAAAGCGATATTCGAACTTCTGCCGGATCGACGACAAGATAATCGTTGCCCAATGCCTGGTATTTATGGGCATGAAAACCTTGGGGCAAGACACTCATGATCATTCCTCTTGTGTTTTTGTATCGATATGAACGCGGGGCACTCGCTTCGAGATCATACATACCACTTCGTAATCGATAGTTGAAAGCAGACTCGATATCTCCGAAACAGGAAGAGCCTGCCCCCCAAATAGCAAAACTTCGTCGCCAACTCGCGCTCCTGCTATGCCAGTAAGATCTATCATGGTCATGTCCATGCACACACGACCCACGACTGGTGCGCGGACTCCCTGAATCAATACCGAGGCACGATTCGAAAGGGCTCTCGGATAGCCATCTGCATAACCTATTGGCAAGAGGCCAATTCTGCTGCGACGCTTTGTGGTGAAAGTCCGACCATAGCTTATAGATTCTCCGGCGGGCACCTCCCTTATATGTACAATGCCAGTCGTAAGCATCAAGGCAGGCTCGAAACCTTCTGGAAGCTCCATATCCGGCGCAGGTTTCAGCCCATAGAGCAGAATACCGGGCCGCACCATATCGAGTTTCGTTTTTGGATGCAGAACCATGCCGGCACTGTTCGCGATATGGCGATATTTCGGGATAATCCCTGCCTGCGCAAAACTGTCGAGCGCCTTAGAAAAGCGCTTCATCTGAAGATCGGTGAATGAAGGATCGGGATTATCTGCATCTGCAAAGTGAGAGTATATGCCTTCCACGAATATTTCTGGGTAGTCGGCAAGCAGCCCGGCAAATGACCTGGATTTTGTCCATGGGAGCCCTTGTCGATTCATGCCAGTATCTATCTTGATATGAGCTTTTGCTTTTTTACCTACGCTTTTGGCGGCAGAAGCTAGTATGCGCACATGCTCTTCGGTATAGATCGTCTGAGCGCAGCCGAGTCGTATAGCAAGAGAGGATGATGAATGCTCCGGCGCGCCAAAGATGAGAATAGGCATTTGAATGCCAGATTCTCTTAAATCGAGCGCCTCTTTTGCCAGAGCAACCGAACAATACTGCGCTCCTTCGCGTTCGAGTTCATGAGCTATTGCGAGTGCACCATGTCCGTAAGCATCTGCCTTTATCACAGGGCAGACAATGCTCCCCTGAGCCATATCTCTAAGGTAGCGGTAATTTTTCCTGATGGCGGCAAGATCGACCCATGCCGTCGTCGCACGATGATCCATGACTCAGCCCTTCTTTTGTAACCGACGTACCTGAAATCTGTTGCCGAGCAAGTCGTCTTTCTTAAAGCCATTCACAGAAGCCAGAAGCGCTTTCGGTCTTACGGCAGTTTCCAAGTCCTTATCCCAAAGAAATATATCGGCCATTTTGCCAACTTCGATTGAACCATATTCTTTATCCAGCCCTAGTGCCTTGCGCGGAACCAAAGACATCGCCCTGACTGCGCGCCATAGCGGAACTTCCGCCTCTAAACAATAATTCTTTACTATGTCGATTCCTAGCATATTGGAGCCCATGAGGACATCCGAATCTGCATACCTCACGCCTCGCTTAGAGGAGACAACTCTCCGCCCATAATACGAGAATTCTCCGTATTGAAGCCCAGCCCCTATTACGGCATCCGAAATCAGTACTAACGAATTCTCTGAAATCAAGCGAGAGCATAGCTTGAGACAGCTTTCGTTCACATGTATTCCATCGCCATTCAGTTCAATATAGTCCGGAGATTGCAAAAAAGCAAAATTGGCAAGCCCTCCTTCTCTATGATCGATCCCTGTCATAGCATTGAATAGATGAGTTATCGAAAAAGGATGAGACGGAACATGTATCGAAGATAATTTCGCATCGGAATGGCCAAGGGAAACAAGCACAGCTTCGTTTTGGAAAACTGGGTATATTCGATCGATCCCATCCAACTCGGGAGCCATTGCACAGATCTTAATCAAGCCCTTGGATATGTCGATAATATGCTCTGCAAGCTTGGGATCCGGCTCTCGTATATTCTCTGGCATTATGCCGCCGCGCTTCGAATGATTTACGAAAGGACCTTCGAGATATATCCCAGGAAGCCTTGATCGGGAAATGCCGCTTGCCATGATTGCCTTGGTAAGCTCCGAGAGAACTTTTTCCTCCCAGAGAATCGTCGGCACATAGCACCCTACCCCTTTTATCTCGAGAAAATCCGATATATGAAAGAGATCTTCCGGCCTTGGGACCTTCTCGAATCCCCAAGATCCACAGCCATGTATGTGCATCTCCACTAAAGAAGGAAGCACAAAAGCTCCTTCTGCCTCGATTACTGGAGCATTCTCAAATGCTGGATCGATCTGACGCGCTGGATCGATCTTGTAAGCCAATTCAATCTGAAATGGAGTGGAAAAACTCGTTTTTCCAGATGATGGAGAAGAAAGTTTGAATTTTTCGGATGATTTGCGTGGCTTGGAAGGGATTATTGCTGCAATTTTACCTTCTCGAACCGCCAGCACGGCCTTTGGCAATATCGAATCCGCAAGCACAAGGTCGACGCCTTCCAGAACATAGGTGCCATTATCATTATTGTACTCCATAAAAAAGTATTGTGCCGATTCGATGTCGCCATGTAAAGCCTCGTTCGGTTTATCAAGAAAACTCTGGAGAAAATGCAGCTTGATTGCTTTTACCACAAAATTGTAGTCGACCACTTATATTATATGATGACCAATTTCGAACTTTCATATATTATCGCCGCATGACAGTCCCCAAAAACCTAAACCCATCCGAGCTAAGATTTATTGCAATGGATATGGATGGAACCATTCTCGATGAAGGATATCAACTTTCTCCCTATGTGGCCAATACACTCAAGAATCTTCAAAACCAAGGGAAAAAGCTCATCATAGCGACAGGGCGCGTATTTACAGCTGCTAAAATAACCCTCGCAAATTCATTCGAGCCCGATGCCTTTGTATGCACGAATGGAGCCGACATTTTCGGTCCTGACGGTACAGTAATAGCTTGCCATCATATTCCAGTCGAGGCTCTGCCAATACTCACCGAAGTGGGAAGACGCCATGATGTGCTTTTCTGTTGCTACATCGGCGAACAATGGATATATGACCGCTATTCGCCTCTTGTAGATTTTTACGAAAAGCGAACCGGCATGAAAGGCATTCAGAAGGACTTCGACTCGCTCATAGGCGAAGATATTTTGAAATTTCTTGCTATTGGATCGAATGAAGAGCTTTTAGAGATGCGCGAAGAGTTGGCAAACTTGGCCGCCGACCTTCTAGACACGGTATTTTCTCATGAAACTATGCTCGAAATCGTTGCAAGGGGTGTTTCGAAGCGGCAAGGTCTCGAAGAATGCCTACGTTATTTAGGTGGTAGCCTCGAAGAGACAATTGCATTTGGCGATGCCGAAAATGATCTGGAGATGCTAAAAGCGGTAAAAGTTGGCGTTGCAATGGGAAATGCCCATACCTCGATTCAGACTGCGGTGCCGTATGTGACGGCCTCTGTGGACGACGACGGTGTGGCTCGTTTTCTGGAAGAACTCTTTGGAATATGAAATAGGATTCTATCGGCTTTCTAAGCACTAAAGAGGTCTTTGCAACAACATAACATTGAGTCGTATCGATGCTTAGATGCTTTGATGGATGCGCGACAATTTTGTAATATTTGTAATAAAGGTAGTCAGCCTGCTTCTTCGATTGTCTTCTTGACTGCTTTTTGTGCGCTAGTTAAAATCTAGATTCAAATTGCCGGGGTGGTGGAATAGGTAGACACCAGGGACTTAAAATCCCTTGCTGCGCAAGCGGCGTGCGGGT
>Ga0208826_1003558_pt1 | contig 10559 bp, 11 predicted proteins | sample AD_UKC115_MetaG_FD_184451 | JGI IMG/M metagenome (GOLD analysis project Ga0208826, IMG submission 184451) | Active sludge microbial communities of municipal wastewater-treating anaerobic digesters from Hong Kong - AD_UKC115_MetaG (SPAdes)... | ecosystem: Engineered > Bioreactor > Anaerobic >... | reverse complement strand
ATGCCAACATGGCAAAGTGCGGTGGATAGATTCTTGAAAGAAATGAGGATTTAAGGTGCTGCCGGATTGAACATTTCCAAATTGGCAAAACATTCGAGAAATGGGAGGAATTCCGTATTATGGCTGGAAGTACTTTACCACTTGTAACAGTAGAAATGCTAACTTACAACAAATTTCAGTACATAGAAGATGCACTTAATTCTGTTTTTATGCAGGATTATCCGAATATAGAGCTTATCATTTCAGATGATGGTTCAAAGAATTTTGATAGGCGATATATCGAAAGAATCTTAACTAAGAGGAGCAACAACATAAAAGAAGTGAAAATAATTCATCATGAACAAAATCTCGGAACTGTAAGGAATCTAAATGGATGTATAAAGGCATCGTCTGGTCAATTTTTCATAGGACTCTCTTCAGATGATATTTTTAAGGACAGCAAGGTAATTTCCGATGTGGTCGATTACTTTTTAAGAACAGGTGCTCTCATAGTTACATCAAAACGGGCTTTGTTCAACGATGATATCAACCATTTTGAAATTCTGCCAACCGACGATGATATAAGGTATCTTTTCAACGGTAAGTTATATCAAAGGCTTGTTGTAGGTAATTTTATTTCAGGGGCATGCACGTTCTATTCCAAAGAGCTTTTCGATAAGTATGGGCTTTTCGATGAGGAGTACAGACTCCTAGAAGATTACCCCCAATATCTTCGTCTGGCAAGAGAAGGTATACCAATACACTTTTATGATAGAATTACTATATACTACAGATACGGCGAGATAAGTTCGCCTATCACTATCAATCAAACACTGAGGAAAGATTTTGCCTTAACAATCAAAAAGGAAATTTTACCATATCCGGATTTAATAAGTAAAGATTTATATATGTATAAGCACTTTGAAATGGAGCGGTTGTAAGGCAAAAGTGTTTTGAACCCAGGTTTGTTTGCTAGATATCCTGCAATATATCTTCGGAAAATTTTATCAAAAGTAGGTTTAAGAAAGAGCGATTTTGAGAAGTTCATCGAAAATTTATCGGATAAGGAGAGAATAGAATGAAAGACTCAGATAGTATCGTTGAGCTTAAGAAAACAGGGAATGCAGAAGTTGGTTTTTTATCGTTTTTCGAATCCCAAAGAGATGTGCCATTTGAAATAAAAAGAGTGTACTATATATATGACGTGCCTGCCGGCACGAAACGTGGTATGCACGCACACAGAAAATTACGGCAATTCCTCTGGTGTCCTTATGGTGCAATTAAACTTGTTTTAGACAATGGAATAGAAAAAAAAGAGTACATTCTTGATTCTCCTGAAAAGGGGCTATATGTAGGAGAAGGTGTTTGGAGAGATATGTATTGGCTAAAAGATAACTCTGTTTTATGTGTTGCAGCATCAGATTACTATGACGAGAGTGATTACATAAGAGATTATGGCGAGTTTTTGAGGCTTGTGCGGGAGGCGTACTGGAAAGATGAAAATAAACTTTAATGAATTGAAGAGAGGATACGAGAAATACAAAAGTGAATACGATAAAGCAGCTATAGAAACGCTTGAATCAGGTTGGTACATATTGGGTGAGAGAGTTGAACGATTCGAGAGAGAATTTGCCAATTTCATTGGTTCAAAATACTGTGTTGGAGTCAATTCTGGCCTTGATGCACTAATATTGGCCGTCAGAGCTTTAGAAATAGGTCCAGGGGATGAAGTGATAGTCCCGGCGAATACATACATTGCCACAGTACTTGGAATAACGGAGAATGGTGCAACGCCTGTCTTGGTTGAGCCTGACGAATATTACAATTTAGATGCTGATAAGATAGAGCAAAAGATAACTGATAAGACAAAAGCGATAATGGTTGTCCATCTGTACGGACAAGCTGCGAATATGGACAAGATAAAGCGTATAGCTGAAAAATATAACCTGTACTTAATTGAAGACTGTGCGCAAAGTCACGGTGCAAAATTCAATGGAAAGATAACTGGTACGTTTGGTGACGTCGGATGTTTCAGCTTTTATCCTACCAAGAATTTAGGTGCATTCGGAGATGCAGGTGCTATTGTGACAGAGAATGAAGATATAGCTGAAAAAGTTAGGATGCTCAGAAATTATGGAAGTAAGAAGAAATACTACAACGAGATAGAAGGTGTCAACTCTCGTCTTGATGAAATGCAAGCTGCACTCTTGAGTGTAAAACTATCACATTACAATGAGCTGCGAACGGAACGAGAAAGGATCGCACAGAAGTACCTTGATGAAATCAAAAATCCAATGATAGAACTTCCAGCAATCAGACAAGGTGCAGAACACGTTTGGCACTTATTTGTGGTAAGAACCGAGAAGAGGGATGAATTGCAGAAATACTTGGCTGAAAATGGAATAGGCACGCAGATTCACTACCCCATCCCGCCACATCTTTCTGGTGCATACAAGCATCTTGGTTACAAGGAAGGAGACTTCCCAATAACAGAGAGCTACGCTAACACGGTATTGAGCCTTCCGATATATGACGGAATGACCGATGAAGAAGCTGAATACGTGATTAAAGTGATGAATGATTATAAGGGTTGATTGAGTTGAGCAGAGCCAAGCTTTTTCTCGAAAACTTCTTTGCTTATGGATTTATAAACATCCTCAATAAAATCGTTCCATTGATACTGTTGCCAGTCGTCACAAGGTTGCTCCCTGATACTTCAGCATTTGGAATATTCGATATGTACAATGTTATAGTAGGATTTGCGACTCCGTTGGCCATCTTAGGCTTGTACGATGCAATGTTTAGGGAGTTCTTTGAAAAGGATGATCAGCAATACAAGTACAATGTGACAGCAACGGCTGAGAGAATTGTTCTTGTGTCATCTATTATTATAACTTTAGTTCTTATGTTATTCAGCAAGCCATTCTCCAGTTTATTTTTCAGCAGTGACAAGTACAGGGACATAGTTGTGTACTCTGGAGTGGCTTTAATATTCTCTGCAAATATAAGTATAATCCAAGCACCGACGAGGATGCTGAACAAAAGAAGGATATATGTTATCTCGGGCCTTTTGCAATCACTTGGATATTATTTGTTCGCAATCTTGTTGATAAAATTGGGCTTTTCATATTATGGATTGATTTACGCAAATATACTTACAACGGTTGCTTTACTCGTATTTTTTTGGTTTCAGAACAAGAACTTTTTCCTTGATGGGAAATATGACAAAGCCATAGCAAAAGAACTATTCAAAATAGGATTGCCACTTGTTCCAACATTTTTGATCTACTGGATCTACAATTCTACTGATAGGATAATGATTACAAATATGCTTGGCACATCGCAGCTTGGGATATATTCAATAGGAGCAAGATTGGCGCAGATAAGCCAGCTCATTTATTCAGCATTTGCTGGAGGATGGTCGTATTTTGTATTTTCCACTATGAAAGACGAAGATCATGTAGAACTTGTTTCAAGAATTTTTGAGTATCTAGGAATTGTCTCGTTTCTGTCATTCTTGATTATAACTCCATTTAGCAAGTTTATTTTCAACCTGCTTTTCAAAGGGGATTATGTAGACGGTGCAAGCGTTTTTCCTTATTTGTTCTTTTCTCCGTTGCTGCTAATGCTGTTTCAAACTGTTGCTGGTGGGAACTTTCAAATTATCAAAAAAACGTATCTTTCCACATTATGCTTATCATTAGGCGCAGGAACCAATGTTCTGCTGAACTATTTACTGATACCGAGATTAGGAATCGTGGGTGCGTCCATTGCTACACTGGTAGGTTATGCAATCTCGGTTATTGTAGCAGTTGTTGTGACACAAAGAATGGGGCTTTTTAGAGTAACGAACCGGTTCATAACGTCATCAATTTTGATTGTGGCTGATATATTGCTGATGCAGGTCAATTTCGCCGAACTTTATATTGTTAATGCTATACTAGTTGCTGTGATATTTTTCATCTATAGGGAAGATGCGAAAATCGTTTTGAAAAGGCTTCAAACAGTGTGGAAGGTATGACGAGGTATGATCAGGTATGAACAGATATCACATAATTCGATGTTTTTAATAACCAATTGGGTAATTACTGTGGAGGAAAGGAAATGAAAAAACTACTAAGGAAAATCATAGCATTTAGAAATAGAATACTGAGAAGACTCTTCGTTCTTTTTAGAAGTAAAATCTCAGGTACCAGAGTCAAACTTGGCACGAGGGTGGTATTCAATCAGAAGACGATAATTACTGGAAAAGGTACCGTTAGGATAGGAAATAATGTTTCGATTGGATACAAACTTGGTGGGAATTTCTATAAGGGAATTTCAGAAATTCAACCAAGGTATAGAGATTCTGTTATAGAAATTGGAGACAATGTGGCTTTCAACAACAACATATTCATATGTAGTGCGAATACAATAAGAATAGGAAATAATTGTTTGATTGGCGAGGGTGTAAATATCTTTGACTTTGAGGCTCATGGGACCCTGCCGCAGGAGAGGCGCAACTTGGGTGCTGTCAAACAAGTGATTATAGGAGATAATGTTTGGATTGGTAGCAAGGTCATAATTCTTAAAGGGGCAGTGGTAGGTGACAATTCCATTATTGCAGCAGGTTCAGTCGTACTCGGGAAAGAGTATCCTCCCAACGTGATAATAGGAGGTAACCCTGCAAAAGTTATAAAAGAAATTACGAGTAGCGACAAATAGATAGATTTTTATAGATCGATACTGCTTCCCAGAGACTTGCTTGATAACTATAACATTAGAAGTTGGTGCAGGAAGTAATGTAGTGCTAAACTTTCTGTTAATACCAAGGCTTGGAATTGTCGGAGCTTCAATAGCCACCCTGATAGGATACACAACGTCAGTGATCATAGTCGCAATAATAAATCAAAAGATGGGGCTGCTCAAGGTTAGGTTTAGATTCATATTATCAGCTTTGTTGGTTGTGCTTGATTTTGTGGTCATAGGATTAAGTTGGCTTAACCTCTACTTAATAAATCTTCTTCTTGTTATAGCAATACTTCTTGCATACAAACAAGATGTAGGGTTGTTAATTAAGAGAGTAACAAGAAGATAGAACAGACTTTTTCGCAAATAGCAGGATCTGCTTTTATAATTTTGCCTGATTAATTGATAAGATTTCCCAAAAGATTGGGACTTTATGGTGTGTGACGACTGCATAACAACATAGAAGGTATGGCAAGATGTTAAGACGAAGTACATTTGTCTCGGATTAATGGAAATTACTTAGAGAAAATGAATTCAGCATGTCTTTGAGCCATCTGCTTGGAGATGAAAGCGTTAGGAAATAGGTTTGGAAGATAGGATATTTACAGAAATGTTTGCAACACAGTTTGACAAAATCTACGCGGCCTATGCTTCAACTACGGTTCTCGAAAAAGTCAAAGGAAAGGCTTCCTAGGCATAGTAATATAGTTTATACTCAGAGTTTTCTGTAGAGGACTTGATTATGGAGGAAACTGTTGATAACATAGTCATGTTGTATACACTTGAACGTATTGACATCAACTTGAAGCTTTGAAAAACATCAGAAATTTATACATAATGGCACAATTTTATAGTTATCTATTCCAAACATAATGTTGATTCGCAGACAGGTTAGTGTAAAAATGGAACTCTTGAGAAATCTGATTCGTTGAATGAGCTTGATATTAAGCCTGGCTACAAGAAGGTTTACTACCAGGAGAAGTTTAAATCTGATTTTTGAAAAGTAGGATTTAAAATCATAGAATTTTGGTGGTTGCATGCTGAACCCTCTTGGAAATAAACTGAAGATAACTGGAGTAATGAAATGATACATGACTTTACTAAGTTTGGCAACGATTATCCAAATTTTGCGAGTATGTATATTTGCGAAGAGGAGTGATTGATTTGACTTATGACGGCAAGATGGTTGGTAAATTCATTTATCTAAGAAGCGTGTCAGAAGAAGATGCCGATTTTATTCTAAAGCTGAGATTAGACGAACGTCTGAACAAGTATCTTAGCAGAGTGGATAATAATTTAGAAGAAGAAAAGAGATGGATAAGGGAACACAAAATGCTGGATAATGATTTTTATTTTTTAATTGTCAGGAAGGATGACGAACCTTTGGGAACTATTTCACTGTACGATATCAAAGGGTCTGAAGGAGAATTTGGAAGATGGGTTTCTGTTGGAAACGCTGTGGAAAATTTGGAATCAGTTCTTCTACTCCATGATTTTGGCTTTTACACTTTAGGTTTAAATTTGATATATTCTGAAACGGTCAAGGAAAATGTCAGGGTGTTGAATTTCCATAGAAGGTTTGGAGCAGAAATTCTTGATGAATTTAGAGAGTATAACGGTTTTATAGTACAGAAGGCAGTGATAAGGAGAGAGAATTATCCTGATATCAGGTTGAAAAACCAGAAGATACTCGATTCACTTTCCAAATCGCTCAAAGGTTAGAAAAAGGCCTCGTTCAAATTGAATGCTTGAAAATGTTTTTTAACCCGCTTTAAGACGGAGGTGACCGTGATGGAAGACAAAATAATCGAAATAGCTGCAAGTATCTTTGAAATGGATCCAAGGAGGCTAAGTATCGAAAGTAGCAGGGATGAGATAGAGAAGTGGGATTCACTGGCTCATGTGATGCTGATTGCCGAGATTGAAGAACAATTCGGAGTCTCCATTCCTTTTGAAGAAACTGGAAATATCCATCAACTCAAAGATTTTCTCAGGTATGTTGGAAAGTAATGTGTGGATTTTGTTTTCATACGCGTGGAGGTGCTAAACCATGAAAATTGGTGTTTATTCTAATGTGAACTTAGATGGGCTGTGTAGGAAACTGAGCAGTACGTTTGAGGATGTGCAAAAGGGCGAAGGATATGGGGATTGGTATTTTTCATTGATGAGGGATGGTATAAAAGAAGACGTGGCCTTCTTCATTTTGGATGGCTTTGAGTTGTTCAGGAACGCTTCTGATGTTGATTCTGAATTTAGAAATTATATAGACATTATCGAGAAGATAGTATCGGAGAACAAAACAAAGAAAGTCTTTGTTTCTACTATAGATATTTGGGAAGATAAGATTCGTTCGGTGAAGGATTTTGACATATCGAGCATGGAAATGGAATATAAGTGGTCGAAAGAATTGGAAAGGCTCAATAGCCAGCATGATAATTTCTTCATTTTTGATTTGAAGGTGATGATTACATCATTAGGTAGGAAGAATTTCTATTCGAAAAAGCTTTGGTATTTGGGTGGTATCAAGTATACAAACAGTGCTGAGAATCTTATCGCGGAAGAGATAATTCGAATAGTTAATACGATGGAAAAAGCAAGAAAGAAGTGCATAGTATTGGACCTCGACAATACGCTGTGGGGCGGAGTGGTGGCGGATGTGGGGGTAGAGAATATAGAACTATCAGAATTCAAAGAAGGTGCAAGGTACAAAGACTTTCAAAAGAGGTTGAAGGAATTGAGGGAGCTAGGAGTTTTGTTAACGATATGTTCCAAGAATGAGGAGAGCTACGTTGACGAGGTATTTGAAAAGAACAAGGAAATGGTTTTGAAGAGTGAGGATTTCGTTGCAAAGAAGATAAACTGGCAGCCAAAATCGAAGAACATTTCGGATATAGCTGAAGAACTGAATATAGGGTTAGATTCGATAGTATTTATTGATGATAGTCCAGTTGAAAGAGAAGAAGTCAGAACCAACTTGCCAGAAGTGATCGTTCCAGAATTTCCAAAAGACACATCCCAGTTAGAAGATTTCATAATGGATGTGTACAAAGAGTATTTCTACACATTGGCCCAAACCGAGGAAGACAAGAAAAAGACGAAGATGTATTTCGACAATGTGAAGAGAGAGGAAGAAAAGAAGAAAAGTGCATCACTTGATGAATTCTTGGAGAAGTTGGATATGAAGATACATCTATGGAGGATGAAGCCAGAGAATTTAAAAAGAGCAACACAACTTGTACAGAAAACTAACCAGTTCAATTTGACGACAAAACGTTACACGGAAGAGCAGTTGGCAGAGTTGATGAATGATCCAAGCTGTGACATCTTTTTAGCTCGAGTGGAAGACAAATTTGGTGATAATGGAACGGTATTTTTGCTGATTGGGAAGAAAGAGGGGGCGAAAGTAGTTATAGATTCGATGATAATGAGTTGCAGGGTGGTGGGTAGATTCATAGAAGACAGAATAATGTCGTATCTGGAAGATAAATGGTTTGAGGATGGGTTCGAAGAGATAGAGGGAGTGTATATAAAGACAGAGAGAAACAAACCAGTTGAAGATCTATTTGAGAGACTGGGATACGATGTTGTTTACAAGGATGAAAATAAAAAGGTTTACAGATTAACGAAGGAAAGAAAACCAAAGAGAAAAGAAATAGGAGAACTGATTTTAGAATGAAGGTACATCATGTTGGATATGCGGTGAAAAGCATAGAAGATGCAAGGAAGGAATTTGAGCTTCTTGGATTTAGGTGTGAGAGCGAGACTGTTTTGGACAATGTAAGGAAGGTACGCATACTTTTTATGACAAATGATACATGCCGTATCGAGTTGATAGAACCAAACGAAAGTGATAATCCCATTGAAAGTATATTGAAAAAGGTTGGTAGTTCACCTTATCACATATGCTATGAATCTGAAGATATCGAAAACGATGCAAGGTTGCTCAAAGAAAAAGGCTTCAGAGTCATCAGCGACGTTTCTGAAGCACCCGCGTTAGGAAACAAAAATGTTTGTTTCCTGTACAGCAAAGACATTGGGATAATAGAACTTGTGCAAGAGTATTAGATTAGGAAAATGGGAGTGATCAAATGAAGGGTATTATCCTTGCAGGTGGAAGTGGAACAAGGCTGTATCCAATAACGAAGGGAATAAGCAAGCAACTTCTTCCAATATATGACAAGCCGATGATTTATTATCCACTTTCTGTTCTCATGCTTGCTGGGATAAGGGAAATACTTGTCATCTCTAATCCTGAATATATTGACTTGTACAAAAGATTACTCAACGATGGAAGCCAGTTCGGTATCCAGCTCAAATACAAAGTTCAGGATGCTCCAAGAGGACTGGCAGATGCCTTCATTGTTGGAGAGGATTTCATTGGTGATGACACAGTTTGCCTAATTCTTGGCGATAATGTGTTCTATGGCCAAGGCTTTGGACCAAGATTGAAAGAGGCTGCTAAGCTTCAAGATGGTGCTATCATATTTGGCTATTACGTCAATAATCCAAGTGAATTTGGTATTGTTGAGTTTGATGAGAATTGGAATGTTCTGAGCTTAGAAGAGAAACCCAAAAATCCAAAATCGAATTATGCCATTCCTGGTCTATATTTTTACGATAACACAGTCGTTGAAAAGGCCAAGAGTTTGAAGCCATCTCCAAGAGGAGAACTTGAGATAACGGATTTGAATAGAGAATATCTCAAGGAAGGAAAGTTGAAGGTAGAATTGCTCGGCAGAGGATTTGCATGGCTTGACACAGGGACGTTCGATGGATTGGCAGCTGCTTCAGATTTTGTGAGGACGGTGCAGCAAAGAACAGGTCTTTACATCGCATGCTTGGAAGAGATTGCGTACAGGAATGGATGGATCAGTAAAGAACAGCTGATAGAACTTGGCAAGGAATATGCCAAGACTGAGTATGGTCAATACATCTTGACTATTGCGAGGGATGAGAGATGACACTCTTAGTCACAGGTTGTGCAGGATTCATAGGAAGCAATTTTGTCTATTACTATCTTGAAAAGCACAAACACAGAAAGATAATTGGATTAGATAAACTCACGTATGCAGGTAATCTTGAAAACCTTGCAAATCTCACGCAAGAGCAGAGAGAAAGGTTCAAATTCATCAAAGGGGATATATGCAATAGTGAGTTTGTTGAATACATATTCCAAGAGTACGATATAGATGGAGTGATAAACTTTGCAGCGGAGAGTCATGTGGATAGGTCCATATATGACCCACAGATATTCCTAAGAACGAACGTGATAGGTACACAGACATTGCTCGATGTGGCAAAGAAACATTGGTATGTGGATGGTAAATGGAAGGAAGGTAAGAAATTCTTGCAAGTATCGACAGATGAAGTGTACGGCTCACTTGGGAAAGAAGGATACTTTACAGAAGGCACACCACTCGACCCACACAGTCCATACTCAGCGAGCAAGGCGAGTGCGGATTTGATAGTGAAGGCATACCATGACACATACAACATGCCGATAAACATAACCAGATGCTCGAACAACTATGGCCCGTATCAATTTCCAGAGAAATTGATACCATTGATGATATGGAACGCACTAAATCACAAAGAACTACCGGTGTATGGAGATGGAAAACAGATAAGAGATTGGCTATACGTAACCGATCATTGCAAAGCGATAGACATGGTATACGATAATGGAAGAGTTGGGGAAGTATACAACATAGGTGGGCACAACGAGAAAGAGAACATATACATAGTGGGAAAGATAATAGAGCTGCTGAGAGAAAAGACGAAAGATGAAGGAATAAACGAAGGATTGATAAAGCATGTGAAAGACAGGTTAGGGCACGATAGAAGATATGGAA
>Ga0208826_1003556_pt1 | contig 10569 bp, 5 predicted proteins | sample AD_UKC115_MetaG_FD_184451 | JGI IMG/M metagenome (GOLD analysis project Ga0208826, IMG submission 184451) | Active sludge microbial communities of municipal wastewater-treating anaerobic digesters from Hong Kong - AD_UKC115_MetaG (SPAdes)... | ecosystem: Engineered > Bioreactor > Anaerobic >... | reverse complement strand
ATAGAGCGAAATGACGGCCGTCAGATCCTCAATGGATTTCGGCCCGAGCGCGACCAGCACACTGCGCATGCCCGCAGACTCGAACTGGAACACCCCCTGCGCCTGCCCTTTGCCGAGCATCTCGTAAACCGCCGGATCGTCCTCCGGCACTTTGGAAATATCGAAGCCCGGCTCTTTTTTCTGAACCGCTTTTTCGCAGTCCCGGATGGCCGTGAGGTTCCGCAGGCCGAGGAAATCCATCTTGAGCAGGCCGAGCTCCTCCAATGTCGTCATCGTGAACTGCGTGACGACGGATTCCTCCGGCTTCGCGACCGGCACGAAATTTGTCACCGGTTCCGGCGCGATCACGACGCCCGCCGCATGCACCGAGGAATGGCGCGGCATGCCCTCGACCTTGAGCGCCGTATCGATCAGTTCCTTGATCTTGGGGTCGGCGTTGTACTGTTCCTTCAGATCCGCGGATATTTCCAGCGCCTTTTGAAGCGTCATATGCAGGTCGTACGGCACAAGCTTCGCGATCTTGTCCACACTCTGGTAAGGCATGCCGAGCGCGCGCCCGACGTCGCGGATCGCCGCCTTGGCCGCCAATGTTCCGAACGTGATGATCTGCGCGACATGGTCCTCACCGTATTTGCGGTTCACATAGTCGATAACCTCCTGCCGGCGCTCGTAGCAGAAATCAATGTCGAAATCCGGCATCGAGACACGCTCCGGGTTGAGAAACCGCTCGAACAGCAGGTTATATTTCATTGGGTCGATATCCGTGATGCCGATGCAGTAGGCGCAGATGCTTCCCGCGCCGGAGCCCCTGCCCGGCCCCACCGGAATATCCATGCTTTTGGCGTAATGGACAAAATCGTAGACGATCAGATAGTAATTGACATAGCCCATGCGCCTGATGACGCCGAGCTCATAATTCATGCGGTCAATATATTCCTGCGGCGGGTTCTCCCCGTAATGGCGGCGGAGTCCCTCCCTGCACATGGTTTCAAAGTATTCGTCGTTGTCCCGCCCGTCCGGCGCGCGGAAGGCCGGCAGCTTCGTTTTGCCGAATTCAAAGCTCATGCTGCAGCGTTCGGCGATCTTCTGCGTATTTTCGATAGCCTCCGGGGCATACGAAAACAGGGCGCGCATCTCCTCCTCGGATTTGACGTAGAATTCGTCGGTCCGGAAGGCCATGTCGTTCTGCTCGCCGACCGTGTGGTTCGTCTGGATGCAAATCAGCACGTCCTGCATGCGGGCGTCGTCCCGGTTGAGGTAATGGCAGTCGTTCGTCGCCACGAGCGGGATGCCGGTTTCCCGGGAAATCCGGACGAGGTTCGGCAGGATGTGCTTTTCCTCCTCGTAATTGTGGTCCTGCAGCTCAAGGAAGAAGTTGTTTTCTCCGAAAATCTCCCGGAATTCCAGCGCCGCCTCCTTCGCGCCATCGTAGTCGTTCTCGGCAAGCTTGCGCGGGATCTCGCCGGCAAGGCAGGCGGAAAGCGCGATCAAGCCGCCGTGGTAGGCGCGGAGCAGCTCCTTATCCACGCGCGGTTTCTTATAAAACCCGTCGATGAAGCCGGCGGAGACCAGTTTAATCAGGTTTTTATAGCCCTCGTTGTTTTCGCAGAGCAGGACGAGGTGGTTGCTCCAGTCCTGCAGGTTGACCTTGTCGAAGCGGGAGCGGTTGGCGACATAGACCTCGCACCCGATGATCGGCTTGAGGCCATATTTCTCCGCCTCCCGGTAAAAGTCGATCACGCCGTACATGGCGCCGTGATCCGTCACCGCGACGGCGTTCTGTCCCAGCTCTTTGATCCGGGGCATCAGCTGCGCGATGCGGCAGGCGCCGTCCAGCAAGCTATATTCCGTATGAAGATGGAGATGGACAAAACTCATGGTTCCACCGCCTCGATCTGAGATTGCGGGATGGTCAGGCCGTGATGCAGCCAGTTTCCTTTAAGATAGCGGATCAGCAGCAGGATACCCTTCACCAGATCCTCGCTGCACATGACGAAGTAGACGATCAGCACCGGCAGGTGCAGCACCAGCCCGAGGAAGGCCCCGATCCCGCACTTCATAATCAAGGTGACATAGGTGTCGACCTTCGCGCAGAAGGCCGTGTCGCCGCCCGCGCGCAGCACGCCCGCGGAGAGATTCCAGCTCGAGCCGTAGCAGAAGACGACGTAGGCCACAATGAGCATCATAGTGCGGATATACTCTGCGGTCCTTTCGGTGGAAACGATGAATCCCGGCGCGAACGGGCGCAGGGCGAGCACGATGCCGGCCATGACCGCACCGAGCGCGAGCCCGACATAGGTGAACGACCGCGCCAGTTTCTTCACTTCCTCATCCCGGCCGGCGCCGAGCATGTTGCCGAGGATCACCATATCCGCGCTCGCAAAGCCGCACATAAAGACGGTCGAGAGGTCGCCGACCACGAGCACGAGGCTGTACGCCGCCAGAAACTCCGCATCATATTGGCCAAGCACGGCGGACTGCACCGTCATGCCGATGCCCCAGATAAACTCGCTGAAAAACACAGGGATGCCGAACCGGAAAAACGAGGGAAGATACGGCTTCGTATCGACAAAGATATTTCGAAGCGTGAAGCCGACGTCTTTTTCCCTGAAATACATATAGGCGAGCACGAGGAGAAACTCGCAGGCCTTGGAGATCGCCGTGGCGATCGCGGCACCGCGCACCTCCAGCCTCGGCGCGCCCAGATTGCCGTAAATCAAAACCCAGTTGAGAAACCCGTTGATGCCGCAGGAAGTCAGCGAGGCCAGAAGAGAGACCTTGACGTTGCCGACCGCGCGGAGGTTGGAGAGATAGGTCAGCGTGAACGCGGGAAAGATATACGCCCAGCCGATCACTTTGAGATACTCCACGCCGTACCGGATGACCTCCGGATCGCTCGCGAAAATGCGCATGACGAAATGCGGAAAGATCAAAATAACGGCGGAGAGCAGGACGCCGACCGCCACGGAGATCTGCACCGTCAGGCCGATCAGGTCGCGGATGGGCCTGACCTCGCCTTTTCCCCAGTATCTCGCGGAAAGCGTCGCGGTACCCATGCAGATACCCCAGATAAACATCGTATAAAACAGGTACAGCTGGTTGCACTGATTGACCGCCGCAAGCTGCAGGCCGCCGAGCTGGCCGACCATGACGGTATCCAGCATGTTGACGGCCACATTCACAAAATTGTGCAGCGCGACCGGAATCCCGAACGCGAGCACCTGTCTGATAATTTCCTTTTTATCGTACATGGAGTTCCTCCGACTATCGTTTTTCTTCGGCAGCCCGGGATCCGTGCGGATTGCCGGCGCGGGAACGGGCGGTTCCGGCCGGGCGGGATCTTCGGAAAGCCTGTCCGGGAAATATGCCGGGCTCGGCGCACCGAGTCGGCCCGCCGAATCGGCACGACCGAGTCGGCACGACGAAGCGTCGTTACTTCCCCGCTTCCGGATGGTTCTCCACCAATCCGATTCTGCCGCTGTTACTTTTTTCCTCTCAGATCTTCCGCGAGAGCATGAAGACGCTGCAGACGGTGATTGACGCCGGAGCGGGAAAGGTTCGGCTCCAGCAGTTTGCCGATCTCGCGGAGCGTCAGGTCCGGGTTTTCGAGCCGGATGTCCGCGACCGCGCGCAGCTCGTCCGAAAGCCACATCCGGCCTTTTTCCTTAAAGATCAGCCGGATGTCCGCGGCCTGCTGGATGCCGGCGTCCAGCGCCTTATCCTGGTTCGCGTTTTCGCAGTTGAGCTGCCGATTGACCTTGTTGCGGACCTCCTTAACGATCTTGACGTTCATCATATTCATGGAGGAGACGCAGGCGCCCATATAGGTCAGCAGATCTTCGATATTTTCGCTTTCTTTATAATAAATCACATGTACGCCGCGCCGGATGGAGATCTTCGGCTCCTCGAGCACTTCGCCGATCAGCGTGGCAAGATCCCGACAGAGATTCATGCGGGTGATGTCGAATTCCAGATGGTAATCCTTCTGCGGGTCGGAGATGCTGCCGCAGACCAAATACGCGCCGCGCAGAAAATACGAGAAGCTCTCCTCGTTTTCCAGATTCGCGCGGTTGATGCGCAGGTGCGGCTCTTTTTCCGAATGATTAAATATCGAAAGCAGACGCCTCCGTTCGGCGGCGCTGTCGATGCTCACATGGTACAGCGTGCCGCGAACGCGCTCATGAAAGCTGATCTTGGCGGAGATTCCGCAGTGGAGGGCGAGACTTTCTGCAAAAAGGCGCGCCGTCGGCTCATGCGCGACGGAAAAACAGATCTCCTCCGCGGAATACTTTCGCGAAAAAAGCAAAAAGCCGTAAAGCAGCGCATGGAGGAAAGGTTCTTCCTCCGGCACGCGGCGGCAAAGCTCGTCTTTCAGTTCACTTGCGAAGGACATGGCCGCTCCTCCTTAAAATCCGAGAAATTTCACTTCCGGTTCCAGAAGGAACCCGGTCTGCTCCCGGACGGTCTTTTGTACATGGTCTATCAGCGCCAAAACCTCCCGGCAGGTCGCGCCGCCCCGGTTGACGACGAAGCCGGCGTGTTTCTCGCTGACCTCGGCGCCGCCGATCCGGAAGCCCTTGAGCCCGCACCGGTCGATCAGTTCCGCCGCAAAGGCTCCCTCCGGCCGCTTGAACGTGCTTCCGGCACTTGGGAGATCCATCGGCTGCTTCTCGAAGCGCCTTCGGATCAGTTCCTCCATCCGCTCCCCGATTTCAGCGGGATCACCTTTCCGGAGCTGAAAATACGCGCCCGTGATGATCCGCTCCCCGTCCGTATAGGCGCTGCGGCGATAAGACATCGCAAGTTCCTGTGATTCAAGGTGGCCGGCGCTTCCGTCCGCGTTCAGATGCTCCGCGGCGATCAGAACGTCCTTGATCTCGCCGCCGTAGGCGCCCGCGTTCATATAAACCCCGCCGCCGACCGATCCGGGAATGCCGTAGGCGAATTCCAGACCTGTAAAGCCTTTTTCCTTTGCATAGTTGCAGAGCGACGCGAGGCTGACGCCCGCATCGGCGAAGACGATAGTTTCGTCGGCCATGCGCAGCCCGGCGAACAGGTTTCCGATATGGATGACGGCGCCGCGGATGCCCTCGTCGGAGACAAGGAGGTCGGAGCCTTTTCCGATCACCTCCCGCGGGACGGAATTCGCCTCGCAGTAGGCAAGGATTTTGGCAAGCTGATCCCGGTTTTCCGGCTCCAGCAGGATATCGGCCGGGCCGCCGATCCGGAAGCTCGTATAGTTCGCCATCGGCGCATCCAAAATATAGCTGATCGCATTTTTATCCGCAAAAGCGGCGAAACGACTGACAGAATCCAAGCCCGGGACCTCCCCTGTTTTCAGTTGTCGAGCGTGAAAAAGGTTTCCCACTCGCTCTCGTCGAGCTCCTCTTCCTGGGGCGGCATGCCGAGCAGATTCAGCAGCTCCTGCGCGGCGTTGTGGCCCATCCGCTTCTGGCGGTTGTTCATGGCCGCGACTTCGATGATCACCGCGAGGTTGCGCCCGGGCTTCACCGGGATCGTCACCAGCGGCAGCTTCACGTCGAGGATCGTGGTATAGATATCGGCTGCGCCCATCCGGTCGTAGGCCCTGGTGTCGTCCCACTGCTCAAGCTGGATGACCATGTCGATCTTCTCCGTCGTCTTGACGGCGCCCATGCCGAAGAGGTTCCGCGCGTTGATGATCCCGACGCCGCGCAGCTCCATGAAATGGCGGATATTCTCCGGAGCGGCCCCGACGACGGCGCGCGGCGACACGCGGCGGATCTCGACCGCGTCGTCGGCGATCAGGCGGTGGCCGCGCTTGATGAGCTCCAGCGCGATCTCGCTCTTGCCCACGCCGCTTTCGCCGAAGAGCAGGATGCCCTCGCCGTAGACCTCCACGAGAACGCCGTGCCGTGTGATCCGCTTGGCCAGCGCGACGCTCAGGCTGACCGTCAGCGCGGCCATGAATTCGGAGGTGCCCTCCGAGGTGCGCAGGATCGGGACGGAATACTTCTCCGCCACGGCGGCGATTTCTTTGGCGACCGTGAGATTCCAGGTCGTGATGACGACCTTCGGGCGACTGGAGAAATAGAGGTCGACCATCTCCAGCCTTTTTTCCTTGGAAAGCCCGCTCAGATAGCCGAATTCGCTTTTTCCGATGATCTGGATTCGTTCCGGATCGAAATACTTATAAAAACCGGCGAACTGAAGGCCCGGCCGGTTGAGCTCGGCCGTCTCGATCACGATCTCGTCGAGATTCTCCGGAACCCAGACCTGCTCAAGATGGTACTCCTTGATCAGCTTGGTCAGCTTAACGCTGTATCCCGCCATAGACTTCCCTCCCGGAAAATAGATTTCCGCACATACTAATTTATATTATATAACTCGGCTATGTCAATTTCAATGCACAGTTTCGACAGAGGGCAAGCTTTCCGCCAAAAGATCCGGGAGGAGGAGTTTTTTTCCTTCAGGAAAAGGGCCGAAAAATATTTGAATTTTCAGGAAGTGCCCTATTCAATTTGGAAGAGTTATGGTAGAATATATGGTACAAATCTTTTTGAATGGAGGATCTGTATGGCAAGATTTAAAAAAACCATGGACGGCAATACAGCGGCGGCTCACGTATCCTATGCGTTCACCGACGTTGCCGCGATCTACCCGATCACCCCGTCCTCCGTCATGGCCGAGCTTGCGGATAAGTGGTCCGCAAACGGCAGGACCAACATCTTCGGCAGCCGCGTAAAAGTTATCGAAATGCAGTCCGAAGCCGGCGCCGCCGGCACGGTGCACGGTTCCCTTGCAGCCGGCGCGCTGACCACCACATTCACCGCCTCCCAAGGTCTGCTGCTGATGATCCCTAACATGTATAAGATCGCCGGCGAACAGCTCCCGGCGGTCATCAACGTCTCCGCCCGCGCCGTCGCCTCCCATGCGCTGAGCATCTTCGGCGACCACTCCGACGTTTACGCGTGCAGACAGACCGGTTTTGCCATGCTCTGCTCCGGCAATCCGCAGGAGGTTATGGATCTCTGCGCGGTCGCCCACCTTTCCGCGATCAAAGGCAGGGTTCCGTTCCTCCATTTCTTCGACGGCTTCCGCACCTCCCACGAAATTCAAAAAATTGAGGTCTGGGATTACGACCAGCTCAAGGCTCTGACCGATTTCGACGCGATCCGCGCCTTCCGCGAGCATGCGCTGAACCCGAACCATCCGGTCACCCGCGGCACCAACCAGAACCCGGACATCTTCTTCCAGGCCCGCGAGTCCTGCAATAGGTTTTATGACGCCCTCCCCGAAGTGGTCGAGGAGTATATGAAGAAAGTCAACGCCGTGATCGGCACCGACTACAAACTCTTCAACTATTATGGCGCTCCGGATGCCGAGCACGTCATCGTCGCCATGGGCTCCGTCTGCGACACGATCGAAGAGACCATCGACTATCTGAATGCCCGCGGCGGAAAATACGGCCTCGTCAAGGTCCGCCTCTACCGCCCGTTCAGCAAAAAGCACCTTCTTGCCGCCCTGCCGGAGACGGTCAAAACCATCTCCGTCCTCGACCGCACCAAGGAACCCGGCGCTCTCGGCGAGCCGCTCTTCCTCGATATCGCCGCGGCGGTCAAGGGCACGCCGTTTGAAGCCGCAAAGCTCTTCGGCGGCAGATACGGCCTCGGCTCCAAGGATACCACGCCCGCCCAGATCATCGCCGTCTACCGCAACGCGGAATCCGGCGCCAAGCAGGAATTCACGATCGGCATCGACGACGACGTCACCCATCTCTCCCTTGATGCTTCGGAATGCCCGGACACCACGCCCTCCGGCAACACCAACTGCATATTCTGGGGACTCGGCTCGGACGGCACGGTCGGCGCGAACAAAAACTCCATCAAGATCATCGGCGACCACACCGACCTCTATGCGCAGGGCTACTTCGCCTACGACTCCAAAAAGTCCGGCGGCGTGACCGTCTCACACCTGCGCTTCGGCCCCAACCCGATCAAATCCACGTACTACATCAATAAGGCGGATTTCGTCGCCTGCCATAATCCCTCCTACGTCACGAAATACGATATGGTTTCCGTGCTCAAAAAGGGCGGCAAATTCCTGCTCAACTGCGGCTGGAACCTCGAAGAGATCGATGAGCACCTGCCCGGCTCCGTAAAACGCTTCATCGCGGAGAATGAGATTGAATTCTATACCATCGACGGCATCGGCATCGCCCGCGAGCTCGGCCTCGGCGGCAGAATCAACACGATCCTGCAGTCCGCATTCTTTAAAATCGCCAAAATCATCCCGGCCGAGGATGCCGTGACCTATATGAAAGCGGCGGCAAAAGCCTCCTATGGAGAAAAGGGAGACGCCGTCGTCGCCATGAACTATGCGGCGATCGACCGCGGCATGGACGGCGTCGTGAAAGTCGACTATCCGGCCGAAGCGTGGAAACAGGCGGAGGGAGAAATCCCGGTCCCCGTCGCGGAAGGCAGCCGCAGGGATCTCGTCGATTTCGTCAACCGCGTGCTCTTCCCGGCCGTCGCTCAAAAGGGCGACACGCTCCCCGTCTCCGCGTTCCGCGGAATCGAGGACGGCACGATGCCCGCCGGCACCGCCGCCTACGAAAAACGCGGCATCGCCGTCGACGTGCCGGTCTGGAAACCGGAGAACTGCATCCAGTGCAACTTCTGCTCCTATGTCTGCCCGCACGCCACAATCCGCCCGGCCGTCATGACCGACGCGGAGCTCGCCGCCGCCCCGGAGGGCATGAAATCCGTCCCGATGACCGGCATGCCCGGCCTGCACTTTGCTGTGACGATCTCCGCGCTCGACTGCACCGGCTGCGGCTCCTGCATCAACGTCTGCCCCGGCAGAAAGGGCGAAAAAGCCCTCGCTGCCGACAGCCTCGAGAACCAGCTCCATGAGCAGGAGATTTTCGAATACGGCATCTCCCTCCCGGAGAAACCGGAGCTTCACGAAAAATTCAAACCGGCCACGCTCAAGGGCAGCCAGTTCAAACAGCCGCTGCTGGAGTTCTCCGGTGCCTGCGCGGGCTGCGGCGAAACGCCTTATGCGAAGCTTGTCACCCAGCTCTTCGGCGACCGGATGTATATCGCCAACGCCACGGGCTGCTCCTCCATCTGGGGCGGCTCCGCTCCTTCCACCCCTTACACCGTCAACAAGGAAGGCAAGGGCCCGGCCTGGGCGAACTCCCTCTTTGAGGACAACGCCGAATACGGCTACGGCATGCTGCTCGGCCAGGATGCGATCCGCGCGAGCCTGATCGAAAAAGTGAAGGCCGTCGCGGAATCCGGCAAAAACGAGGCTGTTTCCGCCGCCGCGAAGGAGTACCTCGACACCGTCGACAACGGCGCCGAAAATGCCGCCGCGGCCGAAAAGCTCGTCGCCGCGCTCGAAGCTTGCGGCTGCGAGGAAGCGAAGGAGATCCTGAAAGAGAAGGACTACCTCGCCAAGAAATCCGTTTGGGCGTTCGGCGGAGACGGCTGGGCCTACGACATCGGCTTCGGAGGGCTCGACCACGTCATCGCCTCCGGCAGAAACATCAATATTCTCGTCTTCGATACCGAGGTCTATTCCAACACCGGCGGCCAGTCCTCCAAGGCCACCCCGACCGGCGCCGTCGCACAGTTCGCCGCCGCCGGCAAGGACGTCAAGAAAAAGGATCTTGCGGCGATTGCCATGAGCTACGGCTACGTCTATGTCGCTCAGGTCGCGCAGGGCTCCGACATGTCCCAGTGCGTCAAGGCGATGGCGGAGGCCGAGAGCTACGACGGGCCTTCCCTGATTATCGCCTACGCGCCGTGCATCAACCACGGCATCAAGGGCGGCATGGGCAACTCCATGGGTGAAGAGAAACGGGCGGTCGAAGCCGGTTACTGGCATCTGTTCCGCTTCGATCCGAGGCTCGCCACCGAAGGGAAGAATCCGTTCCAGCTCGACAGCAAGGCCCCAACCGCCAGCTACCGCGACTTCATCACGAACGAGGTCCGCTACAGCAGCCTGCTCCGCACCTTCCCGGACCGCGCCGAAACTCTGTTTGAAAAAGCAGAAAAGAACGCCGTGGAAAAATTCGAACACCTCGAACAGCTCACCAAGCTCCCTATGGAATAAAATTTATCCGATACAAGAGCACGCCGCTCCCGGCATGGGAACGGCGTGTTTTTTTAGGCGCTTTTCCCGACAGCACACAGGAAAGCAAACCTCCTCCGCCCCGGAGGGCGGCGCCCATGAGGGTTCTTTCGCCCGGAGAGCCCGAAGATTCGCATATGGGGTATTGCCGCGCGCTGAGAGAGCCCTCTCGGCGGCACATAAAGAAAGATCTTTTTCCGTCCAAAGGGAGGCACTCACCCGGGCACAAAAAATGCCCGTACGAAAAAATCGCACGAGCATCGAAATTATTTTCCCCTGCCGACCGTCTCCGCGGAGGATGCCGTCACCGGCAGGCTTCGAGAAAGGCCGAAAGCAGCTTACGGCTGATCTCATCCTTCTCAAACATGTGCTCCGGGTGCCACTGGACGCCCATCAGAAAAGGATATTCCGGCGCATAAGCGGCCTCCACGAGACCGTCCTCCGAAACCG
>Ga0208826_1003555_pt1 | contig 10569 bp, 3 predicted proteins | sample AD_UKC115_MetaG_FD_184451 | JGI IMG/M metagenome (GOLD analysis project Ga0208826, IMG submission 184451) | Active sludge microbial communities of municipal wastewater-treating anaerobic digesters from Hong Kong - AD_UKC115_MetaG (SPAdes)... | ecosystem: Engineered > Bioreactor > Anaerobic >... | reverse complement strand
GGCGCGCGAAGCGCTTGCGCAAGGCGATGCCGATCTCGCCGCTCAACGCATCGATCAATTGGCCGAGCTTGTGCCTAACCATGCGGCCATCCCCGAATTGCGCAGCGAACTCGCGCAGCGGCGCGTGGCCGATTCGCAGGCGCAAGATCGCCAAATCGTGCGCGCCGAACGCGCGCTGAGCGAAGGCAGGCTCGCCGGCGGCGAAGGCGCGCAAGCGCTGTTCGCGGCAGCGCTGAAGCAGGGGGCCAACAACGCGTTGGCGAAAGCCGGTCTGCGCAAAGTCGGGCTCGCGTACGCGGCGCAGGCGAGCGCGAAGCTCGATGCGAACAATCTTGCGGCGGCCGAAGCGGCGCTGCGACAGGCCGAGGCGTTGGCCGGCGACAGCGACGATGTGCGTCGAGTGCGCGCGCGTCTGCGCGATCTGCGCGAATCCGATGCGATCGCACAGGAGCAAACCCGGGAGCCGAGTCTTGCCGATCGGGCGCGCATCGAGGAAATGCTTGGCGAGGCGGAGCGCGCTCTCGCGGCCGGAGTATTGATGGATCCCGGCGGCGCCTACGACAAATATCGCGCCGTGCTCGCCGTCGACGGTAACAACACGCGCGCGATGGAGGGGCTGAAGCGCATTGCGCCGCGGGCGCGTGCCTTGTTCGAGGAGGCGGTGACGAAGGACCGGCCCAATGCCGCGCGCGGCTATCTGGATGCGATATCCGGCACCGATCCTGGCAATCCCGCCCTGATTGGGCTGCGCGAACGCCTGGCCAACATCTATCTCGATCAGGCCGATCGCCACGTCGAACGCGGTCGACGCCAAGAAGCGCTGCGTGCGCTCGATGCGGCGCGTCAGTTGAACCCGACCAATCCGCGCAGCGCCGCACTGGAGGCGAAGATCGAAGGGTTGGCGCCCGGCAGTTGAGCGCAACCGGCCCGTTCCGGACGCCCGTTCCGAAAGGTCATCGAATCGGCAGGATCCTCGCCAGCGCCGTGCGCGCCGCCTCGAACGAAAAGTGCGAGCGCACGTTGGCGAGGCCGTTCGCGGACAACGTATTCCACAGTGTTTCGTCGTCGTGGAGGCGCAGGATCGCATCGGCGAAATCGCCTGGCGCATCGGCGACGAGCACATCGCGCCCCGCCTCCACGTGCATGCCTTCGACGGCGGTCGCCGTCGCCACCACCGGCAGGCCGTAGCTCATCGCCATGTTGACCTTGCCTTTGACGCCGGCGCCGACGCGCAGCGGTGCGATCGAAATGCGGCAGTTGTCCATGAACGGCGCGATGTCTTCGACGTAGCCGTGGACGATGACGTTGTCGCTGGCGAGTTCGCGCACCGCATCGACGATCTTGCTGCCGATGACATGCAGCTTCATTCGCGGTGCATGCGCAAGCACGAGCGGAAACACCTCGGCCACGAACCACTGCATGGCGTCAATGTTCGGCGGATGCTGGAAGCCGCCGACGAAAACGAGATCGGCACGTTCGGAGTAGTCCCGGCGCAGACCGTGGATTTCGTGCACGTTGCTCAGCACCTCGATGCGCGCCTGCGGCACCTCGTGCGCGAGCAGCGCCTGCTCCACCGGGCTGACGACCAGGCTGATATCGCATTCGCGCATCAATTTCAGTTCGGCGTCGCGCGTCGCCTCGGCCTGGCGCGCGAGTTCTGCGCTGCCGGCAAGCTCGGCGCTGCGTCGCTCGCGCAGATAGTGCAGGTCGACGGTGTCGAAAATCACGCTTGCGCGCGGCGCGTAATGGCGCAGGAGGTCGAGATATTTGCTCGCGACGTAGTGGCGAGACAGGATCGCTGCATCTAGCGAATCGCCGTTGTCGCGCAACCACGCGGCAGGGTCGTTGAAGAACGGGTGATACAGCGCTTCGACGCCGAGCGCTTGCAAGGCATTCGTATACTTTTCCGCATGCGCCCAGTTGTCGGGCAGGAAGCTGACCCGCCAGCCGGCTTCGCGCAGCAAACGCATCACGTTGAGCATGCGCAGCGAACCCGAATCCTGATCGGGCGTCGGCGTGTAGGCGTCGACGATGAGGACATGCCGCGGGTGGCGGAAGTTGGCGGCGCTGGCGGCGAATTTTTCGGAGTCGATCGGTGCTGGCTGCAAGGCGAGCGCATCGCGCCATTTGTCGAGGAATTTTTCGCGATTGACGATCTGGTACTGCTTGACGCCGCTGCCGGTGTCCGTGCCCGAAGTGATGCCCTCGAAATGCACCACGACCGAGCGCGGCTCGTAGAAAACTTTTTTGCCGGCGGCGCGGACGGCGAAGGCGAGATCGGTGTCTTCGTAGTAGGCGGGCGTATAGCGCGTATCGAAGCCACCGAGCTGCTCGAACAGCGCGCGCGGCAGCATGATCGCCGCGCCGGAGCAATAATCCGCTTCGCGCCGGTATTCGTAGCGTGGATCGGTGGGGTTGTCGAAGCGGCCGTAATTCCAGCCGGAGCCGTCGCGGAAAACGATGCCGCCGGCTTCTTGCAATCGACCGTCTGGATAGACGAGCTTGGCGCCGACGAGGCCGGCATCGGGTTCCTCGGCGAAGCAGGCGAGGAGGGCTTCGAGCCAACCCGACGTCACCACGGTATCGTTGTTGAGAAACAGGACGTATTCCCCGCGTGCGAGGGCCGCACCCGCGTTGCACGAGCCGATGAATCCAAGATTGCGCGCGTTGCGCACGACACGGATGCCGTCGATCCGCGCAAGCTGCTCTTGGGTGGCGTCGCTCGAACCGTCGTCGACGACGAGAACCTCGAATGGAATCGAACCCGCCTGTTCGCCGAGCGAACACAGGCAGGCGAGGGTGTATTCGATTTTGTTGTAGACCGGAACGACGATGCTGACCTGCGGCTGCTGCGATGTTGGCAGGGAGAACGCTTGTAGCGACGCGTCCTCGCAGGCCGATGGCGCGGAGACGATCGGCGCCGGCACCGGCGCGCCGCGCTTGCGCGCGAATTCCTCGCCGATACGTCGAAACGTGCCGGAGAGGCCGCGACGGGCGAGGCTGCCGCGCGTGCGCGAAACCGCACTGCGCACACGTTGAACCTGAAAGCCCGCGCGCGCGCGGGCGCCGCGCACCTTGCGCAGGACGAAACGCAGTGGGCCAGTGATCCGCCATGAAGTGCTCGCACGCATTTCCTGCAATTGCGAATCCAGCAGCAGAGCCCAGCGTGTGCGCTCGTCGAATTCGTCGTGTAGCTGCGCATGCGCGGTGACGAGGTTTGCGTGCTCATCGCCGAGAGTGAGGAAGCGTGCGTCGAGACCGGCGTACTCGTTGCCGAGTGCGACGAAGCGGGCGTCGAGACCGGCGTACTCGTTGCCGAGTGCGACGAAGCGGGCGTCCAGGTCTGCGTACTGTTCGCGAGCAAGGCGCAACTGCGCATCGAGATCCTGAGCCCAGAGGCTGCGTTCATCGAACAGCGCACGCAGCGCATCGTGGGCCTGAGCGAAGCGGGTGAGTTCGTCGCGAGCCGCGAGTTCGCGGGCGGCGGCGGCTTGCGCCCATTCGGTGCGCTCGACGAGGAGGCGTTCGCGTTCGGCGAGCGCTTCGTTGGCGGCATTCTCGCGAACGGAGGCGGCCTTCGCCCATTCGGTACGCTCGACGAGGAGGCGTTCGCGTTCGGCGAGCGCCTCGTTGGCGGCATTCTCGCGGGCGGCGGCGGCCTGTGCCCATTCGGTGCGCTCGACGAGGAGGCGTTCGCGTTCGGCGAGCGCCTCGTTGGCGGCATTCTCGCGGGTGGCGGCGGCCTGCGCCCATTCGGTGCGCTCGACGAGGAGACGTTCGCGTTCGGCGAGCGTTTTTTGTCCGCGGCGCAGATCGCGCTCGAGGTCGATCGCCCAGTCGACGCGTTGCGCCAATTCCGTTCGCTGCAAGGCCAATGCTTCGCTCAGCTGCGTGTTGCGGCGTTGCGCCTCGCCCAGCAGGCCGGCTCGCGTTTGAGCGAGATTGCCATCGAGCGTCGCCGATTGCGGCGGCGACGTTGCCGGTTGCGTCGTCGCCGGCAGCAGAGCGGCATAATCCGCCGCCATTTGCATGGCATCGCGCGGAACAAGTGCGGCGAGTTTCATCCGCGCCATCGCGATGGCGAGGCGATTCTGCGCAAGGCGTGCGATGCAGGCCGCCACCGCGCCGGGTTCGGGGTCGACGAGCCAGCCGGTGACGCCGTCGTCGATGCGCTCGGCGAGCGCGCCGACGCGTGTGCCGACGACGGGAATGCAAAGGCTGAACATTTCCGACAGGGTGTAGCTGAAGGTTTCCGCCACCGTCGGCAACAGCAGGGCGGCATCGGGGCGCAGACGGGCAAGCAGGGCCGGCAATTCGTCGCGACGGTAGTCGAGCACGATGTGCACGTTGGCCTCACCGAAAAATTGCTCGCCTTCGGCGCCCGCGCCGAGCAGATAGATGTCGGCGTATTGGCGCAGCTCAGGCAGCGCGGCACGCAGCAATTGCGCACCTTTTCCTTGGCGTACGCGTCCCGGCACGACCAGACGCAAGCGCTCGCGCGCGGGCGGCGCGGGTACGGGTGCGGGCGACCCTGGCGGCCACGGGGCGAGACCGTGTGCGATGACCGTCGCGCGCAAGGCAGCGAAGCGTGGCTCGACGCGCAACAGGTTGTGCAAGGCCGTGCGACTCGGAGCGATGAGGCCGACGTTGGCAGCGAGCGCTGCGGTGGCGAAGTCATCGCGCAAGCGACGCCAGTAAGCGGGGTCGCGCTCGGCGAATTCGAAGTCCGTCGGCGCGCGGTCGAGATCGGCGACCAACTGCGCGTCGTCGAAGGCGAGCCGTGGGTCGCCGAAATCGCGGTGCAGGATCGGCCAGCAGGGATAGCAATCGTGCGCGATCAGCCACGTCGGTCGCCCGGTCCGCAGCACGTCGAGGCTATGCCCGATCAACGAGGAAACCAGGACCGCATCGACGCGGAAATCGCGCAGGATGGCATCGAGAAAATGGCGATAGGTCGCATCCCCGGTCGTGCTGCTGCGGATTGGATCGGGCAGGGTCGCGCTGCGCAACGCCGGCAGGGTCGATGCAGCGTCGAGCAGGTCGAGCGATTCGCCATAGCGGCGGCGCGGAAAATTGCCGCGCGCAACGAGGACGAGGTGATGATGCGCGCCGTCGGCGGTGGCGAGGTCGCGCACGAAACGTTCGGCGCCGCCCCCCCAGCCGTGCAGGACATGCAGGATCACCCCTCGCTCATCGAGCCCGAAGTACGCGGGGGGCGCGACGGACGCTTCCGCATCGAGCGCGGCGCAGACTTTTTCACGCAGTTCGCCAAGTGGCGATGGCGGCACCGCATCGCCGCCGGGCGGCACCAATGCCGGGCCGCGCAAGGTACGCGTCGGATCGGCAACGTAGAGATGATCGAGTACGACGCTGCGCAGCGGCGACAGCGTTTGCGGCAGGCGATGGGCATCGATCGTGTTCACGTCGAAATGCAGCAGATACGCACCGTTCCACAGGCTCAGCAGGGGCGAAAACGCTGAGGCTTCGATGACGCTGTTGCGAGCGTACGCATGGCAAAGCGCATCGATGGTCGCCGCATCGGTCGTGCTGTGCGCGCCGGCAATCAAGGGCGAGCGTTCCGGCTCGACATTGTCGAGCGGCGAAGCGACAAGGACGTTTTCCGTGCGCATGGCACGCGCAAGGCGTGCGAACCAATGCGGGGGAAGCATCGTATTGGCGCGCAGCAGGATCAGATCCTCGCCCGGCCAGGTACGCATGGCGGCGCGCAACACGGCAAGTGCGTCGTTGCCGTCGATTGGGGTGCGATCAGGATGAGTGCTGTCGGTGGCGCTGGCGCCGAACAAGGCAAGGTTGGCGGATGAGGCCGCACGCACGTGTTCGAGCCAGGATGAGGCAGCGACTTCGGTGCCGAACACGCACAGACGTGGTCGGGATTGGCGAGTGAGTTCAGTCAAGACGAAATCCGTGGCGTGAAGCAGTGAGGGAGGCGGGCCTGCGCACACCCGGCGTCGTCGCACCAGGCGCATTCCTCGCCATGTCGGCGGTGGCGCGGTCGCCGTGTGCCGCGATGTGGCGATATTGCCTTGGGAGCATCTGCAAATTCCGTGGCCGATTGTGGCAAAACGGCGAAATTATCGCGGATGCGGCGTACAAAGTCATTGTAATACCGTGGCGTTCAGGCCGATCCGGTAGACTTCGCCGCGTTGTCATTTCTGGTCGAACCGCGCTTTGTCCTTTTTCTCCGCATCGCTGCACACGCTTGGCTACGTCTGGCGTTTCGTGCGTGCGCCTTTCTGGATCGGTTTCGGCTTCGCAGTCGGCTTCTTGCCGTTGTACGTGCAGAACCTCGATGCACAACTGCGCAGCCGCTTCGACGATTTTTCCTGGGACGTGCCCAGTCGCGTCTACGCGCGCCCACTTGAACTGCGCGTGGGCATGCCGATGTCGGCCGACGTGTTGTTGCTCGAACTCGATGCCGCACGCTACGAGGCCGATGCGACGGCTCGGGTTCCCGGTACGTTTGCGCGCAATGGGACGAAGTTCGTCATCGCGCGGCGCACTTTTGTCGATGCGGAAGGGGCCCAGAAATCACGCCGTATAGCGCTCACCCTGGCGGCGAGCGCGGTTGCGAGCATCGCCGATGCGGATACGGGCGCGACCCTCGATCACGCGCGCCTGGATCCCGCGCGCATCGCTACCTTGTACGGCGCCGATCAGGAAGAGCGACGCGTGGTCAAGCTCGAACAACTGCCGCCATTGCTGGTGGCCGGATTGCAGGCCGTCGAGGATCGCGAATTCAAGCACCACCATGGCATCAACACCTTCGCCATCGTGCGGGCGATGCTGGCCAATCTGTTCGCCGGCCATGCGGTGCAGGGCGGCAGCACCCTGACCCAGCAATTGGTCAAGAACCTTTTTCTCGACAGCAGCCGGAAATTCACGCGCAAGTTCAACGAAGCGATTCTCGCGTTGCTGATCGAGGCGCGCTACGACAAACATCGCATTCTCGAAACCTACTGCAACGAAGTGTTTCTCGGTCAGCAGGGCGGGCAGGCCGTGCACGGGTTTGCCGCGGCCGCCGAATTTTATTTCGGCCGCGACATGAAAGATCTGAAGCCGAGCGAAATCGCCTTGCTCATCGGCATGGTGCAGGGGCCGAGTCTGTACGATCCGCGCCGCAATCCCGAGCGTGCGCGCACGCGGCGCAATGTGGTGCTCAATTCGCTGTTCGAGACCGGGTTGATCGATGCCGACACGCTCAAGTCCGCGCGTGCCGCGGCGCTCGGCGTGGCCGATACGCCGGGCCTGCCGCGCAATCGCTATCCGGCGTTTCTCGATTTGGTGCGAACGCAACTCGCGCGCGACTATCCCGACGCACAACTCCAGCGTGCGGGGCTGGTCGTTTACACCACGTTGGCGCCGTCGACGCAGATTTTGGCCGAGCAGGCATTGATCAAAACGCTCGATGGCCTCGGTAAAAAACAGGCCGAGACGCAGGGCGCGATGATCGTGACCGGCGCGCGCGATGGCGAAGTGCAGGCGCTCATCGGCGGGCGCGATCCGACCGACCCCGGGTTCGATCGTGCGCTCGACGCGCGCCGACCGATCGGCTCGCTGGTCAAACCTTTCATCGATCTGGTGGCGCTGGCGCAGCCGGACAAATACTCGCTCGCGACCCTGCTCGACGATTCGCCGGTCGACATGGCGATGCCGAACGGTTCGCGCTGGACGCCGCAGAACGACGATCGCATCGCGCATGGCCAGGTTGCGCTCATCGACGCGCTCGCGCATTCGTACAACCTGGCTACGGTACACTTGGGGCTTGCGCTCGGTTTGCCGAAAATCCGCGGCTTGCTCGAATCGTTCGGTTTGGATGCGCAGATCAACCCGAATCCTTCGTTGTTGCTCGGCGCGGTCGATCTGTCGCCGTTTCAAGTCGCGCAGATGTATCAGTATTTTGCGGCCGACGGGCATGCCTTGCCGCTGCGTGCGCTGCGGGGCGTGGTCGATGCGCAGGGCAAACCGCTCGCGCGCTACGGCGTGAAGCCCGGTGCCGGCAATTACATTCAACCGGCGCGATTGGTCACGTTCGCCATGCAGGACGTGGTCGCGCACGGCACCGCGCATTCGATCGCCGATCAGGGCCTGGATGGGTTGCATGCCGCGGGCAAGACCGGCACCAGCGACTCGCAACGCGACTCGTGGTTTGCCGGGTTTACCGGATCGCACCTCGCCGTCGCTTGGGTGGGCCGCGACGACAACAAGGTCACCGGGTTGTGGAGTTGGTCTGGCGGCGTCGCCGCGTGGATCGGGTTGTTCAAAAAACTGCCGAGTGCGCCGCTGGATGTGCCGATGGAGGGCATCGACATGGTCGCGATCAATCCGCAAACGGGCGAGCGCACCGACGCGCAATGTGCCGGCGCGCGGCAATTGCCGTTCATGGCCGGCTTCGCGCCGACCGCGACCGATCATTGCGTGATGCAAGAAATCCGTTCGGTTTTTGAGGGAACGCCGTAAACTAGGCGGCAATACTTGTTGGGCCGGCGCTGTCGGAACGAGGAAGTCGCCCGCCATTGTTGAAACGTTCGAGGAAACAGATGAAATTTTTTCGATTCGCGATGCTCGCCATGGTTTGCGCGGCATTGCTCTGTGCCTGCACCCAGCCCGCGCCACCGGCAAAAGCCGCGGCCAAGCCGGATCGCGACCCCGCGGCGGCAGTCGCCGCGATTCGTGCGGCCGGCGCCAAACTCGAATCTGCCGTCGAGGTGAAACCCCTGCGCGATCCCGCCGTAGACGGGTGGTTCAATCAGGCGCACACCTTCGAGCTGAAGGCGCAATATGCGCAAGCGCTGGATGCCGTGCGGCACGCAGAAAAAATCGCCGGCGCGGCACCGGATATTTCCCAGTTCGAAGCCGAGCTGCTGGTCGAGTTGCGCGAATGGCGCCAGGCCGGGGATGTCGCCCAGCGAGCCTGGGATGGCGGGCCGAAAGTCGGCGCCCTGTGCGCACGCAACCAACAAACGCTGGTTGAGGTGCGCAGCGCCCTCGGCGATGCGCTTGGCGCCGAGCAGGCGCGCGTGCAGGTGGCCGCGTGCAAGCAGGCGGCGCCGGCGCGCTACTGACGCGTTGGTGTTGCGCATGGCTTCCACTCGCACGCGGCGTTCCGGCGAACGCCGGAATTGCGCCGATGTTTTGCCCATTCGAGCGAACGGTTTGCGCTCGAACAGCGGCGCGTGGCCGCACTCGCGTGCGTCCGCCGAGCCACGAGCATCGCGTGGGTTGATTCCGGCCAGTGCCGGGATATCGTTCTTGCGCAGGGATGTGCGAGTGCGATGAACTCTCGGCAGAGCGCGCGCGAATTGCTTGGCGAGGAAGGCCCGTTCGCGCAGGATGGGCCGAACTTCGCCCCGCGCGAATCGCAACAGGCCATGGCCGAAGCGGTGGAGGAGGCGATCGCGAATCGCGACATTCTGATCGCCGAAGCCGGCACCGGCACGGGCAAGACTTTCGCCTATCTCGTGCCCGCATTGCGCTCGGGTAAACGCGTGATCGTGTCGACCGGCACCAAGACCCTGCAGGATCAATTGTTCCATCGCGACCTGCCGCGCGTGCGCGCGACGCTCGGCGCGCGCCTGAAGACGAGCCTGCTCAAGGGGCGGGCGAATTACCTTTGCCTTTATCGAGTCGATCAACTCGGTCGCGACGGGCGCTTGGCCTCACGCGAGCAAGTCGCGCACTTGCAGGCGATTCGCGCGTGGTCCAAGCGCACGGGTTCGGGCGATCGCGGCGAGTTTGCCGAGGTGCCGGAGGATTCGCCGCTGTGGCCGCGCGTGACCTCGACCGCGGAAAATTGCCTCGGTGCGGAATGCCCGATGTATGCCGACTGCTTCGTGGTCAAGGCGCGCCGCGCCGCGCAGGAGGCCGATCTCGTCGTCGTCAATCATCACCTGTTGTTTGCCGATCTTGCGATGAAACAGGAAGGTTTCGGTGAAATCCTGCCGGGCGCACAGGCCTTCATCCTCGATGAAGCGCATCAGATTCCCGAACTGGCCGGCGGTTTTTTTTCCACCAGCGTGACCTCGCGCCAGATCAGTGAACTGGCCCAGGACACACTGGCCGAGTGCGCGTCGGTGACGGGCGCATTGGCGACCCTGCGCGAGCCGATCGAGGCCGTGGCGCCGACGCTGCGGCGCTTGCGTCTGGCGCTGGACTCGCTGCCGCCGAAGGGTGCGTTCGACCTGCTCGACGGCAACGCGGATATCGAAGAAGCCTTGCGCGCGCTCGAGGAGGCGCTGGTCAAGTTGGTCGATGCGCTGGCGCCGCACACCGAGCGTTCGCGCGGCATGGACAGCGTGCATCAACGCGGCGAGGCGCTTTGCCAGCGGCTGCATACCGTGCTCGATGGCAGCGCGCACGAGGCAGTGCATTGGTACGAGCTGTCGCAGCATGGCTTTGCCTTCCACGCCACGCCGCTCGACCTTGCGCCGCCGATGCGCGCGCTGCGCGAAGCCGCGCATGCGAGCTGGATATTCACCTCGGCCACGCTGTCGGTAGCGGGCGATTTCCGGCACTTCGCGCGCCAGCTTGGCCTCGACGATCCGCTGGCGC
>Ga0208826_1003554_pt1 | contig 10569 bp, 9 predicted proteins | sample AD_UKC115_MetaG_FD_184451 | JGI IMG/M metagenome (GOLD analysis project Ga0208826, IMG submission 184451) | Active sludge microbial communities of municipal wastewater-treating anaerobic digesters from Hong Kong - AD_UKC115_MetaG (SPAdes)... | ecosystem: Engineered > Bioreactor > Anaerobic >... | reverse complement strand
ACAGCATGACTGAAAAAACGCTATTCATGATTAATCGTTTACAGTCGTATGCGAATGTTGTAAATAATCCAGAATTGCTTGAAAGTATAAAATATACGGCTTCGGATTTGAAAAAATCGAGAGATACCGATGTTGTAGGTATTTGCAATACGGTGCTTGCCAAGTCTAATGCCAATGCTGCTGCTATTGTGACTTATGGCGTTACTGCTGCTATGATAACTGAATTACAGGCTGCTATTACTGCTTATTCGGCTACACTTGCCAAACCAAAGGCTGCTAAATCGCAAACTAAAACGGCTACTGAAAACCTTACCAAACTGTTTAAAGAAGCTGATGAACTTTTAGTTAAGCGTTTGGATTTGGATATTGAACTGTTTAAAACTTCGAAACCCGAATTTTACAGTCAATATAAAACTGCCCGAATTATTATCCCAACAGGTGGGGGTGCTACTTCTGTTTTAGGCAGTGTTAACCTTGCAGGAAGCGGTGAACCACTGAAAGGGGTGTCGTTTACTTTTGTTGCTGAAACCAATGGAATGATGAAAGCTGCTGCTACAAACGAAACTGCAAAGCCGATAGTTAAAAAGAGTGCCGATAAAGGTAAATTCCGTGCTACATTGCCAGAAAATACATATCGTGTAATAATTGAAAAAATTGGTTACAAAAAACAGGAAGTAACAATAACCGTTGCAAATGGTGAAACTACAAACTTGAATATTGAACTAGAAAAGAATTAAGCAAAGATTGCCCCGCAAACATGCGGGGCAATCTTTTATTGTATCTACAAAGGTTATTTGTATGAAAAAATTATCCTGAGCCAATTAAAGTGTATCAATTACCTTTTTAAGTTTAGCGGTAACCTGTTGGGCAACGTCTCCCAACGCAGGGTTGGTAATGGCTTGCATTGAGGCAATCGGGTTAACGGCGGCTATTTCAATTTTATCCTGACTTTGTTCAATAACAAGCACATTGCAGGGTAACATGGTTCCTATTTTATCCTCAGCCTGTAAAGCCTTTAATGCAAATGGTGGGTTACATGCGCCTAATATGGTATATCGCTTAAAATCAACATTAAGTTTTTCTTTTAACTTTTCGTGCATGTTTATTTCAGTAATAACGCCAAACCCTTCGGTTTTTAGAGCTTCATTGGTTAACTTAATTGCTTCATCAAATGAAGTATTAAGTAATTTGCTAAAATAGTATTCCATAGTTTTAGAATTTAGATGTTTAAAAATATTGTCAATTTATTTAGCGAGCTGTAAAATCCTGAAAGCCCCCCGGGCTACTATAACAAAGACAAGTGAGCCTACAATTAAATCGGGAAGTTTGGAAGATAATAATAATACTAAAATACCTGCTATAATTACGCCTATACTGATAAGTACATCATTGGCAAGAAATATCTTTCCGGCTTTTATATGTACTTCATCTTTGGTTTTAGCTTTTTGCAATAAATAGAGGCTTAGAGCATTTCCGATAAATGTAAAAGATGCAACAATTATCATGGTTTTATAATCAGGTATATGTTCGTACCCTAAAAATCTTCTAATAACCTCAAATAACCCGGCAATTGCAAGCGTAAGCTGTAAATAACCGCTTATTTTAGCAACAACTTTTTTCTTTGAGAGCGCTTTGCCAACTACAAACAAACTGATACCAAAAACAAGTGCATCGGCCAACATATCGAGGCTATCTGCAACAAGACCCATTGAGTTGGCCAACAGGCCTGCAATGAGTTCGATAACGAAAAAAGAAAAATTAATACCAAATACCCAAAAAAATAGTTTTTTCTCGTCCCTTTCTTCTGAAATTAAAAAATCATCCGGCAACGCTTCTTTTGCTATGATTTTTGTATCGAGCTTCAAACTGTCAATAGTTTGAAAAATAACATCGTTATCCCCAGAATGAAATACTTCGAGTTTCCTGTTGGGTATATCGAAATGCAATGATTTTATTGAACCTACACCCTGGAGTTTTAACCTGATTAATTGTTCTTCCGAAGAACAATCCATTTTTGAAATATTGAAGGTTGTCTTATTCATCTTATAAAACTTTACAACCATCGTTTGACCATGCTTAGCCAAACGATGGCTATTTTTAGTAACTTATTTAAGGCTTTCGGTATAAATATGATTTAAACGAAGCATTTTATAATAATCATCGAAAATTAACAAATCGGCATCTGATTTGAAATGTAAATCAATTAAATCATGAAACTTTTTATTGCTTGCAAATGATGTTTCAATATTTTTGAGTGTTAATTCTTTCAAAGGGTTACTGGCGGCTTCGCTAAAGAAATATCTTGTTTTTGAAACAGACTGATTGGATTTAGGGCTTGTGGTTGATTTTTCTATAATCCGATAAACTGTAATTGGCCCTTTGTCGATAATTTCATATTCTTTATCCTGAAATACCCTGTATTCCTTACCATCGCACAAGCGAAATCCCCAAATTTCCGATTTAGATAATTTAATGGTACTATCACGATGGGTAACCTTTACTGTTTTTGAGCCGAAAAAATCGGAGGTGCTTATTTTATGTTTTTCGGTAAGGCAGTTTATTTCGTAGGTGAGCTTGCCTGTAGAAAAATCGTTAGCTGACAGATATAAGCCACTTTTATTTGAAAGAGCTTCGTTAGATTGTCCAAATGTTGAACTTATTAATGCTAAGCCAACAATAGCGAGTGATAATAATTTTGTCTTCATAATTTTAAAATTTTGGAATTAATACTAAAAAGCATATTCATTTTTTTATTACTGAAAGAATTGTTTCGTTTAATGTAAAGTGACCCGTTTTCGGATTAATTTCAGACAACATCTCATCGGTTGTGTATTTGTCGCAAACGGTTTTGTGTACAAAGGTATCGGTAAGGGCATATTTACGAAGGTTGGCCAAGGTAAGCATGAATACCGCATTTTGATTTCTTGTACTGAAATAAAAATAGGTGATTGGAACTTCCTTAGACCTGCGACTTCTGCCCGATTGTTTGTATTCGGTTTTGGTGGTTTTGAAAGTATAAATGTACAAATATGAAGTATCGGCAATTAAACAAGGGGTGCGGTTTATAAAGCGGTAATTTTCGCCATTGGTTAAACGGATGGCAAAAATACTATCCTTGTAAAAAACAGTTTCTTTATCCTGTTCAATGCTGATAATGTCGGGCGAGATAAAGAATTGTTTGAGTTTGATTTTATCGCCCTTGTGTTGCATGTCGGTAGGTCGGGTTAGTTTACCGTTTTGAAAATCGGAAAGGGTAAGGTACAAGCCCTCGACTTCGCTGTTTTTGATTTCCTTTTCATGTTGTGCGAAAAGTTGCCCCGTAAGGCACAGCATTATTGCTAAAGCTGTAATTTTAATATGTGTTGTCATTGTTTTTAAATTTTTAAAATCAAAACCATCTGCCAGTTTTTTGGCAGTAATTCAAGTAGGTTTCGCCGTGAGTTTTATACAAGTATTCTTCTTCGAGCCTAACTTGTACCTGAAAAAGAAGGGTTGACGCAACGAAAACTAATAACGTAATGGCATTGGGGAGAATAAAAAACACCCCTGCCAATGTAATGAGCATACCCAAAAACACGGGGTTTCGGGAAATAGAAAACAATCCGTTGGTTTTGAGCTCGGTTTTTGCTGAATGGTCGATTCCTACCCGCCACGAGTTGCTCATTTGCACCTGCGCAATGATAATCCACAATAACGCAAGGTGAATGATTGCGAAACCTGCGTATTTCAATATTGCTATTTCGAGCCAGCTAAAAGGTGCGAAATATTGCAAACCTTCGGGATAAACCAGATTAACAATTGCTACTATAAAAACCACCGAGGTTATGGGTGCAGATACTTTGCCTAAAAAGTCGTGTGCCGAATCGGTGTTTTTAAACACGTAGGGATTGATTCCTGTTTTGCGTTTTACCCGTACCGATGGGATAACAAACACGATTAGGAAGTATACAACTAAAAACGAAAGGATGTATATTTTTTCGAACATAGCTTTTAATTTTGAAATTAATTACGTGGGGCAAACATGATTATCCCCATTCCGATTAATGAAATTACGTCTCCATATCAAATTTATCGGGAACAAAACTATCTACTTTCCAACCCCCAAGAATGGCTAGAATAACGAAAACACGCCCGAAATTTGCAGGTTGCAATGTGGCAACGATTCCATATAGAATGAGAACAAGCCCACCTATAACACCAAACCACCAGGGCTTGTGTTCACGAAGCCATAACCAAATCATGTAACCTCCGCCAATTTCGCACAGGCCGGCTAAAACAAAGATGGATAGTAATATTTTCTCAATCACATTAGTATTAATCTCTTAATATCCTTATAGCATTGAAAACCGCTATCAAAGCAACGCCCATATCGCCGAAAACCGCTTCCCACATGGTGGCAATGCCGAATACGCCAAGCACTATGAAAATTAGCTTTACGCCCATCGCAAAAAAGATATTCTGCCAGACAATATTCCTTGTTTTCTTAGCAACATCAATGGCATCAATTACTTTTAAAGGCGAATCGGTCATCAATACTACATCGGCTGTTTCGATGGCTGCATCGGAGCCGAGCGCACCCATTGCAATGCCCACATCGGCACGGGCAATTACCGGGGCATCGTTTATCCCGTCGCCAACAAAGGCTACTTTGCCCCCTTTGCTTTCCTTTATCAGAGTTTCGATGTGCTTTACTTTATCTTCGGGTAACAGTTCGGAGTAATACTTGTCTATACCCAACTTCTTCGCAAAGGACTCTGCTGCGTATTTGTTGTCGCCCGTAAGCATTACCGTTTGGATATTTTTTGCCCTTAACTTTTCTATTGCTTCAATGGCATCGTCTTTTAGAGTGTCCGAAATAATGATATAACCAGCATAAACATTATTGATAGCGAGATGTACCACTGTTCCTTCAACGTTGCATACAGGGTGGGCAATGTTTTCTTTGTGCATTAGCTTATCATTCCCTGCAAGTACAACCTTACCATCAATTACTGCCTTTATACCATGTCCAGAGATTTCTTCGACTTGGCTAATCCTGTTGACATCTTTACCCTTTTTATATGCATCAGCTATTGATTTAGCCACGGGATGATTTGAGTTAGCTTCAGCGTAGGCTGCATATTCTAGTATTTCATCGCTGGTATGCCCGTTTGATGTTACAATTTCAGAAACCTTAAACTCACCCTTTGTGAGAGTACCCGTTTTATCGAACACTACCGTTCTAACCTGAGTTAAGGCATCTAAGAAGTTTGAGCCTTTCACTAGTATTCCTTTCCGTGAAGCCCTACCAACGCCTCCGAAGTATCCCAACGGAATGCTTATAACCAGCGCACACGGGCAGGAAATTACCAGCACTACCAATGCGCGGTACACCCATTCGCTGAAAGTTGCCCCTGCAATAAATAAGGGTGGTATTGTTGCGAGTAAAACAGCACTAAACACAACAACCGGAGTGTAATATTTTGCAAAAGTCGTAATAAAATTTTCGGTTTCTGCTTTTTTTGATGTTGCATTTTCCACCAGTTCAAGTATCTTGGATATGGACGATTCGCCAAATATTCTTTTAACTTTGATGGTAAGCAGGCCGGACTGGTTAATCATCCCGGCCAGCACTTCGTCGGTTTCCTTTACCTTCCGGGGTACGCTTTCGCCGGTTAGTGCGGCAGTATCCACAAAGGAAGTGCCATCAAGCACGGTTCCGTCGAGTGGAATTTTTTCACCCGGTTTAACGATGATGGTATCGCCAATTTTCACTTCTTCAGGCGAAACTTTTAGTATTTCCTTACCCGATTTAAGGTTCGCATAATCGGGTTTTATTTCCAGCAGCGATTTGATAGATTTGCGGGAACGGCCAACGGCAATATCCTGGAACAATTCGCCCACTACATAAAACAGCATTACGGCAACCGCCTCGGGCATTTGATCTATTGCAAAAGCTCCAAGCGTGGCAATGGTCATTAAAAATTGTTCATCAAAGAATCGTCCTCTGACAATATTTTTTACCGCTGATGAGATAACCTTCCAACCAACAATCAGGTAACCCATACCGAACACTAGAAATTCAGCAATATGAAAAGGGGTATCGTGTATTTCTTCTTCAAATACCATTCCCGCAATCAACAGAAGAAGTCCGGAAGCTGCTTTAAGAATAGTCCATTTGTTTTCTGCAAGTTCGCTTGTCGAAACTATTACGTGCTCCTTATCAATGTCTTCCAGCTCAACTTCCGATTCTATTTCTTTTATTCGTGCTTTTACCTTTTCAAGGTTGTCGGTTTCAATGGTCATGGTCGAATTTGCAAAATTCACAGCCACAAATTTCACTTCGCCCAGCTTTGTCAGGTTGTCTTCAATCTTAGCGGCACATGAAGCACAATCCAGATTTTTCAACTTGTATTTTTTCATTGTTGTGGTATTAATCGTTTTGCAGACACTCTAAAATTTTCATTACAATTAGCTGTCCGTTATTTTATAAAGGCTGTCCGATTAGTCGGACAGCCTTTAAACCTAAATTAGTCTACCCCATTTTCCAATCCGGTTTTTACACGAACTGCTTTTTCAACACTGGATACATAGATAATGCCATCGCCAGGGTTTCCGGTGCGACCAAACTTCGATATTATGGCAACAATTTTATCCACATCATTATCGTTGCAGACAATTTCAATTTTTGCCATTTTACTATCGGTAATTGAAAAATGAGTTGAAATTGAAGATTCATCTCCTTTAAAGTGACCTGTGCCCTCTGCCATCGAAACCGATAAGTTAGGGTAACCAGCTTCCAGTAATTGATTTAAAACGTCATTTACTTTAAATGGCTTTACAAATGCTTTTATTTCTTTCATAATCGTGTTTTTTAAGTATGTTATTAACCGCAAGTCATTTCACCTGCATTTTTTTTTGCTGAAAGTAGCTTGTATGCCCCTTTGGTTACGATTTTGGTGTTTTTAATGTCGAAACCTGCGGGTAGCTGAATTTCGGTAAAGCCATCGTTGGTATCGCCTTTGATAACTTCGATAAACCGGTATTCGGTAAATGGTTTTCCGTCTTCTTCCTTGTCTTTCTCAAAAGCAAGGATGTAATATTTGTTATCGAACGAAACTACTGCATCGGCAGGCACAGAGGTAACCTGTTTGTCTGTTTTATCGATATGTGCCAATACATACATGCCGGGCAACACATTCGGACAAGGTTGCTGAACGGTTGCATATACCTTGTAGGTTTTATCTGTGTTTATTGATTTGCCTACCTGGTATATTACAGCCCTATGTTCATGTGCATCATTGTTGACAGAGAAATGAGCAAGCTGACCGATTGAAATGGTGTTTGCATCTTTTTCAAACAAGCTGAGTTCGAGCAATAAATTATCGGCACCAGCAATTTCAAACAACACATCGGTGGGTGAAACGTATTTACCCATACTGATATTAGCTGTTTTTACATACCCACTGATAGGCGAAACAAGTGCTATAGTTGCCGAAATACTCTCTTCTGTAAGCGTAGTAGGGTTGATGCCAATAACCAATAATTTTTGCTCTATCCCTTTGAGTTGTGCTTTGAGGCTGCGGTATTCGGATGTGGTTTGTTGCACGTTTTTTTCGGAATACACATCGTCTTTATAAAGTTCTGTGTGACGCTTATACTCGGCTTCGGCAAACACATACTTGTTTTTAACATCCAAGTAGTTTTGCTGTAAATCGACAAACTCAGTATTTTCGATAATAGCAAGTGTTTGACCTTTTTTAACGGCACTGCCCGGCAACAAGTTTGATGATTTTATAAAACCACCCAAAGGAACACTTACCGAAGCAGAGTTTTGGGGTGCAGTTGAAACCACACCGTTGGCCTTAACTACACCGCTTACCTGACGCATCTCTACTTTACCCAGCTGAATACCTGCAAGTTTTATTTGGTCGTCTCGTAACTCAACAATATCTTCGGGGAGCACTTCAACTTCACCTTCTGCTTTACCTTCTGCGTGTGTTTCGGCAGCATGGCCGTGTTCGTCGAGTTTATTGCTGTTGCAGCCCGTGAAGGTGGCCACACTAATCATTACTAAAAGAATGATGCTATACTTTATTGTTTTCATAAAAGGTCGAAATTAAAATGTTTTACCAGTAATAAAGTCAATTGAAATGATGGTTTGGTTGTAGCCGTTGAGTGCATCGAGATAATGTTGCTTGATAGACAATGCACGGTTGAGCGACATGATATAGTCGAGATAATCCATTGCACCTGCTTTGTAGCTACGTGTAGCTTGCTCAATAATTAAATCGGCTTCGGGAATGGCTTGCTTTTCGTAAAACTCAACGCTGTTGTAATATTTGCCGTATTCGCTCAAAAGAGCCTGATAGCTGCCCGAAAGCGATTTGGTGTAATACTCGGCGTTGGTATTTGCTATTTGCTGTTTGATTTTTGCAGCCTTTGTTTTAGCCGTGTAAGGCGCAAACCATAACGGAATGGCAATACCTGCCTGAATACCTGTGAAACGGTCGCCAGTACCAAAGGTGCGGGGCAGCCCATTCACGTCCTGAACGCCTTGCAGGGTTTGGCTAAAATAACCGATAGTAAAATCGGGCATCATTCGGCTGCGTTCCAACTTTTTCTCGATACGTGCTACTTCAACCTGCTGTTGGGTATAGCCTAACGATGGATTGGCAGAAATAGCCGAAGTGTCGGAGATTGCAATAAACCCGGAACGACGAAGCACTGTATCGGCAGGTGTCAAAGAATAATTTACATTCAGTAAAGTTTGTAAACGCTGATTAAGAATGCCTATATCAGCTATGGTTTGCTGCAACTCGTTTTTAATTTCGAGGCTTTGAGACCGTGCGGTAATCATTTCGAGTCGGTTTGTTTCGCCTGTTTTTGCCCTAAGTTCGGCAGCCCTTAAAAAACCAGAATACAAACTATCCTGATACTTCAAAAGTTCTTGTTTGGAATACAGGTAAGCCAATTGCCAATATACCTGTTTTACCTGCGTGGCAATTTCGAGTTGCGAGGATTTTTGCTGCCATTCGCTGCTTTTGACATTTGCGTTTGCCAGTTTATTTTGATTGATATAAACCGAAGGGAAAGCAAAAGATTGTGAAATGGTAAAACTATTGTCCTTAGTATAAGAGTTAAACTGCCCGTACTGTCCTTCGATAGAAGTTTTTGGAATATCCCATGAAGCCCCTTTGAGGGCTTTTTGCGCATCGACCGAATAAGCAGCGGAACGAACTGCCAAATTGCTGTCTAACGCCAATTGAATGGCACTTTGCAAAGTTATTGGCTTGGTCTGCTGTGCTTCGGCTTTGTTGAAAAAGAAAGTACCTAAAAGAACTAAAACTACAGTTAATCCGCCTGTACTTAATTTTCCCTTTTTAGATGAAAGCCTGAAATTACGTTTGGTAAAAATGATATACAGTACAGGCAAAACTACCAGAGTAAGCAGGGTTGACGTAATAAGCCCACCAATAACAACGGTTGCCAAAGGTTTTTGCACCTCAGCACCTGCCGAGGTTGACAAAGCCATAGGAAGGAAACCAAGCGAAGCCACGGCAGCCGTCATTAATACAGGACGTAAACGAGTGTTTAACCCTTTTAAAACCCGTTCGGTAATGTCGGCAACACCCTCTTTTTCGAGGCGGTTAAATTCGGCAATAAGCACAATACCATTAAGTACGGCAACCCCAAACAAGGCAATGAAGCCAACCCCTGCGGAAATTGAGAAGTTCATATCACGCAACCATAGGGCAACTACCCCGCCAATGGCTGCCATTGGCACAGCCGTATATATGAGAACGGTTTGCTTAAGCGAATGGAATGTAAAAAACAGTAATACGAAAATGAGCAACAACGCTACAGGTAAGGCAATTGCCAAACGTTCACGAGCTGCAATAAGGTTTTCGAACTGTCCGCCAAAAGTAGTATAATACCCAACAGGCAATGTAAGGTTTGTATTGAGTTTTGATTGGGCATCCTTAACCACGCTTTCCACATCACGACCACGCACGTTAAAACCAATAGTTAAACGGCGTTTGGTGTTTTCGCGCGAAACCTGTGCAGGGCCTGTTTTAATCTCTACACTTGCCAACTGGTCGAGCGGAATTAAACGACCGTCGGGCAGGGCAATACTAAGGTTTTTAACGTCCGAAATATCACGACGGTTGGCTTCATTGAGGCGTACCACAAGGTCGAAACGTTTTTCCTCGTCGAATACCACACCAGCCGAACGACCTGCAAATGCAGCCTTTAATATGCTGTTTATATCGGTAACCGAAACGCCATACTGAGCCATACGGGGGCGGTTGTACTCGACCTGAATTTGAGCCAAGCCGGTTACTTTTTCAACGTTAATATCGGTTACACCTTCTATACTCTGAACCAATTCTTCAATTTGAGAAGCTTTCAGGGCAAGGGTATCAAGGTTGTCGCCAAATAATTTTATGGCCACGTCCTGACGTGAACCTGTCATCAGCTCGTTAAACCGAAGTTGTATAGGTTGCGAGAATTCAAATTTAACGCCTGCCAAAACTGCAAGTTTCTCTTCTATTTTCTCAACCAGTTCTTCACGGGTTTCGGCGGATG
>Ga0208826_1003552_pt1 | contig 10570 bp, 11 predicted proteins | sample AD_UKC115_MetaG_FD_184451 | JGI IMG/M metagenome (GOLD analysis project Ga0208826, IMG submission 184451) | Active sludge microbial communities of municipal wastewater-treating anaerobic digesters from Hong Kong - AD_UKC115_MetaG (SPAdes)... | ecosystem: Engineered > Bioreactor > Anaerobic >... | reverse complement strand
AAACCCAATTAATCAGGCATGAGACCTCTCCTAATAAACCGATCGTAGAAGCCCCTGCCCGCATTGCTCAAAATGTCATCAAACCCGTTGAGGTTGAGCAGGAAATTCAATCAAATGCCACTGAATATTGCATTTGCGAATTACCATTGGTCAGCAAAATCCAGGAAGAATTTTATCTGGATGCCAATAATCACATTATATATAACCAAATCATGCAAGTCGTTAATCTGGAAGGCCCGATTAGTCACAACCTGCTATGCCGACGCATTATTCAGGCCTGGGGCATTTCCAAAACAGGCAGTCGTATTGACGCCCGCATACATAATTTATGTCTTAAGTTTAAACTGGTGAAAACAAAATATGATAGCAGCACATACTATTGGCCCGAGAATTGCGAACCCATGAGCTATGCTTCTTTTCGTGTCCCCGGAAGTGAAAAATCGACCAAGCGCAGCATTGAAGATATCCCCCCCGAAGAGATACAAAATGGCTGCCTGGAAGTCCTTCGCAGTCAAATCAGCCTCCCGGAAGAAGACCTGATTCGCGAAGCAGCGCGACTGTTTGGTTATCAACGAAAAGGCCCAACGGTAGAAATCCATATCAAACACGGCATTGACCAGTTAGTAAAGCGCGACCGTGCCAACCGGGATGCAGATAATAATATCGTGATTGTGGAGTGAGTTCAATATACACCCAGCATAGAAGCACGGAAGGTATGTATTATTAGGCAAGATATACCATTTTTGTGCAGAAGACTGTTAAAGCCGACTTAAACTGACCAAAAGCTGATGGGATTGCCTGACCCAAAATTGCTGGATATAATGACCATATCTTAAAGAAAGGAAAGACGCCTCTGTTTAAATGTGCTAATGCTACTAACAGAAGCACCAGAGACGTCATCACCCACAAGTATGGTTATTGTATCAGAATATGAACTGATAGAAAACCCTTCAAAGGGTGTTTTTTGTAAGGAGCTTGGAGCAGATTGCTTGTCCCTGCTGTAGTGGGAGTTTAAAGGCAATAGGCAGCCGCAAAAGAGGCTGTATTAATAGCCTGGGAGAAAAGACCATCCTGAGGATTCGCAGGTTGAGATGTATCGACTGTGAGCGCATTCACCACGAACTTCCCGATATGCTAGTCCCTTACAAACGCCATGTTCGGGAAAGCATAGAAGCCGTAATTACTGGAGAAGCGGAGATAAGTGTAATCGCTGATGAGTCCACCCTTAAGCGGTGGCAAAACTGGTTTTTCGAGATAGCCGACTATCTTCACGGGTGCCTGGTATCAATAATTATCCGCTATGACCTTAAGGAATCTGTGGAAGGTTTATCCAGCCTTGCCCAGTCCAAGCTCCACAGGATCTGGCAGCATGTGGGGGATGCCCCAGAATGGCTGGCCAGAGTTGTCAAACCAGTAGCCAATTTAAATTTATGGCCATATACCCGTTCTGCGTTTTGTCCATAAAAGAGTAACGTTAAACTCAATGCTGAAGCTTAAAAAAGGAGGCTACAGCATTGAAAGATCAAAAGAAAGCAGAAGAGATAGCGGCCTGGCGGGTGCATATGCTGGCACCGCTCCTCACTGAAGGCTTGGATGCGGGACAGGCCAAAGTAATCAAAACCCGGATCTGTGAACAGATGGGCATATCCGAGCGCACCTTGCGCAGGTATCTAGACCTGTACAGGTCAGAAGGTTTTAATGGACTAAAGCCCAAAGGTAGAGGAAAACGGTGTAGTGAGGAAGCAGTGCCCGTAAACATCCTGGAGCAAGCCATATTGCTGCGCCGCCAGGTACCCAACCGCAGCATATCACAAATCATTCAGATCCTGGAGTGGGAGGGCTTAATTCAGCCAGGACAGATCAAACGCAGTACCCTGCAGGAGAAGCTGGCCCAGAGGGGTTACAGCAGCCGTCACATGCGTATGTATGCCGACACCGGAGTAGCAGCCAGGCGTTATCAACATAGATACCGCAACCAGCTCTGGCATTCCGACATCAAATACGGACCCTACCTCCCCATCGGCAAGGAGGGTAAAAAAAAGCAAGTATACCTGGTTACATTTGTGGATGATGCCACCCGCTTCATCCTACATGGTGAGTTCTACCCGGTCTTGGACCAGGTCATTGTAGAGGACTGTTTCAAGAAAGCCGTTTTAAAATACGGTGTTCCTGAAAAAGTCTACTTTGATAACGGTAGCCAGTACCGCAACAAATGGATGAATAGAGCCTGTGCCAAGATGGGAATCAGACTGTTGTTTGCGAAGCCCTATTCTCCCGAGGCCACTGGTAAGGTAGAACGGTTTAACCGGGTGGTAGACTCATTTTTAGCCGAAGTTGGGTTGGAGAAACCGCAAACCTTAGATAGGTTAAACCAACTATTTGAGGTCTGGCTCGAGGAATGTTACCAGCACCAGCCCCATTCGGGGATAGAAGGCAATTTTAGTCCAGCAGAGGCATACCAAAGAGACCGCAAGGCCTTAAGATACATTGAGCCCGAAATATTAGCCAGCGCATTTCTGCACTGTGAGGAAAGAAAGGTAGACAAAGCAGGCTGCATCAGCTTTGAGGGGAGAAAATACGAAGTAGGCCTGACTTTCATTGGGTGCAAAGTAGATGTTATCTTTGACCCGGCTGATATTAGTGAACTTACTATCGAATATGAAGGACACCAGCCCTTTAAAGCCCGGCAATTGGTGATTGGAGAACGGGCTGGACAGAGACCTCCACTACCGGAACATCTGCAAAAAGAACCGGTTGATTCATCAAGGCTGCTCAAAGCAGCAGCTAAAAAGCACCAAGAGCGTAAAGACATTCACACCCCAGCCGTTTCCTACCGGTCAGTACGGAAGGAGGGCGAAGGGCGTGTTTGAAAGCTTCTATGGATTAAAACAGACGCCCTTTTCCAGGGACATACCCACTGATCAGTTATATCAGTCACACATGCTGGAAGAAACCCTGGGGAGGCTTGAATACACCGCACAGCGCCAGATGTTTGCAGTGTTAACGGGGGATTGTGGGACCGGTAAAACCACTACCATCAGGCGCTTTAAAGAAACTCTGGATACATCCCGGTTCATGGTGATGTATTTGGCTGATTCCAAGTTAACACCCCGGCATTTTTACAAAGGCTTATTAGAGCAGTTAGGCTGTGAGGCTAAATTCTACAGAGGAGACGCTAAACGGCAGCTACATAAAGAGATCGAACTTTTGCAGGGCATCCATCACCTGCAGCCCGTGGTTGTTGTAGATGAAGCCCACCTCTTGGACAGAGAGATGTTGGAAGAGGTTAGGTTTTTACTGAATTTCAAAATGGATGCCAAAAGCCCGATGGCTTTGATCCTGGTGGGCCAGAATGAACTCTGGGATAGGCTCAAATTGCAATCCTATGCCGCCATCAGGCAGCGGATCGATATACAGTGCAAGCTACCGCACCTGGATCGTTCTCAGGTCGGGGAGTATGTAAAAAGACACCTGGCTTATGCCGGTGCCGAACATGATATTTTCTCCGATAACGCTGTTGATGAGATATTCAAGTTTTCAAGCGGAGCAGCTCGAATGGTCAACAAGGTCTGCACTCATTGCCTGCTCTATGGAGCACAGAATCAACGAAACATTATTGACGATCATATGGTCAAGCTGGTTGTACAGGGAGAATTGAATTAGTTCTCCCTGCCCCTTAAGGGGCATGCCCAGACGGACGTTATATCCGTCAACATTTGGACAAATTACACCGTCTATCGCTGGACATTATGGGTTGGCAGTAACAGGAAACCCCTTTTGGGAAAATGATATTAATTCCAAAAATGAATATGCTTACTTGATAATATCAAACAAAGTTTTTTATATACCTAATGACAAACTTGATGTAATAATAAATGATAAACCTAATCCCAATACATATCAAGTAAGAGATAGTCTTGATATAGTTTTCGAGTTTCCACTGTATGACAAACAACGTTATGGTATTCATATAAGCACTATGATGAATGAAAATCTTAATTATATGTATTATGTAAATAAAGACTCTTATTTTTTAAGCCGAAAAGGTGATAACAACGAAGAAATTCCTATATATAAGATAAGTGAATCATCGTTAGGTTCAGATACTACTATGACGTTTATTCCAACCATAGGTATATCAAAATTTAAATACATACATCATGGCACTATAGATACAAGAGAAGTCGAACTAGTAGATTATAGAGTAAATAATACGAATGATAAAAATAAGTAACCAGATTACTTAGTACCTTTTGAAGGGAATAGAAATTTTTGGATTTCCATGGTCAAAGCGTTTTGAAATTTCCTTCCGGTTCCTTCTGATTTGTCCGGATTAGGAGTCCAAGATGTTTTCCCAGATAGTTTGCTAAGTAAGGGAAACTACCCTGTCCCCTGCACAGTTTAAATAGAAGGTGCACCATACCTGGTGCAAAATAGGAAAGGGGAACTACCATTTACCAACTTCCCATTATCCATATAGTAGCCATTGCCCAATGAACAAAAAATCATTATGTTTTGTATCTCGCTTGGACAGTAGCTGTATCTATAAAGAGGGTAAATGGTCGATTCGTCAAATACTTTTACAGCTATCTATTTTCTTCCCTGAAAAAGTAAAAACTCACCTCCGATGATCAGACGGAAGAAAGCAAAAGCACAAATTTATTGACATACCCAAAGAAATCATACTTCCTGATGCAAAACGAAAAGATGGACGAGCCGTTTTATCCACAGAGTTACTCGACGAATTATGCGAATCCAAAACTTTCTCTTACGAATAGGTAGATCAACCGGAAGGAAATACAGATAGCTGGGGGCAATTAAAACATGGATTCAAAAAACAAATCCGAAATCATAATGTATCAAACCGATGATGGCCAAACTAAAATTGAGGTCACATTTGAAGATGAGACGGCCTGGCTGTCTTTAAAAGATATGACAGAATTATTCCAAAGGGATAAATCAGTTATTTCAAGGCATATTAAAAACATTTTTACAGAAGGGGAGTTGGATGAAAACTCAACTGTTGCATTTTTTGCAACAGTTCAAAATGAAGGGGACAGAACTGTTGTAAGGAATGTAGCCTATTATAACCTGGACGTTGTAATTTCTGTAGGTTATCGGGTCAAATCTCATAGAGGTACGCAGTTTCGAATTTGGGCCACTCAGAGGTTGAAAGAGTATATTATCAAAGGGTTTACCATGAATGATGAGCTTTTGAAAAAAGCCGGCGGCGGTAACTATTTTGATGAGTTATTGGCTAGAATTAGAGATATTCGCGCCTCCGAAAAAATCTTTTGGCGCAAGGTACTGGATATTTACGCCACGAGTATTGACTACGATCCAAGGGTTGAAGCTTCCACAAAGTTTTTTCAGACCGTACAGAATAAAATGCACTGGGCAGTTCACGGGCATACTGCGGCTGAATTGATAGCACTTCGTGCAGACGCACGGCAGCCCTATATGGGTCTTACTTATTTTACCGGAAGCAAACCGCAGAAAGCTGATGTAAAAGTTGCCAAGAATTACTTGACCAAAGATGAAAATGAAATGCTGAACTTGATTGTATCTTCCTATCTGGATTTTGCCGAAATGCAGGCCAAACGTAGGAAACCGATGTATATGCAAGACTGGATTAATAAATTGGATGACTTTTTACGTCTGGGTGAACACGAAATATTAACTCATGCCGGCAGAATAAGTCATGCAGAGGCTTTAGCCAGGGCCAATGAAGAGTATGAAAAGTATAGAAAGAACATGAAAAATGAGTTAACCCAGGTGGAGAAACATTTTTTGGAGTTTATAGACAGCTCAGCGAGCCTGGTTGAAAAAAGAAAGTAAAACTAGGCGTGTTATAAGTTTTATCGCCACTGCTGAACGGTTTCTACAGGAAGCCAAATCCTTGTTTGCACCCTTGGAGGAGAACGAAATGTTGGTGGCTCTGGTCAATTTAATTCTTAGTTAACATAATGTTCATTATAGGAACCAAGAGAATAACAGACAACTGGAGGTAAATACCAGCAAAGCTGGGGTTATCTTAAAACTACATTAATACTTAATACCGGCGTAAGGGCCGGTATTGCTGCAAATTCGAAAGAATAAGTCAAAGGACTTTGGTACAAGATCTGATATTGAGTGAGCCTGTTCATCCTTGCAAGGTCTGCGACACTAATATTCCTTATTGGAAAACGTTTGGTGATTCGGGTGTACATATGAAATTTTTTTCCAGGCAGCAAATTAAACCATGCCCCCGGAAGGCTTGGTTGTCACCAAACAAGTTAATTAAACGCAAACCAATTTGCTGGCTATAGAAGGGCAGGAATAGGAATGCCAACCTGCGGCTCCCCTCCCCCAGTTTTGGCAAAAGCAGGGGATAGCAGGCAGATTCGATTGGATTATCTTGGTTATGGTGGTGTTCGGCAAACTATGTATGCCGATGGGGTACACAAAGGAAGTTCACGAGAAGCCCTGGCTTTATGGCTTACCACAAATTCAACTAACGAGAAGCTCCTGAAACCGCTTTCCGAGCACTTAACTGGGCAATTTCCTCTTCCATTTCAGCATACAGCCCAAGTATGCGTAGGCCATACTCATAAAATTTGTGTCCGGCATCGGTCAGTCTGACACCACTGTTGTTCCTCTCAAAAAGAACCACCTGATAGGTTTGTTCCAGAATTTTTATCTGAGAACTAATCGCTGGCTGGGTAAAGTTTAGCAACTTGGCAGCCTTGGTGAAGCTTTTTACCTCTGCTACCGTCTTGAATACTACGAACTGTTCAATGTTCATTTGTAGCCCCCCAGTCCAAACAAACCCCAGACCTGTGAACAGGCTTCAGTTCGGGTCGAGCTTTGCGGTGACCAAAAAACCACCGGAAACACCCTTTTAATCTCGCCCCAACTAATGCCTGGCTTTCACAATCTATTAACACCACCTCTACCCTTAATGATAAACAGACTTTATCCAACTCTCAAGTAATTATATTAAAATCATAACGATTTATAAGTATTTTTGTCGTCAGTGAGAATTTGCATGTCCCAGTGACAATTTGCTACAATGATTGACACTGGTATTAAGGTCTAGATGTGGTTGGAGGACAAATGTAGTGTTTGTAGTGTATGGACAAGCGGAGATATTTCTTCCGTCTTCCCAATCTCTCAAAGAGAAGCGTAAGATTGTTCACGGGCTCATTAGCAGGATCCGTAAGCGCTTTAACGTTTCCATCGCTGAGGTTGAATACCAGGACCTGTGGCAAAGAGCCTCCCTGGGTTTTGCCGCAGTAAGTACCAGTCGTTCCGAGTTGGATTTGATTATTAATGCCATTCGTGATACTTTCCTTAATTCGCCTGCCGACTTCGATCTCCTTTCCTTTGATTTTAACATTACCAATTAATCGACATTTTCCCAACATTTACTGCCTGTCCCGGGCAGGTATTTGCTATTTTATGTAGAATTTTGATTGTGCTTACTTTTATGTAAGAAAAATTTTTATAAGGAAAGGAATGATAGCTTTGAAAGAAGTAAGCACATCAAGAATTCCCTACATATTTTTAGTTTCTGCGGCAGTGTTCGCTTTTTTCGCTCTGCTCTGCTCATCTGCTCCAGTCCAGGCAGCCACCACTCGTAACGTAACTGAGCTAGCTGCAGGTACCGACTATGCCACCAAGCTTTACACCATAAAGAGCAGCCGCTCCGGCCCCACGGTTTTGCTGGTGGGTGGTATTCATGGCAACGAACGTTCTGGTCCCGTCGCCGCCCGCAAGTATACTTCGGCAAATATTAGCCGGGGTACGCTTCTAGTTATTCCCGAAGCTAACCGGAAAGCCTTGGATCTCAACAAGCGCAAGGCTCCCGGGGAGCTGGACCTCAACCGGGCTTTCCCTCGCTCTTCCAAGGATAAAGCGGATAATCGCCTGGCCAGGGATATCTACCAGGTAGCCAAAGATTATAATGTGGACTGGGTCATTGATCTGCACGAGGGCTACGATTATTACCGCCGAACATCGACGGATTCGGTAGGACAGACTGTCATATACTACCCCCGCGGTGATACACGGGATATGGCCCTGGCAGTTGTACATAAGCTCAACAGTAAAATTTCGACCTCCTATCGGCAGTTCAAACTGCTGCGCTATCCGGTTCAGGGTAGTTTGACTCGGGCTACAGGACAGTACCTGGGAGCTCATAGTTTCATAATGGAAACCTGCAGCAAGGATCGTCTTTCCACCCGGGTTAACCGCAATACTGAAGCAGTGGATACACTGCTGACACGACTGAACATGCTTTAATAATGCCAACAGCCCTTACCGGTTAATCTGGTGGCCTCTGCGCACCTGTATTCCGCTGACAACTCTTCCCGAAGAGGCAGAGCGGGTGGATCCGGTTCGGGAGGCGGAACGGGTAACGGTAGATGAGTGGGTAGGCCCTGAACTGCTAACTGTTACCCGTCCGCGTCTTCCCGTTGTAGAGGTACTGGACGAGGCACCAGACCCACGGGTTGGCAAACTAGTAGATACCACGGGAGTTCCTGCCCGCTCAACAGGCTTTTCCGCTAAATTGGATAAGTTGCGTTGCGGGCGGGGTGTGTTGGATGACATTTTCCAGGCTTTGCGAAGATCAGCTTTTTCATCCCAGTGGGTGCTGGTCAATATCATTTTGGGTATAATCTTGAGTTCGTCCTTGTATTCCTGGTAAAGATCAGTCCTTTCGATGTCTGACCAGAGTTCGAAGAACAGCGGACGAAAAAATTCCTGGTCACCCTGGTAAAAGGCCCCCTGAGCTTCCTCGCTAGCCAACAGATTTTTGCTGAGGAAGGGATAGCGGCAGGCGATGATTTTGGCCAAGCACAGAACCGCCACGGTGATTTCCTGGGAAACCAACCAGCTCCCCGGTGTTCGATATTCGAAGCCGCCGTAGCTTTTGGTCCGGTAGTCCCCCAGGTAACCGTATTTTCTTCTTCGCCTGGTGGCGGTGGTCGAATTCTCAATAAGGAATACTGGAATACCCATGTAGTTATCTAGAGCACGTAAGAAAGCATAGTTCAATTTTACATTGCTGAAATGTATATGCCCGCCGATGGAATAACCAGCTAGTGGCTGACTGCCCGCTACCCATTTGACATGTCGATAGGGGGCCATACGGCTGGCACTATTTAGAGCCTGGCGAATGTTTACTGCCAGCTTAATCGGCGACTTTTCTGGTGCTGGCCTTAATTCAGCTACCGGTCGTTGTTGGCGATTGGGAACGCGGATGTTGTCACAACCTACGGTTCCGTCACGGGGAAAGAACTGGGAAGCGGCTACCATTTTGCCGCTTTTACTATTAACCAGCATAAACTCAGGGTCAGCTCCCAGCTTAATATCCTCGCAATTCATATGATCTTCCTGGGTAAGCATGGTCAGCAGCCCTTTAATAACTCGATTCCAGTCCTTTTCGCGAATAACCGGAGAAGGATCGACCCCGGTCACTCGGTACCTTCTTCGGGTGGTAAAGTCTATTTGTACGAGTCCAAGATCCAAACCCAGCAGGAAAACGGCTCGCCTGGCCATCTCCGATACCTTGAGGTTTTCCACATCCTTCAGGTATTTGGTTTTCTCATTACGATTCTGGCTGACCAGACGTATGGAAAGAACCTGCAGATCGAAAACCAGAACCTGGTAGGACCGAATGACGCTTTCATTTTCGCTAAGACCCGCGTAGATGTGGTTTGACCCCAGAATCCCGCCAATGGCTTGCGGGTTCAGGCAGTTTTGAATGGCACGCGGGGAGTTTATAATTCTGCGCGCCCGGCCGCTTCCCTCTATTTTTAATAACCAATAATCCCGGTCGTATACTTTTACCTGGCTTTGTTTGCAGCCAACCCCGTATTTTTCCAGGACCTCCAGGAGTCTTTCCCCACTATCACCCTGTTCTATATATATGTTGATATTCATTAAACACCATTCCCCTGACCTTGTCGTGTTCCCAGATACAAAAAGTAGTCACAGAGGTAAGCCAAATGCCGATAACGAATTTCTTTTTCATCAAAGATAGCCGGTTTGGAGTTTACTTCGATAATTTTGAATTCACCGCTTCGGTCCAGACCCACATCCATGGAAAGGATGGCCAGGTGCAAAGCTAACTCCCGCTCCAAAATTCGGGCAGTGGTAAGGGTCACCTCCTCCAAACGTTCCGAGTATTCTTTCCGTATTCGCGTAGAATGGCCGTAGATTTCACCGATAACCTCGTCAAAAACGGCTCTTTTACCGCCATTAGGGACATGGGTAACAAATCGGCCCCGAGCCGCTACACGAACACCGGCGCCCGTGAATACCCATTTCCCCTGGCCGTTCTTTTGCACCTGGCAGCGAATGTCAAATACGCTGCCCCGGTAAGTTTGCAGGTCAACGCCTTCTTGCACCAGATAGCGGGCGGGCCGGAAGCTTAACGCTAGCAGGCGCTGGTAAAGCTGATCAGCGCTGCGCACATATTTGCCCCGGTCTGTTCCGGTACGCTCGTATATAAACCCTGTGTCACGGGCTCTGCTAATCTTTACAATCCCCACCCCCAGACTTCCATCACGGGGTTTGAGAAACA
>Ga0208826_1003550_pt1 | contig 10574 bp, 10 predicted proteins | sample AD_UKC115_MetaG_FD_184451 | JGI IMG/M metagenome (GOLD analysis project Ga0208826, IMG submission 184451) | Active sludge microbial communities of municipal wastewater-treating anaerobic digesters from Hong Kong - AD_UKC115_MetaG (SPAdes)... | ecosystem: Engineered > Bioreactor > Anaerobic >... | reverse complement strand
GCTGATCCCGATGCTGCATGGCGAAGGCGTGGTCATGCGTCTGCTCATGCAGGATTTATCTTTGCACAAACTGGCCGATTTGGGCATGGCCGAGCGCGAATATCGTATTTTTGCAGGCCTGCTGGGAATGCCGCATGGCATTGTGCTCGTCACCGGCCCAACCGGCAGCGGCAAAACCACGACGCTGTATTCGGCGTTAAATGAAATTAACGATTCCATTCGCAAAATCATCACGATTGAAGACCCCGTGGAATACCACATGAAGGGAATCAATCAAATCCAAGTTTCGGAGAAGGCGGGCCTGACCTTTGCGCGCGGACTTCGTTCCGTCCTGCGCCATGACCCTGATGTCGTGCTCATCGGTGAAATCCGTGATACGGAAACAGCCAAAATCGCCGTGCAAGCATCGCTGACCGGCCACCTCGTCTTCTCCACTTTGCACACGAATGATGCCGCCGGCGCCCCCACGCGACTGGTGGATATGGGCGTGGAGCCTTATCTGGTAGCCTCCGCGCTGGAAGGCATTCTGGCGCAGCGCCTTGTGCGCGTCTTGTGCCCCAAGTGCAAGGAAGAGGACCGCTCCCCCGCTATTCGCACATTTAAGGAGCGCATCGAATTGCCTGCCTCGTATGCGCTGTATAAAGCCTCTGGCTGCGAAGCCTGCCGGCGCACCGGTTATGTGGGACGGCGCGGATTATTTGAAATGATGAAGGTGACGGAAACCATTCGTGAACTCATCCTGCGTTCGGCCTCCGCCGGCCAGATTCGCGATGCGGCCCGCAGCGAAGGCTTGCGCCTGATGAATGAGGACGGCTGGCGACTGGTCGCCGATGGCGTGACTACGGTGGACGAAGTGCTGCGCGTGACCAAGGATAGCGTAGTGACGAACGGCAACGGATATGGCAATGGAGCAAATGGCCATGCCTAGTTTCGCATTCAAAGCCGTCTCTGCCGAAGGGCAGATCACCGAAGGCGCCATGGATGCGCCCGGCCGCCAGGAAGCCTTGCGCCAGTTGCAGCAACGCGGACTTCAGCCAGTGCGTTTGGATGAAAAACCATCCGTCACTCTGAAATCAAGCAAGCCGGCGGCCATGTCTTTGCGTTTTGCGCGCAAGAAAGTCACTCGCAAAGAGCTGGAGAATTTCATGCGCCAGCTCTCCAGCCTTCTTTCGGCGGGAATTTCGCTCAGCCGCGCCCTGCAGATACTGGCGCGCGAAGCCTCTTCTCCCGCAGCCGCCGCGACATGGAAGTCCATTCACGATCTCGTGATTGATGGCACCTCGCTTGCCGATTCAATGGCACACATCCCGCAGACCTTCCCGCGCGTGTATGTCGCCATGGTTCGCGCCGGCGAGGCAGGTGGCTTTCTTGATGTGGTGCTGGGACAAATTGCAGATTTTCAATCACGCGAAAAGGAATTGCGCGAGAAGGTGCAGGCCGCGCTGATTTATCCGGCCGTCTTGCTCGTGCTGGCCATCACCGTGCTTACCTTTCTGCTGACCTTTTTTATTCCGCGATTTCAGACGATCTTCACCGGATTCGGCATCAAGTTGCCGATGATTACGCAAGTCATCCTGGCCGCAAGCGTGCTGGTGACAAAGTATGGCTTGCTCGTGCTGGTGGTGGTTGGGCTGGGCATTTACTTCATCCGCCGATTCTTAAAAAGCGACCACGGACGGCGCAAACTGGATGAATGGATGCTCCGCCTTCCTCTGTTCGGAATCCTCAGCGCACGATTTGCCATGACGCGCTTCTGCCGCATGCTGGGGACGCTGACCAAGGCGGGTGTGGGCCTGATCGCCTCGCTACGCGTGGCGCGCGAATCGCTGGGCAACCAGGTGCTGATCGATGCGCTAAGCGGATCCATTGAGCGCGTCCAGAAAGGCGATGCACTCGCCGCCAGCCTCAGCGACTGCTCGCATGTTTTCCCCGGCTCGGTTATCGAGATGATCTCCATTGCCGAGGAAACAGGGCGGCTGGATGAGGAACTCATCCGCCTGGCAAATGTGACAGAGCATGAGATGGATGGACAGTTGCGCACGGCCGTAGCCTTGGCCGAACCGCTGTTACTGTTCCTGATGGCGGCTTTAATTGGGACCATTTTTATCGGGATGATTCTCCCGATCTTTTCACTTGAGGAGCAGATGCGATGATTCGCCGAAGGAACGCACGTAGTGGCTTTACCCTGATTGAACTGATTCTGGTGGTCGTGATTCTGGCGACGCTGGCCGCAGTGGTTGTGCCGAAACTCACCGGTCGCAGTGAAGAAGCCAAGGTGACGGCGGCCAAGACCCAAATCTCCAGCATATCGACGGCGCTGGATGCCTTCGAAGTGGATAACGGCTATTATCCCAAGGGAAAAGACGGCTTGGTGGAATTGATGCAGCAGCCCAAGGATGCCACGCATTGGCGCGGGCCTTACCTGAAGCAGGACATTCCGAATGATCCATGGGGACAGGCCTACATTTATGAATGCCCCGGCAAAAACAATGAGACTGGCTATGATTTGATGTCGATGGGACCTGATCAAAAAAGCGGCGGCAACGACGACATCACCAACTGGTCGAGCGAGAGTTCGAAATGAGCAGGCGGGGTCTTCGACCTGACAGTAGGTTGGGTCTTCGACCCGACAGTAGGTTGGGTCTCCGACCCGACAGTTCCATGCTATTGCTAAAGAGTCGGCTCAAAGAGCCAACCTACCGGCGCCATGGCTTTACGCTGCTGGAACTGATTGTCGTCATGGCGCTGTTATCCACTGTGTTTGCCGTGGCGGCGCCGCAACTGCGCCTGTTCATGAGCGGACGCGATATTGAGGAGGAATGCCGACGCTTTCTGGCTTTAACGCGCTATGCCCGCACGCAAGCCATTGGACGCGGGCAAAAAATGACGCTGTGGGTTTCACCCTCGCAAGGCCAATATGGGTTGCGCCCGGAATCGAGCAGTCTAGATCAGGGCCAGCCAGTGAGCTATTCCGTGGCGCGCAATTTGAGCATCAGCGCGCCCGATGCGGCGGAGGATGAGAACAAGGAAATCACGATTCTCTTTTGGCCGGATGGAACGATCGACGAGCAAGCACCACAACAATTCACGATCAATGAAAATGACCAGGCGCAATACGCAATTATACTCTCCGACAATCGCCTTCAGTACGAGGTGAAGGAAGTATCGGAGATGAAGGAAACATCAGATGTTCAGCCATAGACGCGGCTTTACGCTGGTGGAAGTGCTGGCGGCCATGCTCTTCATGACAATCCTGGTACCAGTGGCGGTTGAGGGATTGCTCGTCTGCAATCGCCTCTCGGTTGCCGCGCAGCGCAAGCGTGAAGTGGCGCAGTTGGCCAATGAGAAATTGACGGAATTTGTCGTGACGGAGACTTGGCGCGATGGCGATCAGTCGGGGGACTTTGGCGAAGATTGGCCGGGCTACTCCTGGGAGATGAAAAGCGAAAGCTGGACCGAAGATACAATGCGCCTGATTACCGTGACTGCCTTTTACCAGGTGCAGGGACAAGAACGCAGCGAATCATTCAGCACGCTGGTCGAGGAAGAAAGTGACACGGCACAATGAGAGATCTCCGGCGCACGATCACAGGCTTTACGCTGCTGGAATTGCTCGTGGCCAGCATGATCTTTGCCATGTTGTTCCTCGTGCTGCATTCGCTGTTATCGGGTGCTTTGGGCTTGCGCAACAAGGCCTATAAGAATGCGGAGACCGGCATGCCGCGCGAGCAGATTGCACAGGTGTTGCGGCGCGATCTGCAGAACATGGTCGCGCCATCAGGAATCCTGGCCGGCGCCATTGTGGGCACGGCGACGAAAGAAAAAGATAACGAGCAGGACTCGGTCGATTTTTACAGCACAAATGGAGCAATCAGCGAAGGCGAGCCATGGGCAGACATTCAGGAAGTCACCTACAGTTTGGAAGATCCATCTGATGGACGAGATCCACAGGATGGCATGGATTTCGTGCGCAAGGTAAAGCGCGATTTGCTTTCGACGGAGGATGAGGAAGAAGACGATTTATCGCCTTGGATTATGATGCGCGGCGTGAAGTCATTAACGCTGTCGTATTGGGACGGCGAAACCTGGCAGGAGGCGTGGGACAGCACGGCCCAGGAGAATGCAAACCCCAAGGCCGTCAGTCTGAGCGTGGAGTTTGTGAATGCCTCGGCGGATGAGAAGGCCGAAGGGCCGCTTGAGGTAATGTGCGAAATCGCCCAGCAGCCGCGCCCGACGCCCTCGGGCAGCGCAAGCGGCAGCGCATCAAGCCCAACGCCCACGCCGTCCCCGACGCCAAAGCCAACGCCCACGCCGCGCTTGAATCCCGGAGGCTGAGCCATGCACCGCATCTTTCGGCACGGCAATCGCGGATCGGTCTTGATCGTCGTCATCTGGATTGCACTGGGTTTGGCGGCCGTGGTGCTGTATTTCGCCAACACGGTGTTTATGGAATACCGCGCGGCGGATCAGGCCCAGGCAGGATTAGAAAGCGAGCAGGCCATTGAGGGTGCGCGGCGGTATTTGACCTACGCGCTGAAAAATCAAACGACCAAGGGCGTGATACCGAGTCTGGATGATGGCGACTATCTGGCGCAGGAGATCCCGATTGGCGAAGCGCAGTTTTCGTTAATCGGACGCGATGCCACCGTGGATACCTATCCTACCGAACCGGTGTATGGCCTGGTGGATGAGGCATCGAAGTTGAGCCTCAACACGGCCACCTTGGAGATGCTGGAATCGCTGCCCGGAATGGATGCTGATGTGGCGGCGGCGATTATCGACTGGCGCGACGCCGATGACGAGGTGAACGCCGGCGGCGCCGAATCGCAGGATTACCTGATGCTGGAGAAGCCATATAACGCAAAAAATTCAGATTTTGAAACACCCGAGGAACTGCGGCTGGTGATGAACATGAACATGGCCTTGCTCCTTGGCGAAGACGCGAATCGCAATGGCGTGCTGGATGCCAATGAAAACGATGGCAACGCCTCGCCGCCCGACGATGACGGCGACGGAATTTTGGATCCGGGCATTCTGGAGTATGTGACGACATTCACGCGTGAACCTGGCGCCGACTCCAGTGGCGGGCAGAAGATCAGCCTCACGAAGGCTTCCGGCCTCAGCAGCACCAATCTTCAGCAAGTGCTGAATAAAATGTCCGATCAGGGACGAGCGCAACAGATCTATCAGGCCACGCGATCGCGGGCCTCGGCCATGCATAGTCCGCTGGAGCTGTATATGATCTGCCGCGAAATCGCGCAGATGACGCCACAGGAATTTCAGGAGATCGAAGGATCGCTGCTGAATCAGAACGGTTCGGGACTGGTGAATGTGACTACGGCTTCTTCCACGGTATTGACTGCTCTACTGGAGGGGGATTCCGCAACAGCCTCGCAGCTGACCTCCGCGCGCGGCGGTCTGGATAGCACGGCGCTGCAATCCGTAGCGTGGGTGGGCGATGCCGTGACGCTGGAAATTGCGGCGCAAATTGGGCCATATATTACGGCGCATTCCTATCAGTATAGCGCCGATATTTGCGCGATCGGGCATGAGAAGCGGGGCTTTCGGCGCGAATGGATTGTGTTTGATACCGAAGAAAGCGAACCGAAGGTGATCTATCGTCGCGACCTGACGCGATATGGCTGGCCGTTGGGTGAAAACAATCGCGCTACGAGCAATGCGCAAGCGGCAAAGTAAAAAGGATGATGTCGATGAGCAGCAAACGATTCAAAACCATTGTGGCCATTGAATTGGGCAACCGGCGCCTGAGCGCAGTGGAAATGCATGGCGGCCCCAGCGAGCCGCTTCAGTTGCGCCATTGCGCGCGCGGCACGTTGGCGCTCGATCCGCTGAATGCTTCGCCGGAACTAGCCGCGCGCGAAATCCGCAATTTGCTGGACCAGGCGGGCATCAAGACGCGCCAATGCATTCTGTGCGTGCCGTTAAACCAAGTGCTGCTGCATACGGTGGCCATTCCCGCAATCGAGGAAGCGGACATGGATGCCTTCGTGGCGCTCGAAGCCGAGCGCGCATTTCCATTCCCGCCTGCGGACTTGATGGTGTCGCATTCGCGCAATGCGCTGGATGAGACAACTCGCTTCGCCACGCTGGCCGCCGTGCCCTCCGCGCAACTCGCCACGCTGCAGGCGGTGCTGCGCCTGGCCAACCTGCAACCCGTCATCGCGACAACAACGATATCCGCTCTTCTGGCGCGCGCCACTTCCACTGAAAGCGCCATTGCGCTGACCGATTCGGGCGTGGAGTTTGTCGTGTCGAACAAGGGCGAAGTAGCCGCCATGCGCCTGCTGGAGCATGCGCCAGAGCAGCCGGGCAAGTGGGATGACTTGGATTATGAATGGATGGCGCGCGAGCTGAGAATCACGCTGGGGCGTCTCCCCCGCTCAACGCGCGAAGCCCTGCAATGCATTCGCGTGTATGGAACCAGCGAGGCCCAGCGCACGGCAATCAAGAATTTGGGGCCGGAACTGGAAGCGCTGGCATTGCCCTTGGAGCCGGGCAATAGCAAGGAAGTTTTTGCTCTTGCCGATTCGACTGATCAACAAGTGCCCATCGGGTTGTTTGCGGTGGCGGCGCAATACCTGCTCAATGGCCGGACCTATTTTAACTTTCTTCCGCCGCGCATCAGCAAATTTGGCCAAATGAGCCAGAAGTTTTTCTCGCAGGGACTGACGCAACGCCTGGCCTCCGCCGCCGCCTTACTGGCGGCATTGTTCATCGCATTTTACACTTGGCAGATATGGCAATTATCTTCGCTGGAACGAAGCTGGAAAAAAATCGAGCCCCAAGTGAGCAGTTTGAAGTTTTTGCAGGAAAAGCAGCGCGACTACGCCCCATGGTTTGACGACAAAATTCATAGCCTGGAAATTGCGCGCACGCTCACGTCTTCGTTTCCAGAGACCGGCAGCGTTTGGACGCGCTCTTTTGAGATTAAGAATTTGGCCAATGTCACGTGCACGGCCTATGCCAGCAGCAACAACGACGCGCTGCGCGTGCTGGAAACTCTGCGCAAAACCAGCGGAGTGGGAAACTTGAAAATCGGGCCAATGCGCGGCGACAAGCCCGTGCAGTTCAGTCTGAGTTATCAATGGGAAGGACTCGATTCACATGGCCGCGAATAAACGCGAACGACTTCTGCTGATTGGCGCCATTGTTGTGCTGCTGATCTTTGCCGGCGACCGCTTCCTCTTCTCGCCCATTCTTGGGCCGATCAAGGCGCGCAACCAACGCATTGCGGAACTGAAGCAAATGATCGAAAACGGCAAGATGCTGCAGGGTCGCAAGGACGCGATCAATGAACGCTGGGCCGAGATGCGCCAGCGCAGTCTGCCCACGGACGAAAGCGCGGCCGAGAACCTCGTGCTCAATTCCGTTGGCACATGGGCGCGCACCAGCCGCCTCAATGTCACCGACATGAAGCCGCGCTGGGTGACGGAAGAGGACATGCCCGACAAGCTTGAGGTGCGGCTCTCGGCCACAGGCGACCTGGCGGCCATCTCGCGTTTCCTGTATGAAATGGAAGCCGATCCCAAGGCGTTGAAATTGGAAGATGTGGCCATTCAGGCGCGGGATGAAAAATCCACCCAGTTGACGCTGGAATCGCGCTTTACGGGATTGGTGCTAAAGGAGGGGAATGGCTGATGAAACGCTGGATGATTGCCTCGCTGCTTCTATTATCCACCGCAGGGCTGGCCGGGAGTGCACAACCGGAGAAAAAGCAATCAAACGCCCCGGCGTTTGACACCTTTCGCCTTGTGGTAGATCGCAATATCTTCGATAAGAATCGCCGTCCGCATCAGGAGCAGGCCAAAGCCGCTCCCGCATCGGCGCCGGCGCGCAAGGTGGACCATGTGGACCTGTTGGGAACAATGGTGGCAGACGCGCATCCTATCGCCTTCATCAATGGCGGGAAATACAGTCCCGTGACCCCAGGCGAAGATCTCTTCAATTGGAAAATCGACGCGATCACGACCGAGGCCATGGTGCTGAGTTTCAAAGGCGAGAAGATTACCTGGCCCGTGGGGTCAGCGCTCGAGCGGGTCAATGAGGGCAAGTGGGAAGTGGTTCAATCGCGCGCCAGGGAAGCGTCCTTGGATGATTTGACGCTGGAGGATTTGGCGCCCTCGCGATCCACTAATCATGATAGTTCGCGCTCATCCAGAGATTCCTCGCACGATAGCTCGCATTCTTCGCGCGGCAGTTCGCATAGTGACAATACACGCTCCAGTGACAGTCGCAATGGACGCGATGGCGGGCGCAGTTCGCAATCTGATGCTCGCGCATCAGCCGCCCCTTCGCCAGCAGGCGATTCGACAGGTTCCGAAGATGATGTTCTGAAGCGCATGATGGAAAGACGCCAAAAGGAGGGCGGAAGATGAACAAGCTGGCTTTAATCCCTACACTGCTCCTGCTCCTCATTTCAATTGCATTGCCGAACCCTGCCCAGGGGCAGAGCCCCACATCGGGCACCGTGTCGCGCAATGAGAGTCGCTCTTCGCGGCGCGGCACTGCCGAGGCGGCCATTCCCGCCAACGCCGATCAGTTGGAGTTCAATTTTCACAATGTCCCGCTGGACACGGTGCTCACCTATATGAGCAAGGCGGCGGGATTCGTTATCATCAAGAATGCCGATGTCTCAGGTTCAGTCAATGTGCTGAGCCATCAGCCGCTCAAACGCGATGAGGCGGTGGAATTGCTCAATACAGTTTTGAATGAAAAAGGATATGCTGCCATTCGCAATGGGCGAACGCTGACGATTGTCGCGCGCGATGAGGCGCGGCAGCGCAATATCCCCGTGAAGGTCGGAAGCGATCCGGCCTCCATGCCCAGCAGCGATGAGATGGTGACGCAGATCATCCCCGTGCGCCATGCCAATGCCGGCGAACTGATCGACAGCATCAAAGAATTGCTTCCCAGTTATGCCACCGTTTCGGCCAACACCAGCAGCAATGCCCTGGTGCTGACCGACACGCAAACGGGCATCAAGCGCATTGCTGAGATTGTCAAGGCGCTGGATCAGTCCATCTCTTCCATATCCGAATTGAAAGTATTTCGCCTCACCTTTGCGGATGCCAAGGAAACGGCAACGCTCATCGAGTCACTCTTCCCACAACAACAGACCTCTTCGCGCGGCGGGAATTCGCCCATCGAGGAAATGATGGCGCGGTTCCGCGGCGGCGGCCCAGGCGGCGATAGCAATAGCCGCAGCAGCCGTAGCAGTAGCGGCGATAGCGTGGCATTGCGCGCAGCTTCCCGCGTCACAGCCGAGGCGGATGAACGCACGAATTCCGTGGTGGTTGCAGCGCCGGAAGAACTAATGCCCACTGTTGAAAAATTGATCCAATCGATCGACAAAAGCGCGGATATTGACACCGTGGTGCGGGTGTTCACCCTGCAATTCTCCGATGCCACGGAAATGGCGGCAACCATCACCAGTATCTTTGGCGAAGGCGGTCAGACGGGCCGCACCCAAGGCAACTCCTCGCGCTTCGGCGGATTCCCCTTTATGCGTTCCGAAGGAAGCAGCCGCGGCAGTAGTAACAATGCCGCTTTAAGCCAGCGAATGACCGCCGAAAAGACAGTCCTGGCTGTGGCGGACACGCGCACGAACTCTATCATCGTCAGCGCCGTTGCTGAGGTAATGGAACAAGTGGCTGGCGTCGTGGCATCGCTAGACCAGAATCCAGCCAAGGCCAAGCGCGTCTATACTTATTCCCTGCGCAATGCCGATCCCGAACAGGTGACCACGATGCTGCAGCAAATGTTTGCCGCGGAGAACACAAATACGCGTTCCACCAGATCAACGCGGCAAAACACACAGGCACGCGGCACATCCAGCAATCAACGGAATCTGAACAATCTGAACAACAACAGCAATAATAATGGTCGCTCTGGAAATTCAGGGCTGGGAAGCAATTCAGGCAGGTAGGAATAAATATCACCACGCATCGTTCATTGCGCCCAAGGACACATCAATGAAGACACTTTTGTTTGCGCTTATCATTACCTCTTACCTGCTCCATCCAGCAATTGCTTTATCCCAGGACATGGGGGGCAGTTCCGATGCTGGCGGCGGCGGAACTCCCGCCCCGGGAATGCCTGCGGGGGCCGTGCTCAGCGGCGGGTCCTTTGCCGGCGGCGCCACTCCCGATATTGCAGTGCAGATCAATCAAAACCAGGCATTAAGCCCAACCGTGGCCAATGATGCCGTTATTCAGTATGATCCTGAGACAGATGCCATTGTCGTTATTACGGATGAGGCAACCAATCGGAACATTGAACAGGTGATTCAAACATTGGATCAACCTGCGGCCCAGGTGCTGATTAAGGTTCTCTTCCTCGAAGTGACTCATTCCAAGAACCTCGATTTGGGCGTTCAGATGACCGGCTCGTTCGGACCCGTGAACAGCTCCACCGGCAAAGCCGAACATACCTTGACCAGCAATTTCGGGCTGGCAACAGAAACGCGTGGAGGCATTTACAACATCGTCACAGACGATTTCACGGCCACGTTGCATGCCTTGGAAAAAGAAGGCAAACTCGAGGTTCTCTCCCGC
>Ga0208826_1003546_pt1 | contig 10578 bp, 7 predicted proteins | sample AD_UKC115_MetaG_FD_184451 | JGI IMG/M metagenome (GOLD analysis project Ga0208826, IMG submission 184451) | Active sludge microbial communities of municipal wastewater-treating anaerobic digesters from Hong Kong - AD_UKC115_MetaG (SPAdes)... | ecosystem: Engineered > Bioreactor > Anaerobic >... | reverse complement strand
TTTACCAAAGTAAAGGCCACTATCACCGATGCTAATCTTTGCCGAATTTGAAAAAATTACTAACTTTCCGTTCTAAAAATTAATAATAATACGCCATGCCTGAAAAAATGAATCCTATCAATATTGAGATTAACGATGAAATTGCCCAGGGTATATACTCAAACCTAGCGGTGATAACCCATTCATCTTCAGAATTCATTATTGACTTTGTGCGGGTTATGCCCGGTATCCCTAAGGCTCAAGTTAAGTCAAGAATTGTGCTAACTCCCGATCATGCCAAGAGGTTAATGCTGGCCCTGCAGGAAAACATTGGTAAGTTTGAAGCTGCAAATGGAACCATTAAGCTACCTGAGGGGAGTGAGGGTATGCCGCCATTCCCAATAAACTTCGGAGGTAAGGGGGGCGTTGCCTAGTGTTTGTTGGCATTGGCATTCTTTGTGCATATATTACTGAAATACGGTAGTTTAGATTGATGTTTTAATTTCAGGAGTTTGGTTCACCTGAATAAATGTTGTAGCGGAATACTATTTTCTAAACAGGTATTCACGTTTACTTTCAAACTTATATACATATTTGTTGGGCAAGATAAAAGTAAAATTTACTATGAAGAAGTATGCAGATTATACCCTAATGGCATTGCTGGCCGGTATGCTGGCATGTAGCAACAACAACGAGCAACTGGTTACTTCCCCATCGGGAGAAGTGAAGGTAATTTTCAGCCTCACTGCCGATAAACAGCCCTCTTACAGGGTTTACTTTAAAGACTCTCCTGTGATTGAGACCTCAACACTTGGATTCGATTTCAAGGATGCCCCATCGCTGTCCAAGGGGATGAGAGTTGATAGCGTGTTGAGTAATGAGTTTAACGAAACGTGGGAGCTGCCGTGGGGCGAGCAACGGCTTGTGAAGAATCATTACAACGAGATGAAAGTTTTCCTGTCGGAGAAAAAATCACCAAACCGCCACTTTGCGGTTACATATAGGGTTTACGACGATGGAATAGGATTTCGTTACGAATTTCCCCAACAGGAAAGTATGGGCGATGTAACAATCACCGATGAAAATACACAGTTTAAGCTAACCGGCGACCATTTGTGCTGGTGGGAGCCCGGCGACTGGGATATATATGAGCATCTATATAACACAACTTCGTTTAGCAAGATTGACGCCACCAAAAAGCGAAACCATCGCGATTTGGCACAAACCTACATTCCGGAAAACGCCGTAAATACTCCTGTAACCATGAAAACTAGCCAGGGGCTATACCTTAGCTTTCACGAAGCCGCTGTTAATAACTATGCCGGAGTAACCTTAAAAGTTGATACGGTTAACTACTCCATGACAACTGAGCTGGTTGGCAACGATTCTGGAGTTAAGGTGGTTACCAAAACACCCTTTAACACTCCCTGGCGTATGATTCAGCTTGCCGAAAAACCTGGTGATTTGATAGAATCAAGGCTGATACTTAACCTGAACGAGCCCAACAAGCTGGGCGATGTTTCATGGTTTAAGCCCACGAAGTACGTTGGTATATGGTGGGAGATGCACCTGGGAAAATCAAGCTGGGATATGGCCAGTGGGAAGCATGGGGCAACTACTGCAAATGCTAAACGATATATAGACTTTGCCGCTAAGAATAATATCGGAGCCTTACTTGTAGAGGGTTGGAATACCGGTTGGGAGCACTGGATTGGATTTGATGATAGGGAGGGAGTTTTTGACTTCGTAACCCCCTATCCGGACTACAACCTCAAGGAGGTGGTTGAGTATGGCCGCAAGAAGGGTGTTGATCTGATTATGCACCACGAAACATCATCGGCGGTTACCACCTACGATAAGCAGCTCGATACCGCCTTTGCCCTAATCAGCAGCCTGAACCTCCACATGGTTAAAACAGGATACGTAGGGAAGATAATACCCAAAGGAGAGTACCATCATGGGCAGTGGATGGTTAACCACTACCGAAGGGTTCTTGAAGTGGCCGCAAAGCACAAGGTTGCCGTTGATGTTCATGAACCGTTTATGGCAACAGGCGAGCGCAGAACATATCCAAACTTCGTTTCTCAGGAGGGATTCCGGGGACAGGAGTTCAACGCATGGTCGAGCGATGGGGGAAATCCTCCTGAGCATTTAGCTATTATTCCCTTCACCTGCCTGCTGGCCGGACCTATGGACTATACACCGGGAATCTTCAACACCAAGCTGAAACCCTACAAACCCAACAACCAGGTAAATAATACACTGGCACAGCAGCTTGCCCTTTATGTAGTCATCTACAGCCCAATTCAAATGGCTGCCGATTTGCCTGAGAATTATGAAAACCATCCTGCATTCCAGTTTATCCGTGATGTGGGTGTAAACTGGGAGCAAACCAGGGTGCTTAACGGTGAAGTTGGCGATTATGTTACCATTGCCCGTCAGGAACGCGGAACAAACCGTTGGTTTATTGGTGCGGTAACCGATGAGAATTCAAGGGAGCTCAGCGTTAAGCTGGATTTTCTGGAGCCGGGTAAAAAGTATTCAGCAACTCTTTACCTTGATGCTCCTGATGCCCATTGGGATAAGAACCCCTCGGCATACGAGATAAAGAAAATGGAGGTTGACAGCAGCACAGAGTTAAACCTGTATTTAGCACCAGGAGGTGGAGCGGCAATTTCACTGTTCCCTTTATAGATAGGACTTTGAAAATATCCCGGCTAGCATCCGGGAATTTTTTTAACGTTTTGGCGCTTGGCGCAGTGGCGGATTTCGGAACACAAAACTGTCAATACACCACAAAAGTTGATGCGATGTAGAATGTTCAATTAACCATGTCTCCCGCCATTGAGCCAAACGCCTGTTAGCTGCTGGCGTTCTTGTCCACCGTGTCTGTAAACCATTGTCTTTGTTGAGTTTTCAGTCCTTTGTCTGTCGGGTTGTGCGTTGCGTTTTTTATTTTTTTTTGAAGGGTCTGAAAATTTTTTAAAACCATTTTTGTCTGCGTTGGCTTTGCAAGCTCTTTTGCAAACTTTGGTCTGTGTGTTGGCTTGTGCGGTTAGCAAATGTGCTTGCAAAATGCGTGGGCTTAAAACACAATTTTCACGTCTTCTTTATAGTTCTGCAATGTTCCGTTCAAACTTGCTGTCCAACCGTCAATAAATACTTTGCCGCTTTTAATGGCGTTTGCGTAATCATCACTGGTTATTTTCTCGCTGTTTGTTATGTAATAATGATTGCCTATTTTGTAAATGCAATCTTTCACCACTTCTTCGGGAACTTGTGATGGTTCGTCTAAACCAACAGTGAAAACCATATTGTAAATACGACTTATGGCATCGTCAATAATTTCAGGAAAAACAATTTGTCCATCTTGCACATCTAATTTTGGTGCTTCTACGCTGTCAAATGCTTTAAAACCAATATCGGGTAATTGTTTTTTGTGTTCTTCAAACATTCCGCTTTTGCTGTTTTCTGCTTCAACGTCTTTGGCAATTATCTCGCCTACTCGTTTTAAGCGTTCTATCGTTATGCTTGAAATTACTGGCGGTAGGTTGTTGTCAATACAAAATTTATAAGCTGGCTTGTCTTCTTTAATTGGCTCGTCAATTTGGCACAAAATAAATTTACGGTTGCCACCATCTTTATTTAATTCCATTACTGCCTGTCCTGTTGTTCCAGAGCCTGCAAAGAAATCAAGAATTATATTTTCATCATTAGGTTTAACAACTCTCTCGATTAAATAACTAATCAATTCATACGGTTTTGAATACGTGAAAAGATTAGCTAAACCTAAATTATCAAGAAGTTTACTTGCTTGGGTGCTTGAAAATGTGTCAATAACTCCAAATGGTCTTTGTGTTCTATCTATTAAATTACCTTCATTGTCACAATTTAAATATTGCTTTGTATAAACAGTCCAAATACCTTTACTATCCTTTTTAATGACCACAAAATCATTTTCAATACCCCATTTAAGTTTGTTTTCTGACCAACGCCAACAAGCTTTCTTTCCCGAGTTGTTGTCTTTGGGATAAACTACTGTGTTATCAGGTGTAGTTATTGGATAGTCTAAACTTTCAGAATACTGAATCGAACCCATTCCTAACTTTTGCAAATAATAAGGACCTCTAATTTCTTTATGTTCGTCTTCTTCTTTGTATCTATCTTCATTACTAATGTCTGCACCAACAATTTCAACATCTTCTTTTCGTTTCGAATAGCATAAAATATACTCGTGTTTTATTCTGAAATAACTACTATCAGAACTGCCACCTCCTTCTTTGTTAGCCCAAATCAAGTTTGCAATTAAATTTTCTTCACCAAAAACGTCATCACAAAGTAGTTTCAAATTTGACTGTTCAATGTCGTTAATACTAATAAATATCACACCGTCTTTACTCAATAAGTCTCTTGCTAACAACAAGCGTGGGTAAATAAAAGCTAACCAACCGTTATGGCTCCTTTTAGTTTTAAAGCTAAAATCCATTCGTGCAAAATCGCTTTCACTCAAGTTCGTCAATCCTAAAACTTCAGTTTCTTCTTTATCAAATTTGTCGGGGTAAACAAATTCGTCTTTTTCGGTATTATATGGCGGGTCTATGTAGATGCACTTAATTTGTCCGCTGTAATGGTTTTTCAGAATTTTTAAACTATCCAAATTATCGCCTTTCAACACCAAATTTTGTGTAGTATTAATTGTTTTGCTCAATGTGGTGTTTAGGCGTAATTCTTTTTCTGTCTTTTGAGCATATTTAGCCCTTGCAAAGTTTCTGCCTACAAAGTTCAATCCGTAGCCGTTTACTTTTTCGTCAATCGGTAAACCCAAAACTGCTTTCAGTTCTTCAATGTTTATCTCGGTGTCTCTAATTACATTCGGATAGTTCTCTTTCAGAAAACTCAATAGTTTGTTCTCGTTGGTTTCTGTTCCAACTACCGTAAAGCCTGCTTTTATAAAATCTTGTTCTGCCATTGTCTTATGCGTTGTTTATCAATGCTGCCAATTGCGTTTTATTGATACGTTCTTTAAATGAAATTTTTATGTCTTGGTCTTTGTAGTGTTCGGCTAATGCTTCAAAATACTTTTTAGCAAAATCAATTTTCCCTTTTTCATCTACGGGAATTGCCGTTGACGATTTATAGCCTTTGGCTTCTACTACAAGGAATATTTTGTTGCCAACGGTGCTTTTGATAGCATAGCAAAAGTCGGGGTTGTAATTTCCCAATGGCGTTTTGATTTTTAGGCGTGGTAGTTTGCCAAAAATCTCAATGCTGTCCATATCGGGGTCTTGTTCTACAATTTCCAATTCAAAATCGCTATCGTATTCAATCACTTCTTCAAATACCCATTTGGCTTTCAGAGAAAAATCGTTTACAATGTCTTTTTGGAATTTCCCAACGCTTCCTGTGTCCAAGTATGTTTTCCCTTTTTCCGTCTTAAATACGTTTGGCAAGCCTGTTCCGTTTATACCATCATACTTAATGTTTGTCTTGAGCATGGCAATTAAGTTTTTGTTGATTATTGCGGATATTTCTCTTTGGGCTTGTTCGGGATTGTTGCAAAGCATTTTAACCTTAAAATCGTCGCTCAAAGCGTTGAAAACTTTTACCACAAAGGAAATAGGCGTTTTGGTGTTGTTGGATAAAGTGCGAACTAACTCCAAATAATCAACTTTGCTTTTGTATGAAACGCTATCGGTTAGTTTTTCAGTAATTGCGCCCTGTTCGCCAATTTTTTTTACGTTCAGTTCTGCACGAATGGTTTGCAATAATATTTCTTCAATGTTAACGGCTTCAATTTGCGTTTTTATGTTTTGTATCAGTTGGCTTTCCTGTTCTTCAGTCAGAGTATCTAAAACATAAAAAGCGTTTTTGTTGATTGCATTCCATAGGTTTTGAAACTCTCGTAAGTGCGTTGACTTTATGAAAACTTTCTTTTTCTCTTTTTTCTTTTCGGCTTTCTGAACATAAGTGTTAGTATCCGTTGCAAACAAGCTTTCAATAGCTTTTACTTGTTCTTCGGGCAAATTTTGTTCTTTTAGAATTGTAGAGAACTCGGGTGATTTTTCAAAAACATCAATACCATCAACATTGGCTTTGAAAATAATCATTTCACTGTCTTCCATTGTTCGGTATAATTTGCGAACAGTAGCATCGTCAAAATTTCCTTTTTCTTTCAATATTTTCTTGAGTTCCTGTTCAGTAAATGTTTCAGCAATCAGGAATGAGTTACTTAAAATTTCGTTTTGAATTGCCTCTACAAAACCGTGTTCTTTGCTTGAAACAACTACATCAAGGTTATTTATTCTCCAAAAGGCTTCCTGGTCATCATTCAGATTTTTAAGCGTGTTACGTTGCAAGTTTTGATTTACGCAAATGCGTAAGCCTCTTCCTATCTGTTGAAGTTTTGATATTTCGCTTCCTTGATTTGAAAGTTTACAGATTGTAAAAACATTCGGATTGTCCCAACCTTCCTGCAATGCCCAAATAGAGAAAATGAAACGAGTAGGACTTTCAAACGAAAGTAGTTTCTTTTTGTCTTTCAGAATTTCGTCAACTCCTGCTTTTATCTTTTCATCTACATTTCCTTTGTCGCCCGAAAAATATCCTTTGTGAACCTGCAAATGGTTGTCGCTGTCAAAGTCGTTTTGCAAGAATTTATAATAGTCGCTTTCTTGGTCAAGTTTGCTAACTATTTCGCTATACTGCTTTTTGTATTCTTCTTCGAAAATGATTTTGATTTTAGGATTATCGCCACGAAATAAACTCGTATCGCTTTCCATAAAAAACAAAGTGAGAGCCTTTATGCCTTGTTCAAACAAACCTTTTTCTTTTTCAAAATGTATTTTGATTGATTCCTTAATCATTGCCCGCAATGATTCGTCTGATAAGGAATAATCAACTTTCTCAATCGTGTCGTCTGCTAAAACAATCGTGTCCTTATTTATTTTCTTTATGCTCTTTCCGTTGAAAACAGAACCAACGCCTAATTCCCGTCTTACAACAATTCCGTTGGTTAGTGTGCTTACAATAGCTTTTTTGTTGTCAATACCAATAAGTGTATCGGCGTTCTCAACCACGTCTTGCGTGTAAACCACTATTTTCTTTACCAAGTTTTGTCGAAAAGAAGATATACTATCTAATACATACGCTACATTAGATAAAAGCAAACTATCTTTTTTTTTCGGGAATGTAGCGCCAAAACGCAAATAATAATTCTCAAAACCTTCAAAATAGGTTTTAAAAGCATTCCCCTCGAAACGGTGAGGTTCGTCCATTATCACAATTGGATTTAATCTTTTCAAACATTCCAAATACGATTTAGGCGGTTCCATATTGGTAACGAATAACTCTGGTGTGTTTATGTCACGTTCTAATGGACGGTTTAGAATATTGTCTTTACTATTAAAGGAACTTGGTGTCAGTACTAAAACAGATAAGTGAGAAGTACCAATAAATTGTTTGACTGCTGAAATGTTTCCTCCTTCATAAACAAAGGTTTCAATTTCTTTTTCTTTCTCGTTGGCGTAAAAGCTTTTAAAGTAGTCTTTGGTGTCCTCTAAGTTTGTTTTTGTTCCCTCTCTGATTGGAACTGTCGGAATAAGAATAATAAATTTTTTGTAGCCGAAATTTTTACTCAGTTCAAAAATGGTTTTTATAAACGTGAACGTCTTTCCCGTTCCCGTTTCCATCATTATGTCAATGTTTTTAGCGTCTTGAACCGGAAAATTGTATTTGTTTTTATTATGATGTGCCGTCAGCACATCGTCAAATTTTTGTTTTTGGCGTAAACTTTCAAAAAGACTGATAATATTATTTACGCAGTCCTCTTGGTAGGCTTGTATTTCATATTGAAACTGTTTTGTTTCTGTTTTTGTCGTCATTTAATTTCTCAAAAATTTAAGTCGCTAAAATACCAATTTAACTCCGTTATTCTTTCTATTTATTTCAATTCTTGTCAACGAGTTATCAAGGGTGGTGGGTGGGCTTGGGTGCGTTGGCAAGAGCAAACTCTTTTGCAAGTTGAAGCATCGGCTTGTGAGTCGTAACTTGCAAATGTGCTGTTTTGTGCGTTGGCTGTTTTTCAAAAATGGTTTTAAAAAATGTGGGGTGGGGAAAAAATATAAAACATTGGCTCGGCTTGTGTTTCGGCTCAAATGTCCTGTTGAAATATGGTCTTTATGTTGTCTGTCACCTGTCAAAATGGCTTACTCTTTTTTTGTCTGTTTAACGCTCATTTTTTGTTGTGTCGTTGCCTTAATACGCTTGCAGCTAACGTTCCCGTGGTTGGACATGCTGGGGAGTTAGCTGCAGCTTCTTTATCTCACGGTAAACTTTTACTAAGTTACTAAAAATATTCTTATCAGCAATCAGCCCCAGTGGGCTTACCCACGTGTTGTACGCAGTTTTTAAAATAAGTCTTTCAATAAATTGTAAAGTGAAATTAGTAATGCAATTAAAGCAAAACCAAATGTCCACCAATAAGTTCTATAAATTCGTCTTGCGTTCTTGGTGTCGTATTTAAGTTTCTCAAGTTCTAAATGTTCTTTTTCTTCTTTTCTTTTTATCTCTCGACTATTAATATCATAAATACGACTAAATCCACCTTCGTTTAGAAAAGCAGTTACATATTCTCTTGCCCAAAAACAATCATCATTAACCTCACTTTTGGGGTAAAGAAGCGGAGGATAATATTCTTTAAGTATATAAAACAATGATAAACAAGATTCAAAGGTTTCATTTGGGAAAAGTTCATTTTTTATGTTTTCTACACTAGTTGCATGACCTTGGTTGCTTGCTAATTTCTTTAATATTTCGTCTAATTGAAGAGATTGTTTTTCATTGATTTCCATAATGTAGAATAATTTTCAATAAAAAGTTGCAATTCTATTTATATGTTATTATTCCGTCTTTTATTCCTTTTGCAATGGCTAAACTTTCTGCAAAAGCCATTCCCAATCTATTAATTTCCCAAGAAGCTGTAGACCACTCAGATTGCATAGGAATATCACTCATCGCTGATGCCATTGCTGTTGCTTCTGTTCCCGCTTTCCATTCAGTTGTTATTTTTAAAATGCAACTATTATTTTTTTCGGTAATAAAAAGTGTCATCCTTTGCAAAGTAGATTGACCAATATCTTTCCCTTCAGTGGTCACGTAATGCCTTTCTTTGTCTTCTTTCATAATTCTATGTCCACGCGACATTAAGATGCTTATTAATTCCTCATAAAACTCATTTATTGAGGCGTTTTTCTTTTCGACATAAATTATTTTAGCTCCAGCAGGTATTTTATTTAAACTACCTTCATCAAGTCCACTTGACGCAGAAATATAGGAAACTCCCAAACAACCTGTCATTACAAGTAATATAATTACTGGCAAACCGATAAATAATAAAATTTTATTCATAGTAATATGTTTTAAAGTTCAAATAATGCTTTCAGAGAAAATCTGTGTCTTCATAAAATTGCGTACAACTCGTTTATACACGCCACTCCATAGCGCCTTATTTCCATTTTTGGATGTATAGGCGCCATAAAGTTGCGTTTACCATTCCATGCAATGGTATAAAAAATTTTCATTTGAAGCAAATTTATGTACTTTTTTTTACAACTCATCAAATGGGCTTCTAATTTCCTGTAAATTTTTCTGGCTCGCATGGGTGTAAGCATCTGTAACTTGACCACTTTTGTGGCCAGGTAGCAACCGGATAAACCGCAGGGGAACAGCTTCGAGCAGGTATTCGGAACGGCTGGCCCCATTGCTGCCGCACGGTGTGCCGTGAGTAAAGGTAAATGTTCTTTACACAGCTGCAAGCAAGGTGGTGGAACCGACCCACCAGAGTCTCCTTGCAGGAGGCGGCTCTAAACTACTTCTCTAATGCATGGCGGGAAATCGGTGTGTGTGAAGCGAGAGAAGAAAAGGCTAAGCTGTTACTGGTCAGGTATGGATAAGAGAGATGAGCGGGAGCGAACCCTTGATGACGCATCGGGAACCGATCCGCCAGCTGGCGGAGAGCTCGGCGAAGTCTGTGACTTCGTAGTACTGAAGTAGCAGTCGCTGACCGCGTCAAATCCTTGCTAAAGTTCCGGACTCCAGACCGAAAACTACTAACAACGAAAAACAAACTTTGCCTTACAACAAGACAGTTGTAAGCCGCCTTTAGCCACGACGTGGCTACCCTTTGCTCAAACCCCAGCGCTTAAACCTGCTTCGAGCGGGGAAATATCAGCCACAGGTATGCATAAAAGGGTAACCGAAATCGATTACCCTTTTTGTTGACTTTGAAAATGCCTAAATGAAATGTCAGGATTTTAGCATTCTTACTCCCTTCAATTAGAACTTATACACATTATCGGCAATCAGCTTATCGGCAATTTTCCTACGGGCTTCCTTAACATTAATGGGGTTTACTGCGCTTAGGCGTTCGGTAGCAGCAATCAGCTTACCTAGTTCTGGCTCAGCTGCAAAGGATGATATGGCATCAATGGCATTTTTACGGATTCTGGAGGCTGCATCAAAAATAAAAACGTCCAGAATACTCCTGTATATATCCATTGAAGCATGACCTCTGCTCTCTAGTTTTTCGACCCTTAGGGCAAG
>Ga0208826_1003545_pt1 | contig 10578 bp, 6 predicted proteins | sample AD_UKC115_MetaG_FD_184451 | JGI IMG/M metagenome (GOLD analysis project Ga0208826, IMG submission 184451) | Active sludge microbial communities of municipal wastewater-treating anaerobic digesters from Hong Kong - AD_UKC115_MetaG (SPAdes)... | ecosystem: Engineered > Bioreactor > Anaerobic >... | reverse complement strand
ACGTACAGTAATATTTATAAATAAAAGGAGGAGAGTCTTTCTTAATAGCCGTGAGATAAATGTAAGTTGTGATAAATATTCAATTAGAAAATGAGTCGAATAAAATCCGTGTCAAACAATTATTTGTAAAATTAAAATATTTAGACTAAAATTGTTTTGCATTATTTATAAAAAAGGTTATAATGTATTTTATCTCTAAATTAAGGGATAGTTTTAGATGCTTTCAGAAGAAGTAAAAGTATATTCTAACCAACAAATTCTTAAAGGAGGATACTGGTATGAAAATAGTGTTTATGAGTCTATGTTTCGTTACAGTAGTGTGCTTGTTAGGAGTATATCTTTTATCCCGCGCTAAGGGCATTAATTCTTCAAGTGTAAGTAACACTAATTCTTTAGATGTAAAAAACAACTCTGTTGTATCTAGTTCAAACTCTTCAACAAGTGCAAATAACACTTATTCTTCAGATGTAGTTGAGATATTTAATCGTGGTGTTGACTATGCTGAAAAGGGTGATTATGAAAATGCAATAAAGGATTTTACTCGTGCAATAGAAATCAACCCAAAGTTTGCAGAGGCATACAACAATCGTGGCAAAGCTTATTCTGATATGGGCGATAACGAGCGAGCGATAGCGGATTATACTCGTGCAATAGAAATCAACCCAAAGTATGTAGATGCATACTACAATCGTGGTCTTGCTTATGCTGACTTAGGAGATTACGAGCGAGCGATAGCGGATTATAATCGTGCATTAGAAATCAACCCAAAGGATGCAGCGGCATACAACAATCGTGGTAATGCTTATGCTCTCATGGGCGATAACGAGCGAGCGATAGCGGATTATACTCGTGCGTTAGAAATCAACCCAAAGTATGCAAATGCATATTTTGGTAAAGGTTTTGTATATGAGGAACTGGGAAGATTTCAGGAAGCAGTAGAGGCATACAAGAATTTTCTTTCCTGTGTCTCTGGAACACCAGGAATGGGTAATTTTATAGAAAGGGCGAAACAGAGAATTAAAGAATTAGAAGGGAAGTAAAAAGTGTACAAACTATTTGTAGAGGAACAATGTTCTGAATTAAATTTCAGAAACGGCGTGCTTATTTTTAGTGAATTAAATTGAGTTATGCTGACACAAAGATTAATATTTCGAGACATCGGAAAAATTAATTTGGTTGATACAAAAATTGTAATGGTTCTTTAATTTTAGTATTTTTCTTTTGTATAAGAGGGTCTCACTAGAAATAATTTGATTAATAGAGTGGGTCTGTTTAAAAAGTTCTGGAAAAGTAGGGGCGTATTGCATACGCCTCAAAAATGATACCTCAGCAAACAACCGATACCTCCGTAGTCCGTCTATGGGGGCATAAGACGATATGCCTTAAAATAATACCTCAACAAGCAAACAATGCTTCTGTAGTGTATGAACAATGCGTCCACAAAAACGATGCCTCCACAAAGAAATGATGTCTCCGTAGCACCATCTATGGGGGGCGTATCGCCATACGCCCCTACAAAATGCAACCATGTTGAATATATCATTTGCAGTGATGATGGATTTAACAGCATAAAGTAATATATTCTGGATAAAGCCCTACATAACTCAAAATAAAACGCCAAAATTAAAATACGAGGAGATAAAAAACTCTCCCCCTTTGCGGAAGGGGGAGTCCTTATAGGGGGTATTTGAGGGGAAATTGACCCCTCCGTCGCTAACGCGACACCTCCCCTTTGCAAGGTGAGGAGTCTTTTTATTGTCACTGTTGTCGGGTAAAAGATTAGAAGATGGTTTGAAACATCTGATGTAGATAGGATGAGATACTAACTAAAAACCCTAATCAACAGAGGAGTTTCAAGCCATATCTTATTATAGCATAGCATAAGGTAGATACTAACAAGGGTGTAATATTTGATGTAGAGATTTTACTTACAATTGAGGAATCTAAGGAAGCATATCCAGAGAAATTGAGACTTGTTGGATATATAGATGAACAGACAAATAAAGAATTTACATTTCTGACAAATAATTTTCAACTTTCTGCAGATACAATAGCCCAGATTTATAAGGCGAGATAGCAGATAGAGATATTTTTCAAGTGGGTTAAGCAGAACTTAAAGATAAAATCTTTCTTTGAAACCTCAAAAAATGCAGTTTTAATTCAGATATGGATTGCTATGATTTATTATTTGCTACTTTCATTTATAAAATTCCAGACTAAGTATAGTTATTCATTATTAGATTTATCGAGGATATTTGAAGAGGCGGTAATGGATATGGTAAACATTATAGACCTTTTATCCTGTAGAGACTACGATAGATTTAGAGCCCATATCAGAGAACCTGACCAACAATTAACCCTATTCTAAATAGACTACATCCCCTTACACTTTTAGCGGACAGTAGTGATTCTTATTCTATTCATATATAGGTTTTCTTTTCCTTTTGATGTTTTGGTCCTTTTTACAGTAATGCAGGTAGTATATATTCTTAATTGAAAAATTAGCACAAACAAGTAATTTTATTTATGCTTTACTAAAATGTAGAAGATAGATAAATAGCCTGAAAAAAATCTTATAAAAAGCGCATAGATTATAATGGATTGACTTCTTGTTTTGATGTTTGTCTCTTTTTATATTCATCCATCAATTTTGTAAATTCACGGAATAGGTATCTGCTATCGTGGGGTCCTGGTGAGGCTTCGGGATGATATTGGACACCAAATATGGGTAATTTTTTATGGGCAAGTCCTGAACAGGTTGTATCATTAAGGTGGACATGTGAAATTGCAATTTCACATAAATCTAATGTATCAGGGTCAACTGCAAATCCATGGTTTTGCGAGGTTATTTCTACTTTTTTTGTTCTCATGTTCATAACAGGTTGATTTGCACCACGATGGCCAAATTTTAGTTTGAAAGTCTTTCCACCGAGGGCATGTCCAATAATTTGATGGCCTAAACAAATCCCTAATATAGGTATGTTTTTCTCCATAATCTTCTGGACAATTGGGTAAATGTAGGTTAAAGCGGCGGGGTCACCTGGTCCATTAGATAATACTACGCCATCAGGATTGTAAGATAAAATTTTTTCAGCAGTTGTTGTGGAAGGTACGATTGTCACAGTGCAGCCATTTTCTTTTAGTAGTCGAAGAATATTGTATTTTACGCCAAAATCCATAACGACTACACGATATTTTTGTTTTTCTGGTAATTCCCATTCGTAAGACTGGGACACAGTTACTTCTTTGACATAATCACTACCTACCATATCAGACACATTCTTTGCTTTTTGAACGAGTGATTCAGGATTTAAATCTACAGAACTTATAATTGCTTTTTGATTTCCTTTGGTTCTTAATATTCGTGTTATTTTCCGTGTATCTACCTGGTCTATTGCCACTACATTATATTTTTTGAAAAATTCTGGAAGGGACATAGTCGCACGCCAGGAACTGGGGATAGAACAGCACTCTCGCATAACAAAACCACGGGCATAAACTGTTTTAGATTCAACATCTTCAGTATTACATCCATAGTTTCCGATATGTGGATATGTCATGGTAATAATCTGTCCTGCGTAAGATGGGTCTGTTAAAATTTCCTGGTAGCCTGTCATACTTGTATTAAAAACCAGTTCGCCGACTGCTTCTCCATCAGTACCTACTGACCTACCACAGAACACAGTTCCGTCTTCTATTGCCAGGATTGCTTGCTTTTCTTCTTGCATATTTTTTCTTTCATAGTATAGAATTTACTTATAATATCTTTAGCGATATATTATAAAGTATAAACATTTTTTAATTCTAATTTATTTTGTTTAGTAAGTTTTTACGATAGGAATTATTTTTTTTGATATTTGTTATATTAAAGTGTGATTATAAGTAAATAATTTGGAGTTATTAATAAAATAATGCGTCAAACAGGGAAAAGACAAAAGAAGAATGATTTGTGTCTGGAATTATTTGGGTTTCCAAAAACGCTACTTAGGAAGGTAAAAAAATGTTCTAAAATGGCGAATACCGCTTCTAAAGATATTGAATATCTCTGGATACGGATTTCTAAGGAAAATGACTCGACAAGAAAAGAAAAAAAGGGCTGCATATTAAATTTAGATGATTGGCTTAATATTATTGATGAAGCGGTGTCAGCAGGAGCAAGTTGGTTAGTTTTGACTATTGAAGTTCCATTAGACCAGATGCAAGAGATAATTGAAGTATGTAAGTGGGCACAAGATACATATAAGATGAAGGTAGGCTTATTTCTGTGTAGAGAGACAATAACAGAAAATGAAGTGCAAATATTGAGTTGTTTTAAGAAAAACTTAACACAAATTTTTGTAAAGAAGAAAGCCTTTGAGCAGTTTAAAAAGATAAATGAGATAGGGTTATTTTTAGGGATTGCAGACCCACAAGAATATGGAAATAAACCGAATTGTGAAGGGGCATCGAAACTATTATATGTAGATAGTGAGGGTTCTATATATACCTGCGGGCTTGTGGCTGGCAAGAAAAATTACAAATTAGGTAGTATATATGACCGAAAGTTTCATGAGATTGTTAAAGACCCATCATTACCCCATTCTGTTGCAGAAAAAATCCATAAAGTAGATGAAGGTTGTGATGGCTGTCCTTCTTTGCTGGCAAAACATTTAAAAAATAATCCCCTTCCGCAATAGACTTAGTGCAAATTAGCCCAAAGCCTTTACAACTTCTCTAAAATCAAGACCAAGGGATTGAATGCTTTTTTCTCTTACTTTAAGTGCTTCTCGAATCGCATCGTCATGGACAGAATCTCTACCATATAAGCCAGCTATAGATGAGATAAAGAGTATATGTGCTAAATTTTTAGATTTTCCTGGTGCTTTAAAAGGTTCGAGATAATAACCTAATGCATGAACCATAATTTCTGGGAAATTCCAACGACTAGCTAATAGAGATGCTGCGACTGCATGATTGATTGTGAAATATTCCGTTTCTCTTTTCAATCTAATTTCTGGGAAACTATCATGCATGATTTTTTTATATTCATCTTGCCCGGCAATATATAAAACATTAGCCCCTATTTGATGGATTAAAGCAGTTGTATAAGCAAGAGAAGGATTTACCTTTTGCGAACTTTGAGCGAATTTTTCTGCAAGTTTTGCACAAAGTTTAGACCTTCCACTAATGGGCAGAACAGGATATTCAGAAGCGATTGGCTGGGCATCTTTTATATACTTTAACAACACTTTTACCCCTTTTTGTCCTAATAATGCTAAAGCCAACCAGATATTACCGATTTTTTTCTCTTCCGACACTATTGATGTATTTGCCCATCGAAGTAGAGCAGTGGCTAATGAAGGGTCTTCTGCAAAAATAGAGCCCAAATCTTCCATATTAATCTCGTTATCCTCTAACACCATATTCAGAGCAATCTCTGCAGTGGTAGGCATTGGGAGATATTCCAGATTATCAATCACAGGTCCTACATCTTTTCTCTCTCTTTCAGTTGTCTCTTCTGAAAATTGAACAAGTGATACAGGATGTGGCTCTCCAGTGGCAGGTTTTGTTTTTATTATCTTGCTTTCGCTATGAGCCGCTATAGATGCAGGAGAAATCATAGAATGAGTATCCCCTGCCTTCTCTTTATTGTATCTGGTTATTGCATCTTCAATTTCTGTTATTCGTGCCAGAATAGGTTTAACCTTAAAATGAGTTAGTCCTTCTATTAAGTGTATCGTTTCTCTATCAATAGGACATGCCATCGCCAGTGTTAAATTTCGCCCTATACGGTCAATAGGGAAAACAAATCTTTCCTCACACAATTTTTTTGGAATTAGTTCCACAATTTCCTTATCTACAAACAGCCGATTTAGGTCTATTCTCGGAGAACCTAAATTCCGCACTAAAACTTCAAATAGGATTTCTTCTGGTACCTTTGAATTATCATATAGAATTCTTAATAAATAAATCCCTTCTTTCTTTTGAATCTCTAATGCTTCATTTATGTCCTTACTAGATACTATACCTTCAGTCAATAGCCATTGGTCTAAAGAACCCCTAAAATCTCCTATTACAACTCCTGTAATAATTGAACTCTCATCTAATTCTGCATGAGCACTTTCTGTATCGGCGGGAACATAACGAATGATGTTCCCACAACGAACACATTTAAAAGCCCTTCCCTTTGCTGAGGTTAGAACTCGCATCTTCTGACCACATTTTGCACAAATAATTATATCGTAAGTTTGATCACTCACTGAATAAATCCCGGTGATTTAATTAATATTTTTAATAAAACCATATTAATATTTTACCATAATAATTTTATTTTTTAAAATCCAATAAAAAAATTTTTTTCACTTTATATTTTTAATTATGATAAACTATTAGAAAGTAAGGTTTTAACATATTTATTGACAAAAAATTATATTAATAATAATTATTATGATTACTCCAATTTAGAAGGTTTATAAAATGTTACTTGAAGAATTAAACAAGACAGTCAAAAAGGCACATGAATTATTATTTCTTCATGATTTTTATAATGCAGAGAATAATTTGAACGCTCTTCTTCCTGAATTTAATAATTTTATAAATATTCTTTTTATAAAGGTGGAATTAGCGTTAGCAATTGAGAACTGGGATGAATTGGCAAAACTAATTCCGAATCTTGAAGAACTTATTACTGATTTTGAAAAGAGAATTTTATGGCTAAATATTCACTTTGATGATGAGGAGAGAAGATACATCAATGAAATATTGGCTAACTATCGTGACCGATTAATTCAGATAAAGGAAGAATTAAATAAGCAGAGCAAGAAGACTAACGAAAGACAGGTTTTGGAACAGGAGATAAGGAAGTTAAAGAGTCAACTTATCCATGTAAAGGAAGAGAAAGAGGAAGCAGAGGCTGTTAATAAGGAATTATCTATTGAATTAAAAAAGATACAAGAACAGGAAGATAGAAAGAATAAAGAATTGCTTCAGGCACAAGAAGAGTTAAAAAAATTGAAAGAATCGCTTGATGAGAAGGAGCATAAGATTCAAGAAGCGGCATTGGAACGAGCACAAAGAGAAAAAAAAGTTGCGATAATGGAGTCTGAATTAAATACACTTCAGGGAAAAGCGGAAAAGGCGGCACAGTTTCAAGCAAATTTAAGTGAAGAGTTAAGACAACTCAAAGAATTGAGTAGAACAAAAGAAGATGCTCTACAACGGGCTCAGAGTCAACTTCATGAATTAAAGTCTATATTAGAATCTCGTGAAAGTGAAATTACAGTATTAGAGAATGAAAAGATAGAGAGAGAAAAACAAGTTCATTTTTTAGAACAAGAAATAGGGAAATTACAGGAACAGGCAAAGGATGCCGAAAAGTCTCAAGAGGATTTACAAAAGCAGATAGAGGACCTTCGAAAGGTTGAAGAGCAAAAATCAAAAGAATTAGAACAAACAAGAAAAGCCCTACAACAAATACAGCAACAACTTCAGGAAAAAGAACAACTTATACAAATATTGGAGCAGCAGGCATCAGAAAGTAAAAAAGAGGCTGAACGACTTCGAAAAGAAATGGGAGCAACTCAATCTCAGGCAAAGCAAGCGTTGGAAGCAGAGCAACAATTACAGAAGGAAATTGAGCAATTTCGACAAACAACATATAAGAAAGAAGAGGCACTGGATAATACTCGTAATGAATTAGAAAAAGTAAAACAGATGCTGGCAGAACGAGAATCATTGCTACAAAATGCGGAAAAGCGAAGCATGATGACGGAAGAGAATCTTCAGCAGATTCAACAGGAATTAGAACAATTACGGTCAAAAGCCACACAATATATAAACACTGAAGAAACTATGGTCAAAGAGTTGGAACTATTGCGGCAGGGGGAAAAGGAAAAAGAGATTGCCCTTTCTGAAGCACAAAATAAAGTTAGAGAATTACAAGAAGAATTAAAAGCACGGGAACTGGCTGTTCAAGAATCTCAAAAAACACAGGAACAATACATTCAGCAAATTCAAAAGTTGCAAGAAGAGTTATCCGCTGTCCGTGAAAAGGAATACGCAGCAACACATTCAGAAAATAAAATTGAAGAGGAACTAACTGTTTTCCGGGGAAAACTCACATCTAAAGAAAAAGAATTTATTGAGTTACAAGAAAAAATAGACCAATTATCAGCATCATTAAACGATAGAGAAACAGCATTTAAGGAAGAGATAAAAAAAAGAACAGAAAAAGAAGAATTATTAGCCAAATTGCAAGAAGAACTTGTTTCTTTACATGAACAAACTCATTCTGCTCAAACACATCAGGAAATACTTGAACAAGAAATTCAGGTATTAAAGCAACGAGAAACTGAAAAGAATACAGAGTTAGATAAAATCCGTGAGCAACTTAATTCTTTGCAGAAGACATTATCTGAAAAGGAACAGGAAATTGCTCGTATTAATGACGAAAAAGTAAAGAAGGAAAAACAACTAGAAGAACTTATGAGTGAAATGGAATCTTTACGTTCCCAGTCATCTATGCTGCTAAATTCCAGACAGGCACTCAGACAAGAATTGGAGCAATTAAAACAAAAGCAACATCACCCTACCGAAGAACCAAAGCAAAAACCTGATTCAATTGAAACAGAGCCTACAAAGAGCATATTTGAAGAAATACCGGAAGCAATAATGACATCAGGCAGTATCACTCTTAGAAAAGAGAGCAGTAAGCACACATTATTAATCGTCTTTGTGGGAATTATTATCGTTTTGGTTATAGGTATTGGTATTGGATTTTATATTTCTAATACTCGAACAGAACCAGCATCAGATAATATGACACAAAAAGAGGTTGTTAATGAGGAGAAACCTATTTCACCATCTACTCAGACATCTTCCACAGCCACAGAAGCAAAAACAGAAACCGCACCTAAGCAAGTTTCTAATCCTGAGAAGAAGAAGTTTTTTTTGATATTTCCAGACAATTATACAGTGGGAACTTTATATTATCAAGATAGCGGTCTTTCAGCAAAAAACGAGTGGGTGCGTCTTAATGAAGCACAAGGTAAAATAGAAATTAATCCTGAATGGACAATTCAATTAAGAACAAATGAAGGTTTGATAAGCCGTTTACAAAAGGTGGAGCGTGATGTTATAGAAAAAATATATGCTCTAACTTTAGACAGTATTCCGCAAGAGAATAGCACTTTTGAATGGCTATCTCAACAGAATTTCAAAACAGTATATATAGATGATGATGTGTCAGAAAGTATAATAAATAACATAAAATCATCTTATCCAAACTTAAATATTGTATGTAAAAATATTATTCCAGATATTCCAGTTAACCAGCCATTACCAGAGCGAACTATTAAATTTCCAGGAGATAAATCGCTGGGTAAAATTCTTACTCATACCTGGGGCGAACCAATACAGGCTGATTGGAAACCTTTTTCAGAAGCAAAAGGAACGGTTACTATTCCCAAAAATACCGAAATAAAACTACAAATGGACATTGAGAGTGCAAAGGAAATGCAATGGTTATTAAATTTAAATCCTAACGACATTCAGGCGTTAGGATTAGTTGGATATAAGGTAGATGACGAAATGATTGGTTATATCAGTCATTTAACTGGGTTGAAAAGTTTGCAACTGGTTCAGACTCGCGTTTCGGATGTAGGTTTCTTAAAGTTAAAAAATTTACGAAATTTAAGGGAAATAAAACTTTACTCTGTCAATATTACAGATAGAGGTTTTGAAGTTTTTGATTCTTTTCCACAGTTAGAAGAGTTATGGATACAGCAAGCAAAAATTACCAATGCAAGTATAGGCAGGCTAAAGAATATGAAAAATTTAAAGCGATTAAATTTGACGAATACAGGAATTTCTCCGGAAGGATTATTACAACTTCAATCCATATTGCCTAATTGCGAAATAATACCACGCCCACCAACAAGTTAAGATATATTTGACCAATTGTGGCGTTTAATTATCTTTTTCTATCCAACCCTGGTCGCAAAATACACGGTCTAATACTCCATTAACAAAACGAGGCGCATCTTCCGTTCCAAAAATTTTTGCAAGTTCTACTGCTTCTGATATAGCAATGCGAGGACTGACCAATGTTGCTATACCTGCTTCGTAAGTTGCGATCTTTATTATAACTCTTTCAATATGTCCTACTCGTTCCCAATTCCAGCGTTTAAGTGATTTCTTTATTATTTCATCAATTTCTTCTTGTTTTTCTATTACCCCTTGAATAAGTGTTTCAGCATAATTTCTGACAGATTTTCTGTTTGGATTATTTTTCCAGAAATCTTTTAATTCTTCCTCTCCATCAAAAGGTCTAAATTCTAATCCGAAAAGGAACTGTAACGCTGTTATTCTCGATTTTCTTCGCTGTTCAACTAGCGGCATGAATCCAGTTGCTCCATCAAGGAAACCATCTCCAAAGCAGAAAAAGCGGCGAGAGTCCCTTTGTTGCCTGCTTTAGTCCCTGCCCGTTCTATTGCCTGCTCAATGCTGTCTGTTGTTAATACACCAAAGATAACAGGGACTTTTGTATCTAGTGATACTTGTCCTATTCCTTTTGTAGTTTCAGCGGCTATATATTCAAAG
>Ga0208826_1003542_pt1 | contig 10582 bp, 12 predicted proteins | sample AD_UKC115_MetaG_FD_184451 | JGI IMG/M metagenome (GOLD analysis project Ga0208826, IMG submission 184451) | Active sludge microbial communities of municipal wastewater-treating anaerobic digesters from Hong Kong - AD_UKC115_MetaG (SPAdes)... | ecosystem: Engineered > Bioreactor > Anaerobic >... | reverse complement strand
TCGCTGGATCGGGAGCGACGTAGCTCAGGTCGACCATAGTGTGGACGACATTCGGCGGGTAGTTCGGCGTCAGGCCATACAGGGTCGGCGGCGTGTAGTCCGTGCACGTTGCCGCGAGGCGACTCAACGGCAGGTAGACACCGTCACCGCAACCTACCTCGGCGACCGTCCCGCGATGTTTCCACAGGTCGATGTACGTGTTGCCCACCGCAGTGCCCGGATGGTCCACCTGGATCAGATCGTCGTGGCCGTACCAGGTGGCTGCCTGAACCTGCGTGAGCGGAAGGAACAAAGCAGCGGAGGCGACGCGGACTTTCATCGATGGTCTCCACGGTGCAGGGCTGTCGAGGCCAGTGTGGGAGGTGATCACGACAGCCGATTTCGCATCGCGAAGGGCGTGCCAACCACCTGTCAATCAGCGGAATGCGGCGCCGACAGCAATCAGGGTGAAGTTGTCGGGAGCGCCGGCCTTCAGCACGGCCTTGTGCGTCGCCTGCACGAGCGGGAGCGGGTCGACGAACGCTCCCATCAGCTTGCACCAGGTCGCGTCACCTAACACGTCGTGGATGCCATCCGTGCAGAGGATCACGGCATCGCCATCGCGAAGCTCGGCTTCAGCACGATGGATCGCGAAGGCGCCTTCATGCGGATCGGCGATCAGGCAGTCGGACAGCGCATCGTAGATGCTTGCGTACTCGGTGGAGGCGTCGGCCTCGCCGGCGTCGATCATCCGCTGCAGCTCGGTGTGATCCCTGCTGAGCTGCTGCACCGAGCCGTCGCGTCTCCGCAGGTAGGCGCGACTGTCACCGGAGTTGAGCACGACAACGCGGCCCTCAAGGAAATGGGCGGCGACGAGCGTGCAGGAACTGCCCCGCAGGTTGGGGCGACGAGCGAGCTCGGCGGCAAGTCGCGCCTGCGTTTCCCGTACGTGTCGCGCGGCGACCTGCCCTTCCTGCAGCCATTCCGGATGCGCCGCGATCACGCGCGGCAAGGTCTTCAACACAAAGCGACTGGTGAACTGCGCATTGGGGCTCGTCGCCACGCCGTCCGCAAGCGCGGCCAGCACATCGGTTTCGACCAACGCTTCCCGGGGTAGGAGTCGATCTTCCTGCCAGACTTCGGCGCCGACGAGCACGGCATCCTGCTGCCTAGCCGGAGCGCCGCGATGCATAGCGAAGGCCACGCGCAAGCGCGCGGAGAAGTCCGCCATCAAGCCACCGTCGGCGATTCGTGCCGCGTCGGAGCGCGCACGGCCATCAGTCGCGTCATGGCGAAGGTGTCGCGCTCGCAGTAGGCCAGCAGCTGCGCCTTGAGTTCTTCGCGACGGGCTTCCGGGGTGTCGGGATGGATCGCTTCCCTGTACGCCGCCTGCGCTTCGCTGCCGTCGCCGACGGCGAGGTCGGCGTAGTCGAGTTCCGGCGCCACGGTAGGCAGCACCGCCTTGAGCGACCAGGAGCCGCGCATGTCGCGGTGGTAGTAGTGTTCGCGATAGATCGGCAGCAGGTCGACCATGCGTTCGATGATCGCGTGCAGTGCATCCGCCTTGGGCGGGAACTGCACGGCCAGCTCGCGCAGGCGGGCCGCTTCGAAATTGCCGTTCCAGACCAGTATCGGACCTTTCTTTCCGACCGCGTCGAGCAGCGCATCCACGAAACCGGCAAGCGATGATCGACCCGAGACATCGAGGAATGCGGCGTGCGTGAAGCGGCCATCACGCTGCTGCGTGTGGCACGAGAACTGGAACGGCAGCTGCTGGAACGGACGCGTGCCGAGCCAGCGAGGCACGGCGTACATGATCGTCTCGAAGTCGAGGAAATGTCGCGGGTAGCCGATGTCGTCCAGCACCTGCCCGAGCGTGGGCGAGATCCAGGGACGGTTCGTGCGCGTGGCGCGCGCGATGCGCCGGTGCCTGGCGTTCTCCAGTGCGGCCAGCGGCACCTTGCGCAGATCGGTGTGGCCTTCCGCCTGCAGGCGCTCGATCAGCAACCTGGCGTGCGGCAGCAAGGTCACCGGGAAGTCCGGCCCCGGCGGCTCTGCTGACCGGCAATGCTCGAAGAACGGGCACGGGTACGGATCCTCGCACTGCGCGCCGGTGGCGATGGCGGGCATCTCGCCACGGGCCACGCGCTTCAGGCGCGTCACGATGGCCGGAATCTTCGGCTGCAGTGCCTCGACCTCCGCTGTGATGTCCTTGCGCACCAGCAAGCCGGCGTAGTCGCCTTCGCGCGTGTACACGAAGTCGCGATCAAGGTGCGCCAGCTCGATCTTCGTGACGTTGCGTCCCGAGCCGCGCGCCACCCACGTCTGGATGGCGCAGTCCCAGATGTGCTCGGGCTTCACGCCCGTGGTCGACTTCACCTCGATCAGCGTGTCGCCACGCGGGCCGCGCCGGTACGCGTCCACGCGCACGCGCACGTCACGGTGCGAGAACGCGGGCTCGAACAGCATCGGCGTGGTGCGCCGCGACTGGGCGAGCAAGGCAGCGGTTTCCGCCAACGCTTGCTCCACCTCGCGATGTCCCGCCTCCACAAGCACGCCGCCGCCCAACAGTTCGCGCGCCAGTTCGCCGAAACGCGTTCCTTCGTCGAGGCGCGCCTGGGCTTCGTCCGTCCACGCGACGAGATCCGGCTGGTGCATTTCCAGCCAGAGCCGCTTGTGGCACTGGCGGCCGTTCTGGATGCGGGTTTTGGAGAGGAGAGGTTTCGGGGTGCTCATCGACTGGTGATCTTCCAATGTGTGAAATCGCTGGATTTGGACGACTTGGTGCGCGTGACCTTCTTCAACGAGCCCGGGAACCCTGTCAAAGGCAGGAACCACTTCCTGAGGCCAATGTGCAGGGGATGCTCGACTAGTCGGTCCGTCAGCAGGCGGTGCTCCTCCGGCAGGGTCTTCGCATAATTGAACAAGTTCTTCGAACCGTGCCATTCCGATTCCCTTTCGGGTCCAGTCAGCACGAACTCGCATTTTAGGTCTTTGCATTCACGGGCACCCGATGCGGCGAGGATGCGATCAAGCCGAACCAGTTTTCTGGCTAGCTGAACTCTGCCGAACGAACCTACGCCCTTGGCTTCGATGAACAGCACGATCGTTGTCGAGCCATCGACGAAGACGGCCAACAGGTCCACATCTTCCTGGCCTCCCGTCACCGGACGCAGCGTCTTGTCGACCTCGTCCTGAAATTTATCAAGAGACTCGACCCTCTTCTTGCTTTGCGCTTCCTCGACGGTCACCGAGTTGCAGGCCAGATACAGCGCTACATGCAACCAGTCGAGGTGGTAGTCCATCCCAGCGAACTTGCAATCCGCATTTCCAAGCTCGTTCGGAAACAGGTTCCTGAGATCCCTGATCATCGCTTCGGACAACGGGGGGCGATCCTGCTCGTCACCCTGATATGCGTAACGAACGAGGTACTCACGCTCCTTGGCATTCAGACTCTTGAGATTGGCCACGAGGCAATTGGCGAACTCGTTGTTGTTGCTCACGCGACGTTCCTTGAAATGGTGGCGGCACCAGCAGTATACGGCGCCGTTGCAGACATTATTGCTCCTTCACTGCGACACATGGTGTCGCAACTGACTGGCGTGGGCGATGGGCTGTTGCGATACTCGCTGCCACGCCCTCCGCGGAAGCCGTCATGTCCGACACCACCCTTCGCCACCTCAAGATGCTCGGCCTGATTCCCGCCTATCCTGAAAAAATCTCGGCGCGCGACATTCATCGGCAGTTGCTGGACGAGGGACACCACGTGAGCACACGCAGTGTGGAACGCGATCTGATCAAGCTGTCAGCCGAGCTCGCATTGATAAGGGACAACGGACGCCCCGGCGGGTGGAGCTGGAGCAACACGACCAGTGCGCTCAGTCCAGCCATGCCGTCCGACAGGGCATTGACGTACGAGCTGCTGTCGCGCTTCGCCGCCGCCGTAATGCCACGCACACTGCTGCGCCAGCTTGAACCCGAATTCAAGCGGGCACGTCATGAACTGGCCCGTTACCTCGACAGCGGCTACTCACGCTGGGTGAAGCGCATCGCATCGGTGCCGCAATCCCATGCGCTGCTGCCGCCGGAGATTCAGCAGGGCGTGGTCGATGTTGTGTACGACTCCCTGCTGACCGGGCGGCAGTTCAAGGTGGACTATCAGTCACCGCACAAAGAGAAGCCGAGCACCTTTGTCGTCAATCCGCTCGGTCTTGTGCAGGCGGACAGCGTGCTCTACATCATCGCGCGCATCGAAGGGTTCGACGACGCTCGTCACCTGGCCCTGCACCGCATGAGCAAGCCCGAGCGCCTGGACACGCCCGCCAAGGCGCCCAGGGGCTTCGACTTCGACAAGCACGTGCGCGAGGAGAAGCAGTTCGAATACCCGGTGGGTGATCCGATCAAGCTGGAACTGGTGATGGACGCCCTGCTTGCGCGCAACCTCGCCGAGCGCCGCCTCTCCACCGACCAGGTGATTACGCCGCTGCCCGGCGACGAAGAAGTACGCATTACCGCCACCGTCGCCAATACCGAACTGCTGTTCCGCTGGCTGCGCAGCCTTGGGCCGAACGTGGAGATCGTGAAGCCGGCGTCGCTGCGGCGGCGCATGCGGGAGGAAGTGGCCGAGCTGGCTGGGCGCTATCGACGATAGGCACCGCCGGACACCCGCCTCGAAATCGACCGTCGGCGCCCGGCCCTACGGTTCAGTGGCGCAAGCTAGGCGAGGCGATGATGCTCTCGATCTCGGCAAAATCTGCGGCCTCGTGAGTCAGTGAGCTGGCGCCCCATGATTCGCATCAGCGTCGCAAGTCTTGCGACACGGACGCGCGATACTCGGGCCTCCTTCGAGGGGGACATCCCATGACCGCCCAGGTACCCGAGACGCTTTACTGCGAGGGCCAACAGCTCGCCATGTGTTGCGAGCCGCTGGAGTTGTACTTCGAACGCATCGGCAAGCGCCCGGATTTCGTCGCGCCACACACCGCCTGCTGGCGCTGAGCCCCTCCCTGGAGTTGGACCACGCTAAGTTGGAAAAACCGGCGCCCGAAGGACGCCCGCCATGCGCCACGCGCCCCTGCCAGACCCAACGGGCTCTGCCCCGCCCCTGCTGCTCGAAGCCGCCCGATTGAACGGCGGGCAGCTTTGCGTCCACACCGAACTCGTCACGCGCTCGCAACTGCGCCGCTTCGACGCGGCCGCCCTCCGCTCCCATTTCGCCGTGCTCCTCGCCCGTTCGCCGGCATCGGTGGGCGGCGCGCTGCCGTGGCTCGTCTGGCTCGCGCTGCTCCAGATGGCCCGTGTCCGAACGGTGACGCCTGCCCAGTGGGAAGCCTTCGAGGTCCACGGGGCGTCGGCCAGCCTGCGCCCCCCCAGCCGGCCGGCGCCGACGCTCCTCACCCCCAGGGAGCTCGTGACGGCATCCGAGGTGGAGGCGACGCCCGCGCCGATGCCGGACTGGGCGGCCGTCGCCGCGTCCCTCGACCGACCCGAGCACCCGGAGGACGCGATCACCTGCCTGGTCTACTGGCCCCAGCTGCGCCAGGCGGTGGCGCAACACACCGCGGCCGAACTGGATCGCGTGGAAGCGCAGATTGTCAGCGGCCTGGGCGGCTCAGCGGTTGGTCACGTGGGGCACCCTGCCGTTGGCCCGGCGGCCCAGGTCCTTCGCGGTCCCGAGCCGGCCGCGCTTCGGTCCGCGGAGGTCGCGATCGCGGACGCGGCACGGCGCCTTGACGGCTGGGGCCTCCGGTCGGACACCATCGGGCACGACCCGCCCCCGGCCCCGGCGGACGCCACGCTCGCGCGACGCGATGAGCTGCTGGCCAGCGGCGAGCTACTGACCGCGCGGGAGGTGGCGACGCAAGCGCGCGGGGGCGTGGTCGAGAGCAATCCCAGCCAGTACGCCAGCCGACTGCGTCGAGAGCACCGGCTCATCGGCGCGCGCTTCCGCAACGGATACCGCCATCCGCGGTTCCAGTTCGACACCCCCAACGGCGAGGTGAACCCGCGCGTGGCCGACCTGCTCGCGGTCCTGCCACAGGACGACGACACCGGCTGGTCGGCCGTGTTCTGGTGCTACCACCCCTCCCGGGCGCTCGACGGTCGCACGCCGGCAGAGGTCTTCCCCAGCGACCCCGTGCGCGTGATCGCGGCCGCGAGCCAGGAGTTCCGGAGGTCCGATGACGAGTGGTAGCCCGTGGTCGATTCCTGAAAACCTCCCCACGGAGCCGTTCATCGGAGAGCTGAGGCGCCAGTTCAAGCGCGAGACCGCCATCGGAACACCCGTCCACGCCCGAGCGTTCAACCCGGTCTCGAACGGTCGCTACTCGTTGTGCCACGGGTCCCCGCCGCGGCGGATGTACTAAGGCGGGACCCACGAGGCCGTGGTGCTCTTCGAATCCATGCCGCTACGGTCGCTCCTGCCGGATCGCCGGGTTTGGGATGGGCAACAGCCGGCCGCGTACACCGCCGGGCGAACTCCCGAGCCGCGACGACTCCGACGGTTTAGGTTCCGAACAGCCCCGTTTGCATGCCCTCCCCTGCTTCGCCTAGGAAAAAAAGCCGTGCACGAACCCTAGGCGTTCAGTAAAGGTGTCGAAAGGGTAACCGCAAAGCGGATACAACCCCCTCGCGCAATTGAGGGAGTATTTCGTTGGAACACGGGGGCTGGCATATCCTCAGATCAAGGAGGTGGCCATGGCCCGGTTCACGTTGGTGCACGGCGATCGCAGTGCCTTGGAGGACGAGGGTCTGCGACGGGCGTTCGACTTCGACACCGAAGGACTTCGAGCGGTGGTTGAGCGGCTGAGCCAGCGAGGGAAGCTTGTCGCCATTTCTAGCGAGACCGATGCTTCTGGGTCGCCTGAACCTCCAGTCGAGCCAGCTTCTCCTTGATGACGATCACCAGAATTCCGCTTCGGGTCGATAACGCGCCGAAGATGGAATTCGTGCAGGGCACCCTAGATCGATCGGAATGGCTGGCGGCTGCCCTCGCCCTCTACGCCGCGCTATCAGCACGAGGCCTGCAGGGAGACGAGGAAGCGCGAGCCTTCGCGCCGGTGCTGCTTGCAGAAATCGCACGCGTCAAAGCCGCGCTTCACCACCACTGACCGGGTCTGACTTGCTCCCCGATTTCAATTGACGCGAGGTCTCAGGCCGATGCGTGGCTGGTGCGGCCGGGGGCTTTCGCTTTACAGGCCAGCTGCTCGACGGATCTCGTCAGATCAAGCAGTTCGTCATAGCGTTGGCGCTTGTTGCCGCCGTAGGTAGTGAGCAGTCGGGTACCGACACCTGCCGCCAGGGCCGCCCACCAATAGCCGCTGGCGATCAAAGCTGCCTTGCCTGCCACAGAGGCGAATCCCGCCTTGGCGCCCCGCTCGCCGAATTGCCCGGCGCGCTGCTCCAGGGTCAGGCTGCCGTCCCGGAACGACGACAGGGCGATGATCGCAAGGCCGACGGTCGATGGCACGAGATCGCCTACGCCGACGTGGTGCCCGGCGAGAATCGCCGCCTCGACTTTCTGTTGCAGGACCTCTTCGCTGATGCCGCTGTTGGTGACGTGAGCAGCTGTACCGTGGGCAATGAGCTGGGCGTAGACCTCGTCGGTCGTTGTCACGTCGATACCGGGGTAGCGGTGCAGGGCTTCGAGCACGTAGTGCGCGCTTTCTGTAGCCTTGGCTTGCAGTACGTCCACGACTCGGTGCTGCTGATCGAAGATCTGGATGTCATAGCCTGGCTGGGTCGCAGAGGTCGCCAATTCAGCGTGCAGGCCGTCCGGAAGATGTCCGTGATTGAGGTAGTCGACGAGTTCAATCTCGAAGAGCTTGCCCTTCACGCCGCTGACCAGACCGACAAGCTCGTCGGACGACATCCGGCCGGCGGCATCGGCGAACGTTTCACCCGAGCTCGCGAGTCCGGGATAGGCCAGCTCGAAGGCGCGCTCGATTTCCGGGGGCACTGCGTCGGGAGAGCGAAGAATGTCCGCGACGGTGATGCCTCCGACGACCAGTAGGTCGAGCAAGTCCTTCTTTCGGTGCAATCTCTGGGCGGCGCGAATTGCGCGCTCGCGTGCATCGGCCCTCTCCTTGACGACACGGCTGGCTGCCTGGAGACGTTCCCGCAGCTTGTCGAAGTCTTCATCGGTGAGGGTCACTGCGTCGAGTGTTCCGGAAACGACTTTCGTCGCTCCGACTGCCACTCCGCCGGTGGCGGCTCCGATCGCTGGTGCCGTCTTCTCGGCGAGTGTGCCCACGAGGAATGTCGCTCCGCCGACGACAGCGATGGCATCCGCTGCGAGACCGCCGGCATGGCCGAGCGCCTTACCGAAGACTCCATCGGATCCGGATCCGACCTTGTGAAGAGTCTTAGCTGCCTCAGCAGCACCGGTCAGCGCGACGGCGCCCGTCACGGCGACTACCTTGGCGGTGGCATCCACGGCAGTGGTTGCGACACTTGCGATGGTGTCGCGATGCTTGGAGACGAATTTTGCTCCACCGCTGATTCCGTCGCCGGCGAGCTTTGCGCCGCTGACGCTGACGTTGGTCGCTACCTTAACGGTCCCGACAAGCCATTTGACGGTCGTCTTCCAGAAACCCATGGCGCTCCCCGATGCCCAGCGCATATTCGAAGTCTAGCCTGGCCCACCAGCTGTCTTTGGCGTGTCACCTTCCGAAAGCACGAGCCTAATGTCTCCTTGCGCGTCAACCGGGAAGCGCTTTCACCACCTCTCCCCACACCGCATCGCGCTCAAATCGCATCAAGGTATACCATGCCCAACCAGGCGCATCGCGGCGTCCCTACAGACACCGCTCCACGTCTCGCATGCCGATATCGGCCGCGCGCCGGAAGGCGGTGGCCACCTTGTCGCACTCCCGCACCGACACGCCCAAGTCTTCAAAGGTCTCGCGCCAGCTGCGCACGGCGCGCACTACGCGATCGACGATCCGTGCGGCATCGGGTGGCAGCAGACCAAACCGGCCCGCGCCGGCCATCGCATTGTCCAGCCGTGCCAGCCGGCCCTGCGGTCCGATCGACAGGTGCAACCGGCGCTCCAGCGCCACCTGCGGCTTCGGGACTACGTCGTACAGCGGGCTGAGCCGCCAACCGCCGCCGCTCGCATCGAAGAGAAAGGCGTGGTTGCGCAGGTGGTCGTCGTCGTTGGAGACGAGGATGTTGAACACCATGCGCGCAAACAGCTCCTTGCGATCGGCGGCGATCTGGCCGCTCACGCCGTGCACGTTCATCGCGTCCGCGATCGCCGCATAACTGGAGTCCGGCGAATCCTGCTCGTGCAAGGCCAGCAGCGTCAGCGCGCTGACCATGTGGCGACGCCCCATGCCGCCGGCCAGCGGCTCGCGGTCGAAGCGCTCGATCAGCATCACCTGACGGCCGTCCGCCAGGGTTTCCAGGCGCGTGCGCGGCACGACCAGACCCGCCTCGCGCGCCAGCTCCAGCGTGGCACGCTCGACCAGGGGGACGTTGAACGGGTCATTTTGGGCCGGGAATTTGGCGATCCACTCCCGGTCTTCGGCCATCACGACCGCCTTCGGCCGGCCTCCGCCCACGGAGGGACCACCGGCAAAGAAGGCCTCCAGGTGTGCCGGCACGGGTTCGCCCTCCTCGACTCGCGCCGCGGCCTCCAGCAGGTGGTGCAGGTCAATGATCGACGGCAACGCACCGTCCGCGGGCGGGCTGGTCGGCGATGCGCGCACATCCAGGGCCCCGGCACGGTGCGGTCCGGCCTGGTCCAGGTAGACGGATTCCGGCAAGCCGTTGGGCGGTGCGCTCAGCCGGTTTTCGATGACGCGCCGCCCCCAGGCGTCGGGCGTCGCATCCCGCAACGCGCCGAACAGCGCCAATCCGCCCACAGGAACGCGTTCCTCGTCGTTCTTTCCGGGCACCAGTGCCAGGGAGATCGGATCGACCGGCACGGCATTGGCCCGCGCCACGTAACGGCGGCCGTACGCAAAGGTGGAGGCCTGCACCTGCAGGCCCTGCTCGATGAGGGTCAGACGCCCGGCCGGGACGGCCTGCGTCTCCCCAGGCAAATGGATGAAGACAGTGCGCTCGACCATGCTCAGAAATCCAAGTCGTTCCGTTGGCCGGCCCGCGCGCGCTGGGCTTTCGTGCGGTCCAGCAAGGCGGCGGAGGCGGGATCCCGGAGCGCGCTGAACAGGGACAGCAAGCCCAGGCTCTCGAACACCGCCAGCCAGCCGCCCAGCGACACCTCGACCGCCCCCCTCTCCATGCGCTTCACCGTGGCCAGGCTGATCCGCGCACGCTCGGCCAGGCCTTGCTGCGTCCACGATCGCGCCAGACGCGCCTGGCGAACCAAGTCGCCGAGGTGGGCACCGACTTTCATGGCGGCGGGGGAGGCGAAGTCAGCTTCTTTCCGGCGCATGGATCACATTTGATCCGTTATCGACATAACGGCTCATTTATGGACTATATCATGCGAAATGGTGGGGATCATCAATCAAGATTATGGGCATGCCCTTTGGGCACCTGGGGGCGACGCGTCCATACGCCGGAGGCCCTCGGCCAGTAGCAGTGACAGTGCCAACCCAGACGGACCCGGGAGCCAGTGAGCGTTGGCGTGCGCTGC
>Ga0208826_1003541_pt1 | contig 10583 bp, 7 predicted proteins | sample AD_UKC115_MetaG_FD_184451 | JGI IMG/M metagenome (GOLD analysis project Ga0208826, IMG submission 184451) | Active sludge microbial communities of municipal wastewater-treating anaerobic digesters from Hong Kong - AD_UKC115_MetaG (SPAdes)... | ecosystem: Engineered > Bioreactor > Anaerobic >... | reverse complement strand
CGTGGCCAGCGGCTTCGGGAATGAATGCTCAATGAGCCATGCCCCCGCCATCGCCAATTCAAATGGCATCGGAATAAACACGGGCTTGCGCCGAACCAGCGCCGCGGCGCTTTCCACCATATGCCGATACGTGAATGGTTCGGGGCCAGCCAGTGTATAGGCATGTCCAATGCTCTGCGGGCGTCCCAGCGCCGCCTCCAGCGCATCCACCACATCCCAGGTGAAAACCGGCTGCACCAGTTGCATTCCTCCCCGAACAAGGGGAAAAAACGGCGTCTTCTGGAAATAAGTCTTCAATCGCTCGATATTATTGTCGCGAGGACCGCCGTAAATCATGGACGGACGCAAGATCGTCCAGTCCAGTCCCGACTCCTCTACATGCGCCTCCCCCTCGATCACGGCGCGCGACGTTTCGCAAGGAAAACGCGTAAAGCGGCGCGTCGAGGACAGGCACAGGAACCGGCTCACCCCGGTCAGGCGGCAGGCATTCAGAATCGATTGCGCATAGCGGATATGGGCCAAATGAATGCAGGCACTGGCGCCGTGCATGGCTTGCGCCACTTTTTCGATATCGATGACGTTCCCTTGAACGACTTCGGCCTGTTTGGGAAGAAAGGAAGCATGCGAAGGCATGTGGAGCAGGCAGCGAATGCTTTCGCCCCGCTCCACCAGGCGCCGCGCCACGCGCGAGCCTGTATGCCCCGTTGCACCAGTCAGGAAGATCATGGCCTATAGTGCGGGTTTTCGGCGCAGGAGCGCAAATTGAAAAGTAGAACCTTGGTGCGCAGCGGCGGATGTGCTTGGAGCCTGAAAGTAGGCCAGCCTTCGATGAAGGCGGCCATGCCATGTGATGTAAGTATGCCCACGGATTGGGCGGCTTCATCGAAGCCAGCCCTACTGAACTCATGTCATTTCAAGCCGCGAAGCGATCAAGCCCGCTCTACTGAACTCATGTCATTTCGAGCCGCGAAGCGGGGAGAAATCTGAAGCCCGCCCTACTGAACTCATGTCATTTCGAGCCGCGAAGCGGGGAGAAATCTAGGGGAAGGACGAGATTACTCAGTCGCTTTGCTCCCTCGAAATGACAAGAACAGTTACTCCTTTGGAAATGACAGTTACCCCTTTGGAAATACAAGAACAGTTATTCGCTCGAATGAGGGATTTGAGAATCAATTTGCCTTGCGCGCCATCTTCGACAAGGATGGAAAAGCCGATGCAGGCCGGGAGGCCTGCACCACAATCAGCTGTTTTCTGTATGAGCAAATCCAATTTAAAGACCCAAAGAACAATGAGCGACGTTGAAGGCGCTGTATTGCAATCCCCCGAATATGTTCAAATCTCCCTGGCCGCGGCCATGACGCTGGGGCTGGTGAAGGGCAAGTTCTGGCGCGATGCCAAACTAACCTGCATGAATTTGCTCCTGATATATGACGACGGCTGCAAAGCTAATTGCGCCTATTGCGGCCTGGCGCGCGAGCGTGAATCCAGCGACAGCTTTATTCGCGTCAATTGGCCCACTTACTCGGTGCAGACGATCATCGATGCCATGAAGAGCTGTCCCGACGCGCACCGTGTTTGCATTTCCATGATTACTCATCGCCATGCCGTGCGCGACACCGTGGCCATTGCCAACCAAATCCGCTCGCAAGTGGATGTGCCGATCTCCGGGCTTATCGCCCCCACGCTGGTCACCAAAGATGATTTGCTGGCGATGAAGGAAGCGGGAATCGACAAAATCGGCATTGCCTTCGATGCCGCCACCGAACCCATTTTTGATCAGATGCGCGGCGAGCAGGTGCGCGGGCCTCATCGCTGGAAACGCTACTGGGAGTGCTTCAAGGATGCCGTGGATGTCTTTGGTAAGGGCGAAGTGGGCAGCCACTTCATCGTCGGCCTGGGCGAATCCGAGGAGCAGATGGTGCGCGCCTTCCAGCGCGTGCGCGATTATGGCGGCGTGAACCACCTGTTCTCGTTCTATCCCGAATCGGGCACGGCGCTGGAGACCCAAGTCCCTCCGCCAATCGACCAATACCGACGCATTCAGTTGGCCTGCGAGATCATTGATCGCGGGCTGGGCGATTACCTGCATTTCCGCTTTGATCCCCAAACGGGGCGCATTGTCAATTTCGGCCTCTCCGCGAATGACTTGGATAAGCTGATCAATGAAGGCCAACCGTTCATGACGCGCGGCTGTTATGGACGCGATGGGCGCGTAGCCTGCAATCGCCCGTTTGCCAACAGCGCGCCCGGTCCGAGCTTGCGCAATTATCCTTTTGAGCCGAATGAGGAAGATATCGCGCTTATTCGCGAGCAGATGGCCGGATTCTGGGTCGATCCCATGCCGGTCATTCCGGCGGGCAAGTCGCCGCGCGGCATCCGCAAGAATCCGCGCAAGCAAAACCGCATTTATTTCTTCGCCCCGACGATCAAGCATTTTGAAACCGACGAATTCAAGAATTCGCGAGAGCCATTCTTCGTGCCAGTATCGATCACAGGCGAATCGTGCGACCTGAACTGCAAGTTCTGCGAAGGAACCTTGCTTAAAGGAATGTACACGGCGCGCACACCCGAGGCACTGTGGGAACTGGCGCGCATGCTGAAGAACAATGGCGGACATGGCTTGCTGCTCAGCGGCGGATGCGACATGGACGGCATCGTGCCGCTGGAGCCATTTGCCGAAACATTGCGCCTGATCAAGGCCGAGTTGGGCATGGCCACGGCGGTACATACGAAACTCATGGATGAGCCGCTGGCGATCGCACTGGCGCAGGCCGATCTTGATGTGGTCATGATCGACGTCGTAGGATCGGACGAAACCATGTCCGACATCTATAATCTGGCGGGGAAAACAGTGGCCGATGTCGAGGAGACAATCCGTCTGGCCGCCAAATACAACCTCCCGCTAGCGCCGCATGTGGTTATCGGCGCGCATGGCGGCGAGATTCGCGGCGAAGAACGCGCGCTGGAGATGCTCAAAGGGCAGAAGTTGCACTCGCTCGTGCTGGTGCTGCTCATGCCACTCAGCCGCGAAGAAGGCCAAAAGATGGCCGGAGTCGATTTGCACCAAGTGGAGCATCTGTTCCGCATGGCGCGCACGCGCTACCCCGACGTGCCGCTGCTGCTTGGCTGCGCACGTCCCATGGGCAAGGTGCAGAAGGAACTGGATTCATTGGCGTTGCGCTGCGGATTCGACGGGATCACCTATCCCGCCGAGGGCACAGTGACACAGGCCAAGGAAATGGGGTTGCGCCCGGTGTTTTCAGAATATTGTTGTGCCTTGTTGCGATAGAATGTATGGAATCACAAAAGCAGACTGAGGCTAACATGCTCGCTGAGAGGTATGAAGGAACTGATCTTCATGGCCGAGACATGGTTTCAAGTGGCACAGGATAGCCGGAAGGCTGCAAGCCAACTGGTAGACACGAATTTCAGATCTGCAGTTGCACGGGCTTATTTTGCTGCATATGCGAAACTCGCTCAGGAACTGATTGATGCCGGCGCCCAAATGCCTAAAGATCGAGAAGGTCCTTCTCATAAGAAATTGCAGCCAATGATAGAGACGCAGCTCACCAGCATGGGAAAAGAAAAAAGAGCTGCTCTCTCGAACTTAATTGGCCAGTTATACACGCTTCGTATTTACGCGGACTATAAGCCTTCCATTGTAACCGCTGCGCGCGAAGCACGAGAGGCCATCTCCCTCATGCATAAAATATTCTATTTTTTCTGAGGCCAACTGATAATGCCAACTCAGGAACAGGTGCCAGAGATTTTGAAGTCCGTTGAGCAGCGATTGAAGCAACAAGCTGAGCACGGTGGTGCTAATCTTCAGGTCAGTGAATCCAATTTGGATGATGACTGGCTATATATTGTTGTCACGCCTGTAGAGGTGGGAGTTCGTGCGTCCGAGCATGCAGAGCTCATGAGCCGGATTGAGCGCGAACTTCGTGATGAGGGTATCGAGAACGTTCTTCTCGTTCCCACCCTTTCGGAATAGATTTGCATCATTGAACAAGGTTAATCAGGGATTTTGGGCGTCCAGGTCTTGCCACACAACTCAGGACCATCGATCCAAAACCTAGACTCTAAAATCAGGAGCATCACCGATGGCTGAAATGAGCGGCTATAAGTTCCCCGACGAGCTGTATTATCACCCAGAGCACGGTTGGGCGCGGGAAGAGGAAGATGGCACCATCACCGTGGGCATGACCGACTTCGCCCAGCAGTCCGCCGGCGAAATCGCCTACATGGACATGCCGATGGAAGGCGATGAGGTCAAGGCCGGCGAAACCGCCGCCAAGATCCAAACCGCCAAGTGGATCGGCAAATTGCTCTCCCCCGTCAGCGGCGAAGTCACCGAAGTCAATGAAGACGTCGAAGACGAGCCGCAGCTGGTCAACGAAGACCCCTACAACGAAGGCTGGATCATCCGCGTGCAGCCCTCGAACTGGGACGAGGAAAAAGTCAAGCTCATGCGCGTGAACACGCCCGAGATGGAAGCCTGGCTGGCCAAGGAAATCGAGCGCGTGCAGAAGGAAATCGCTGAGGCCGAAGGTAATAAGGAATAAGCGAATTCTGATCCGTTTAAGAGAACATACGACGGCTGAGACCTGCTCTCAGCCGTCTTTGTTTGCTTCTATTGGGTTACTGGTTCCTAGTTTCTGCTTGCTGGTTTCTGGTTTCTAGTTTTCTGTGGCACAGCCGCCCTCGGCAGTGCGGCGAGTGATGCAGTATCCTTCTATTAACGCTTATTATTAATATAGCCAACAAAGGCGCCTGCCAGGATAAAATATGCACATGCGAAATCGGAACTTATTCCCGTCGATTCTGCTATGGTCTGTTTTCTTGGCATCATCTTGGCTTCTGCTTACTCCAGCAATGCAATATCCATTCAAGGGAGGCTGGGACGAAAATTTCTATCTCGCTCAAGCGACTAGCCTTGCTTATGATATGGATTATGATATCGCCAATGATTTATTTCATACCCCCATGCGGGTTTGGAATGAAAATCCCGAGCAATACTCAACCATCGAATTTCAATTAAGAGCTTCACCAGATGGGCATATTCATTCACAATTTGCCATCGGTTCTTCGCTCCTTAGCATTCCAGCAATAGAAATAGCACGCCTGATTAAAATCAAGAATATTACCCACGCTCATGTAGCGCGATTAAGTCCGGCCACCTGCGGTTGGCTCGGTATTTGGTCAGCGCTTTTGAGCGGATTGACTCTTTACGGGGCTTATCTGCTTGCACGGCTATGTGGCTTTGGCAAACGCACTTCCGCAGCAAGTGCAGCAATTTGTTTTATTGCCACTCCCTTGGCATTCTGGTCTCTTCGCGCTCCAGGTTATTCCCATATGGCCAGTGCATTTGCGTCCACCGCTTTTCTAATGAGTTGCATACTATATCATCAAAAAACAGGTATTGCTCGTGCCGGTTTTTTTGGTTTAACCGGCGGACTGATGTACATAACGCGCTGGGCAGATAGTATTCTATTAATTATAGGCATGGCTATTTGGGCAAAATGGCTGGTTGAAGAATGGAGACGCAATCGCTCTCTTCCGAGGAAAAGTTTGCTTGAGGCATTAACAGGGTTGCTTGCCTTTGTCAGCGTTGGGTTATTTCAATGGACTGCATGGCGCCTGAACTTTGGCTCTTGGCTTACAATGCCACAAGGCGAAGGATTTATCCATTGGTCACGTCCAGAATGGGGCGCACTGCTTTGGAGGCACGACAATGCATTCATTCCTTGGGCACCGGCGGCATGGTTCGCTATTCCAGGGCTTGTATTTTGGTTTCGCAAATCTGTATGGTGGCCCAGCTTGTTACTTGCTGTGCTTGCTCTGTATTTTTATGTAGCAGCGATCTCAGGAGACGTGGAAGGCGGCTGGTCGTTTGGCTCTCGTCGCCAAACGAGCTTATATCCGATTCTCGTTCTTAGTGTCGCCTCATTCATTCAGTATTGTCGAATCGATCGCTCCAAAGTTGCACTGGGATTTTCTGTTTTGCTGGCATTTACGACAGGGATGTTCCTAATCCGTCTTCGCGAAGTTGGCGTGTCCAATTTAATCAAAGTCTATACTGATCAGAACTATTCATTTGGGCATTTTGGGACGGCTTCACGCGCAATACTGTTCCGCTCTGATCTGTTGCATCAATTCGGCTCTTCCGTATTGGCGGGCAAAGAATCCGTTCTCATTAGTTTAATTATTTTACTTTCCATGTTCCTCGCCTTATTACTCATTATCAAATTACTACATTCAAACTATGGCTTAAAGAACGGAGGCACCATAGCGACAACTATAATAGCCTCCCTGATTATTTTCCATTTTCTCATGATCTGCACAAATGGACGGGATGATCGTCAAGTCCGGCAGGAAATGGCGGAATTGCATTCTGCTATCAAAAATAATCCTGAAAAGGCTACTACAATAGCCAAACTCTTATCGGGAAAAACGCGCTATGAATTGCAGGCTACCGTAATGGCAGCAAATGCCAATTGGCTCTCGAAAGATTACTTGAACGGGTTGGAAATATTAGGCTCAACAATCCAGGACTTGGGAAAAGATACATTCCCAAACCTCACCGCCATGGCTATTAAATTCCAGCAAAAGGCTGTTCAAGCCGGCCAAATTCGAGTTAGCCGAAGACAATAAAATCCTACTTCCCTCCTGCTTTCCGCGCAATTTCCTCCATCAACTCCGTCTGGACCTCCTGAATTTCCAGCAGACGCTGCCATTGGTCCGTGAGGAGTTGATCCAGCTTCATATGCAACTGGGAAGTTCGACTTCAGCCTCTTGCCGTTATTGCGTTTCAGTCCCTTTCGTCTCTTCAGTCCCTTTGGTCAGTTTCCTTACTTCTCCTCCTGCTTTACCTGCCCCAAATTGACCAAACTAACCTGTGCCGCCAGCGTCTGCGCCGCATGGGCGAACATCCGAGAGACTTCGCCGTTGGGATCCATCGCCACGATGGGCCGGCCTTCATCGCCGCCAACGCGGATGCGCGTATCCAGCGCGATCTCGCCCAGGAACGGCACACCAGCCTGCTCGGCCGCGCGCTGACCACCGCCATGGGCGAAGATCTCCACACGCGAGCCATGCGGACAGATGAAATAGCTCATGTTCTCAATTAAGCCAAGAATCGGCGTCTTGAGCAGGCGGAACATGGCCATGCCCTTGCGCACATCCTGCAGCGCCACGGCTTGGGGCGTGGTCACGATCACCGCCCCCGTGACCGGCACCATCTGGCACAAACTGATATGCACGTCGCCCGTGCCCGGCGGCAAATCCACCAGGAGGTAATCCAATTCGCCCCACTGCACATCGGCCATCAACTGGCGCAGCGCGGAATTGAGCATTGGCCCGCGCCAGACCACCGGTTCATCCTCGCCCAACAGAAAACCCATGGAAATCACGTCAATGCCGTGCGCCTTGTTAGGCACCATCTTGCGCTCGGGCGTGACATGCGGCATCTCGGTCGAGCCCATCATCAGCGGGATATTGGGGCCATAGATATCGGCATCGAGCAGGCCCACGCGGGCTCCCATCTTCGCCAGACTCAGCGCCAGGTTGACGCTCACGGTGGATTTGCCCACGCCACCCTTTCCGCTGGCTACGGCAATGATATTGCGCACGCCCGGCAGCAGGTCCTCCGGCGCAACGGCGCGATGGCTGACATTGGACGTGAAATTCACCTTCGCCTCGCGAATGCCCGGCACAGCCTTCGCCGCGGCAATGATCTGCGCCTCCAGGTGCTCGCGCAATGGGCACGCAGGCGTGGTTAATTCCAGATCTATTGTCGCCGTGCCATCCGCGACGGCGACATTCTTCACCATATTCAATGTCACAATATCGCGCTTTAGATCAGGGTCGTTCACCCCCCGCATCGCCGCAAACACCTGGTCGCGTAGTTCCGCCATTGGCTTACCTCTTTTCTTCATTCAAAATGCACGTTCGGTTTCGCACGGCGCGTTTTTCAGGACAAGCTGGAAAACACAATTGTGTGCTGGTTTGCAGCTTTTGCTTTACCTCCGAGGCCGTTGAATTTATTCCTGTTGCTGTATTCCGACTCCACGACTGCTAACTTTGTATGCCGCCTCTGACGCGCAAACTTCTTGTTGTCCTTGTGCTGCTGCTCTCGGCCTATCTCCGGCTTGTCAATCTGCGCCATTCCCCGGCGTGGTATCACGACGAATGCATTTTCGTGAACCAGACGTGGAACTTGATGCGCGGCCAATTCATGTGGGACGGCGTGGAGCACACCTATCTGCCTCGCATGCCGTTGATGCACTTGCTCATCATGCCGTTTTTTCTGCTGTTTGGGCGCGATGTCGTCTGGGTGCGGCTGATTGCGGCACTCTCGGGCATTGTCACCACTTGGCTGGTCTATCGCATTGCCCGGGAGGCGGGGGGAGTGCGGCGCGCGATCCTGGCGGCGCTGATTTTTGCGGTGTTTCCGTATATCGTGCTAATGAATCGCTGGGGATTCAGCTATAACCTTGATTGTGCGCTTGGCGCGGCCAACCTGTATTTCCTCCAGCGTTTCGTGCGCAATCGCGAGAAGAAAAGATACCTTTTTCTGGCAGCACTAATGGCCGGATTGGGCGTGATGGTGGACCCCATCAGCGGCTCGCGACTGATCCTTACAGGCGTTGTCTCCTTTTTCTGCGCCACATGGGGCATGGCCATTGCCGCCAGTGCCTTGGCTGCGCTTCCATTGTTTGGCTATGTTGGCTTCATGTGGTTTTTCCACCATACTGCCTTTGTGCAGGATGTGCAGATCATCTTCATGCAGCGGCTGAAACATAACACGATCCTCAAATTGCTCATGGGGCTGTGGAAGTATCTCAGCACCATTGGCCCCATGGCGGCGGCTGGCTTAACCGGCGTTTTGTTTCTGCTGCCACTGGGGCGCAAGGGACGGCTCATTGTCTGGGCCACGCTGCTGGATATTGCCTTTATGCTGCGCGCGGGCGGTCCCGATCCGTCGATCATGTATCGCACGGGCGTAATGATTGCCCCGGCCATTTGCATCGGCCTGGCCTACGCCATTGCCGCAGCCGGCCAGCGTTTTGAACTACTAATAGGCGAGCACCGCCGGCGCCTCATGCAGTTTCTCCGCCTGCCTCTGGCTGGCCGCATGTCTGAAAGCTTAGTCTGGGGTTTGCGATTGAGTTTGGGGGCGGGGCTAATTTGGCTGATGATGCAGCCAAGCCTCAGCGGGATTTTCGGGCAATTTCCGGATAATTACAATCAGGCCTGCCTGTTCAGCATTGAGGATGCAGACAAAACGGCGCAGTGGGCCAACGCGCGTTTACGCCCCGACGATTTGGTCATTACCTCGCACGTGGAATGGATGTTCAACTGCAAAACGACTTCGCCCATGCTGGCCGACTTGCTATCATTCGGCCAGCGCAGCCCCATCTACTACGACGCCCTGAAGCAGCGCCTGCATTATTCCTGCCGATTAGAGGACGCGCGCTGGGTGATTCTTAATGATGCCACGGCGGGACTGAACAAGCACTATCACTTTGATAATACTTTGCGGGAGATTTGCAGCACATGGAAGCTCATCAAACAGCAAGGACCGTTTCAAATTTACGAGAATCCGGCCCTGGCAGCGCGTTAAAGCCGCCCGCATCCGATGAACTGAGTCACTCGCATTCGGCGGTGCGCTTGTTAATTTTATTTATTACTGCCGCGCTTGTATTCGCTTCCATGACGTGCCTGCCGCCAATCCTGGGCGAAAATGATGCCTCGCGATGGAGCACGGCATGGAGTTTAAGCACCGGGCGCGGTTATATTATTGATGAATCCCCTTATTCAACCTGCGACAAAGTGTTTCGCGATGGACACTATTATTCCAGCAAGCCTGCGCTCATGCCTACGGTTTTGGCCGGTCTGGTTCGCGTGACCACGCTAAATAATACATTATCTTTCCGCTGGTATGAGAAAATTCATGTCCGCCTGATATTATTAGTAATCAATCTTCTGCCATTGCTGATCCTGATTGTGTTATATGACCGGTTATTGGCGGAATGGAAGCTCTCCGCGCCGGCGCGCATGTTCTGCTTGCTGGCCGCCGCTTTGGGAACGTATATCACCGGCTATAGCGTAACTTTAAATAATCACACGCAAGCCGCATGGGCGACATTCTTCTCGCTGTATTGCCTGATCCGCATTCTTCAGGCGCCGGAGGGCCGCGGATTGCTCTTTTCTGCGTGCGCATTCTTCGCCTGCTGGGCGGCAATTAATGAAAACCCTGCCATCGCTTATCTCCTCATTATTTCAGTTATTTTGCTCATCTATTATCCCCGACAATCGCTTGTATTTTTTCTGCCAGTATTGCTACTGATGCTGGGGGCATTTTTCCTGACAACGTATTTCGCCACGGGCCGGCTTTATCCCTATTCGCTCAACTATGACAAGGACTTATATACCTATCCCGGCACCGTCTGGCTAAATCCCACCGGCATTGATGCCCAGCATGAGCCCAAGTGGTTATATGCGATGAACCTGACCATCGGCCATCACGGGCTTCTCAGTCTGACCCCAGTGTTCTTCTTTTCATTGTGGGGATTGCGGAA
>Ga0208826_1003538_pt1 | contig 10592 bp, 9 predicted proteins | sample AD_UKC115_MetaG_FD_184451 | JGI IMG/M metagenome (GOLD analysis project Ga0208826, IMG submission 184451) | Active sludge microbial communities of municipal wastewater-treating anaerobic digesters from Hong Kong - AD_UKC115_MetaG (SPAdes)... | ecosystem: Engineered > Bioreactor > Anaerobic >... | reverse complement strand
AAAGGGTAGTTTTCAATTTTCTCTCTCTGCGATACCATTTTATAGAAGACTAGCTTTTCAATATTTTCCAAGGGAGGAATTGAGATGGATGATGCTCTGATTGTCGTAGACATTCAGAACGACTTCTGCCCGGGTGGAGTTCTGGCTGTTCCAGAAGGAGATTCTATAATTCCAAAGGTCAACGAACTGCTTGCAGCATTTCCGCTCAGTATTCTGACTCAGGATTGGCATCCAATTATGCACTGTTCTTTTGCTTCCTCTAAAGGACTTCCTCCTTTTTCGCTAGATATGGAAACAAGTCCTCCCTCTGTGCTCTGGCCCGATCACTGCGTAGCAGGAAGCCAAGGAGCAGATTTTCATCGCGCACTTCAATCCTGGAGAGCTCGCTATATCTTTAGGAAAGGAACACGAAAAGAACTCGACAGCTATTCAGCCTTTCTCGAGAATGATGGAGTAACATCTACAGGCCTTGAGGGACTTTTATCTTCGCTTGGAATAAATAGAGTTATTGTATGTGGATTAGCGACTGATTATTGTGTAAAGGCTACGGCCTTGGATGCAAGAAAACTAGGATTTGAGGTTGTAGTGGTTGAAGATGCTATTAAAGGGATCGGCGCAGCGCCAGATGACATAGATAACGCCGAAAAACAGATTCGTAAGGCGGGCTGCGTTTTTGCGCAATCCGGCGATCTAGTGTCATCAACTCTATAATAGTAATCCTACATCGAAAGGAATTATATGAATTGCATTTATAAAAATGCCCTCTTTACGGATTTCTATGAATTGACAATGGCTCAAGGCTATTGGAAGCGCCAGATGACCATGCCTGTAGTCTTCGACTATTTTTTTCGCAAACACCCATTCAATGGTGGCTATTCCGTATTTGCGGGTTTGGCTACTCTTATCGAAGCGCTCGAGGAATTCTCTTTTTCTCAGGATGATCTGGAATACCTCTCGACATTGGGCATCTTCGAGGATGAATTTCTTCACTTTCTATCTTCTTTTAGATTTAGAGGGACTATATATGCCGCTCGTGAGGGCGAAATTATCTTCCCTCAAGAGCCAGTTGTTCGCATAGAAGCTGATCTAATCTCAGCACAGATCATCGAAGGCTTGGTGCTCAATGTGCTAAACTTCCAAACTCTAATCGCTACAAAGACAGCGCGAATCTGGAACGCTTCACACCGCGGTTCGATCATGGAATTCGGTTTGCGAAGAGCTCAGGGGGCAGATGGAGCGCTCTCCGCGAGTCGAGCTGCATTTATCGGAGGCGCAATGGGGACATCAAACACCCTTGCAGGGAAAGAGTATGGAATTTCGGTGCTCGGAACCATGGCGCATTCCTGGGTCATGTCTTATCCGAGTGAGCTCGATGCATTCAATGCTTATGCAGAAATTTATCCTCAGAACACGACTTTTCTCATCGATACATATAATTCTCTTGAATCTGGCATAATAAATGCAATTGAGGTTGGGAAAAAACTCAAAGAAAAAGGTTATAGCTTTGGGGTACGCCTCGATTCAGGGGATATCGATTACCTGTCGAGAGCAATTCGAGCTAGGCTAGATGAAGCTGGCTTTATGGATGCAAAAATAGTTGTATCGAATGAGCTCGATGAAGAGATAATCGAAAGCCTTGTAGATGATGGTGCGCCAATCGATATCTGGGGTGTAGGAACGAATCTTGTTACAGGTGGAAATGAAGCTGCCTTTGCAGGTGTCTATAAACTCGCCGCAATAGATTCGGAAGATAGGCTGCGGCCAGTCATGAAGTTCTCCGATAATCCAGAAAAATCGACTAACCCTGGCATCAAGAATCTTTGGCGCCTTTACGACGAAAACGGCGCCGCTCGACTCGATCTTATTTCTTGTCAAGATGAGAAAATACAGGAAGGACTCGAATATATCGTGCATCATCCAAGTGCGGACTGGCGTCGTTTGAAAATCACACCAGCTAGAGTAGAGCCTCTTCTTTTCAAAGTGATGGACAAAGGAAATCTAACCGAAACTCTTCCCAATATAAAGCAGATTCAGGCATTCATGAAAGAGAGGATACAAACCTTTGATTCGACATATTTGCGCCTTCTCAATCCGCACATCTATAAGGTTTCTATTACGGACAGGCTGTACGATCTCAAAGTATATCTAATTAATTCTTTTTTAAAGCATAAGCTATCGCGGAATTGAATTGCTTTAATTGTGTTTTCTATGCTCTGGCTTTTTTAGAAATGGCGCCGCACCAGAGGTGCCAGTTTTTTTACAGAGGGCGTCGAGCGAATATGCTATATTATCGCTCACAATAAGATCTTCATAGATTTCTTTATGTAGGAATCCTTCTTTTACCATATGCTTCAGCATTTCTAAAAGGTGATCATAGTAGTGCTCTATATTTAGCAAGGCTACAGGCTTTTGATGATATCCGATATATCGCCACGACCATACTTCGAAAAGCTCCTCCATTGTTCCTATACCACCCGGCATGCAGAGAAAAGCATCGGCCTTTTTCTCCATTAGAGCTTTTCTTTCATGCATGTCGTTTACCACAAGCAATTCAGAAAGCTCTTGCTGATCAACAATCTCGTAGAGACGCTGAGGAATGATGCCTACAACTTTTCCTCCATTCTTGATCGCCGCCTCGGCTACTATGCCCATGAGGCCTACATCTCCACCGCCATATACAAGAACCATCCCTCGCTCTGCCAATATACGCCCGAGTTCTTCTGCGGCCTCGGAGTACGAAGGGCGCGCCCCAGTTGAAGATCCACAAAAAACACATAAGTTAAGAGGCTGCAAAGCGACGCTTTCCTGTGAGATATTCATATGTTTTCTCTTTGATTGCACAAATCCATTTTGAACAATCTAGCGTGTATGAATAGAGGATTCAAGATGGAGGTGGGGGGAATTGAACCCCCGTCCCCATGCGTGCGATGCACGCATCTACAGGTTTATCTGGTCAATGCATTGTCGGGAGCCGGGGCACAGACCAGCACGCGGTCGGCTCCTTATTCCGGTTTAATGTCCCTCATAGGCACCGGACCACCAGTGAGGTGAGCTCCCTAATGTCACAGACATCCATGGCGTCGGAAGCTGTCCGCCATGGCGTCCGTCGCTCACTGCTTACGCAGCGAGAGCGAGAGCGCCGTTTTTGTTGGCACTTAAAGGTTTTGCCACGTTAAGGAGAGTGGCTACTCCACCTGCAGCGCACACCACAAACCGCATAGGTCGAAACCAGTGCACCCCCAAGGTTATGCTTCATATAAGAATAAGAATAAGGCAATTCTGTTATAGAATCAAGCGCTCTGCAGCAATCTTGGATACGAGGTTTAGGGCTGGCTTAAGAGAGTTGGGAGCTCTATTCCTCAATTTTGCCAATGTCGGTTAATGCCTTTTCTATTATACCACCCCCAAGCACTAGACCTTCTTCGGAGTAAAGGACTGCTGATTGACCAGGCGCAACAGCTCGTTGGGGAATTATGAATTCTATGCGTGCACTTCCTGCTTTATCGAACTCTGCGATTGCCTCTGCTGCCTTATGGTTCTGCCGGATTTTTACTTTACAAGCAATGCGCTCTCCGACAGACTCTGGATTCTGCAGTCTAAAGGAATGCGCAATTAATCCAGATGAAAAAAGCCCATTACCAGAACCTACGATAACACGGTTCCGTTCTGCATCAAGGCCAAGCACATAGACTGGTTCCGTACCTAAAGAAATTCCAATGCCACGCCTTTGGCCAATTGTATAGAATGGCAATCCTCGATGCCTACCAATCACATTGCCCTTCAAATCTACAATGTCGCCAGGCAAGGGTTCTTTGTTTTCAAAAAGAGGGGCATAGCTTCCTCCGCCAACAAAATCCTGGCTTTCGGATTTTTCGGCTGCTTCTAATCCATAGATATGCGCTGCTTGGCGTGTCTCTTTTTTTGTCATCTCTCCGAGCGGGAATATGATGTGCGATAGGCGTGCTGAATCTAAGCCATATAGGAAATAGCTCTGATCTTTATCGATATCTCTAGCTACTCTTATATATGTGATGCCATTGACCGTACTCTTTCTTGCATAATGTCCTGTGGCAAACATATCGAATGATAGGCCGGATTGTCTTGCTCTATCGATCAAGAATCCGAACTTAAGATCGCGATTACAGACTATGCAAGGATTGGGTGTTCTACCTGCAAGGTATTCGCTGCGAAAGTATTCTAGGACATATAGTTCATATTCATCAGCGAGATCTATGACATAATAAGGAATGCCCAAGCTTGTACATAGACGCTGGCATGCCTCGATATCTTCTTGCTCGCTGGGGCCAAAGCATGAATGTTTGAGATTTTCTTGTATTTTATATGCGCCTTTCCATATCTTCATGGTGAGGCCGATTACATTGTATCCCTGCTCTTTTAGTAGGCAAGCGCTAAGAGATGAGTCCACGCCTCCTGAAAGGCCGACTGCGATAGTAATATCCTGATTCATAGGTAGCGTACTTTACTAGGAATGGTATTTTTATTCCAGCATTATAATTTGTAACTCAAATTCAATCGTAGGCATTTTCCCGGAATTTGTACTTGCTTTATTGACTATATGCAGAGTAAAGTAGCTGCATGCAAGACGTTTTTATAGGTTTTACTTCCATTACATGGAAAATGCTGGTGATGTATGGCATAGGCGGAATTCTTATCTGGCTTGCAATTAAGAAGCAATATGAACCAATGCTTCTCCTTCCCATAGGTTTTGGAGCTATACTGGTAAATCTGCCACTTTCGATTGCATGGGAACATGAGGGGATACCAGGATTTCTTAGGATTCTTTACGAAGCAGGAATTGCTAATGAGCTATTTCCCATTCTCATTTTTATAGCTGTTGGAGCGATGATCGATTTCGGTCCTCTTTTTAGAAATCCTCTAATGATATTCTTTGGCGCAGCTGCGCAGTTTGGAATATTCGCGACAATGATCGTTGCAACTCTTCTTGGCTTCGATTTAAAGACCGCGGCTTCTATTGGCATTATAGGGGCAGCTGATGGGCCAACCGCTATCTATGTGGCAAATAAATTCGCAAGGGATTATCTTGCGCCGATATCGGTAGCTGCATATTCATATATGTCTCTTGTGCCTATTATCCAGCCGCCAGTAATACGACTTTTGACGACAAAGCAGGAACGATCCATACATATGCCACTGCATGAAAAACAATCGCCCCAGTGGCTCAAGATTCTCTTTCCGATCTTGGTGACGATGACCTCGGGTATCGTTGCCCCGATCTCAGTGCCTCTTGTAGGTTCGCTTATGTTCGGAAACTTGATCCGCGAGTCGGGTGTGGTAGAAAGACTTTCTCAAGTCGCACAGAATGAGCTGGCTTACCTGGTGACACTGCTCTTGGGCATTTCTATTGGAGGCTCAATGTCGGCTGAAAAATTTCTCAACTTCGATACTCTTCTCATTTTGGCCATGGGCCTTGTTGCTTTTATATTCGATACGGCCGGTGGGGTACTTTTTGCAAAACTTGTGAATCTGTTCCTTCCAAAAGAGAAGAAAATCAATCCAATGATAGGGGCTTGTGGTATCTCGGCTTTTCCGATGTCTGCGCGTGTAATCCAAAAGATGGCCAATGATGAAGAAAGAGGGAACATCATCCTCATGCAGGCCATTGGAGCGAATGTATCGGGTCAGCTTGGTTCAATCATTGCTGGCGGACTGGTGCTCGCTCTTGTGCCATTAATAGTCGGGTAGGAGTTCTATAATGGGATTTATTGATAATCTGCGAAATGCAGGCACTGCAATGCAGGCAATTGCTGTCTCTATCGGAGGCCTTCTTGGTGTTTTTGCTACATTGGCATTTTTCTTCTTGATGATTTTAGTTGCTGATCGCTTTACCAAGCACAAATGAGAATAGAGGAGACTGCAATCTGATTTTCATAGAGAATCGACTAATTGGGTGTATCTTAGAGCAAGAATCAGACGGCTTTTACCCATCGAGCAAGCTCCCGGCCCTTCTCTTTTAGAAGCTCACCTGTCGCTTCATCCGGAGCTCCTTGCCATTCTACTGGTTCGATGCAACTCCATTTAAGGGATTTGATCTTTGCTTCAAATTCCTTTTTAGCTCCTCCCACCCAACCATAGCTGCCAATTCGAAGTGACTTGCGCTTATAGAGGTGCTTTCGCTCAAAGATATCGAGAATATAGGCCATTGGTGGGAACATCTTGTATTCATAGGTAGGCATTGCAATCAATATGCCTTCGCTTTTATAGGCATCGGCAAGAATAAACGAGGCGTTTTCATTGGGAACTCTATGTATCGAATAGGGGACTTTTTCTTCTTCTATGCCTTCGATCACATGCTTGAGTCCGAGCTCGGTATTTCCATACATCGAGCCCCAAATTATAGCAATTTCTTTTTCGCGAGGCCCATCCGAATAATCGGCATAGCGCAAATAGCGTTCGATGATCTTATTTGGATTTGCTCTCCAGATAATGCCATGGCTTGGAGCGATTACCCTTATGGGCAAGCTGGAAAGCTTTTCAATGGCTCTCGTTATAAAAATGCCAAAGCTTGCAACGATATTTGCATAGTATCGAAGCGATTCAGCTTCGAAAAACTCATGCTCATCCTCTGATATTTCATCATCGAAAATTCGGTCGCCAAGTGCTCCATACGAGCCAAAGCCATCACATGAAAAAAGAACCCCACCTTCTTTTGCCCAGGTCATCATTGTTTCTGGCCAGTGGACATTGGGAGTTTCGAAAAATTGCAAGGCTTGTCCCAAACCAAGATCTAGAATATCGCCTTCTTTTACTGCTTGGACACGATCGTGTTCGAAGTAGAAATTCTTTACAAGTTCTGCGCCCTTTGCAGTAGTCAGCACAATAGCTTTTTTATTGATCGAGAGAAACTCTCTCAGCCAACCAGTATGATCGGGCTCGAGGTGATTAAGTATTATATAGTCGATTTCTTCTAGAGCTACGCCAAGCGAAGCTAGTTGACTCTTAAGCTCATTTGGAGCGCCCACCCAATCTCTGACAAGGTCGATTAGAACTATTTTGTCGGCTTTTACGAGATAGCAGTTCAGCGAAACTCCATAAGGAATAGGCCAGATACCTTCGAATAGATCGTCGCTCCGTATATCGGCATGAAGCGCAAAGATATGGTCGTTAATTGGATGAACTTTCATTGCATATCTCCTTGTTTCGAATTATATACAATATATGGGGTAACTATTAATTCTAAAATGTTCAGAAATTGCCCGTGCCTGCCGATAGCTTTATTCCAATAGTAACAGGCCTGCCCCGACCCAAGAAGCCATATTCCGTACTATCCGCTCCGAATATAAATGTAGAAAAAATTGATAGCTTGAGATAATCGGCGATTTCCCAGCTCACCGTTGGTTGCGCAAACCCAGAGATATCAGAAAAATTCATAATACCCAAGGCTGATATCGATAAATCGCTACCACCTATTTCAGAGAATGAGATGCTTGCAGCTCCATAGTGCTGACCAGAAAAAAAAGCAGCAAGCTTGCCAAGCGCAAGGATTGCGTCTTTTGTATAACCGGGAGGCGGTCCTTCTATTAAGGTTGTTAGAGCGCTAACATTATTGGAGCGATCAGCATCGCAGTAGCCTTCGCCATTGTAGTAGTATTGAGCGATGGCGGCAAAATTGCTGTTTTGGTCGCTGTATAGAAAACCCGCAGTAGCGGAAGGATAGAATTCCTTTCTATGATCTGATGCTGTGGATTTCGTGAATAAAGGAGGGCTCGTAGAGAATGAATAAAAAGTCTTAGGGCTACCTCGGGCCACAACCCCCTCCACAAAGATATCAAAATTCCCAAGCGGCCCCGTCAGCGTGAGAGCTCCGCGTTCGGAGGTATCGTATCGGTAATAGCCACTCAAGCCTAGCTCATAATTTCCAAGAAGAAATTCTGCCTTTGCAGCGAGAGCAGTGTTTTCGAAATCCGGATTGTCTGTATCAAAAATAGTATAGAAGCTCAGCGTGTTCTGGCTTGGTCCATAAGGGATGAATACACGAAACTGTAATGGGCCTTCACGCTGCGCCGTTGGATCTAAAATATCTATCGGTTCCAGGTTGATTATATCGGCTGGACTAAAGAAGTATCCGACACCCCATTTCACTGTGGCCTTTCCGAAACGCAGATATGCAGTATCTCCAAGCTGGAAATCCGAAAACAGTTCGAAAATGCGGACATCTGGGACAGAGACTGATGTAGTTTTATTGTTAGAATCCAAGAGGCTCTTTGTCTCTGAAAATGGCCAAGCGGTCTTAAAGGAACCATGTACCCTGAAATCTTCTTGAGGTCGTGCATCGAAGTATACAAGGCTGTTTAAATCAGGTTTTAGCTTTTGGGAATCTGGATCTACAAGATCAAAGCCTGCTGTCCAAGGATCATTCCATTGCCAAGAAGATTGTACAGTTCCGCTAATACTACCACCGATTTTAACAGTCTCGGTTTTCAAGAAGCTCTGAAGAGGATTTGTCTGTCTATTTAGAGAATCTTGTGATTCTTTTTGGCTAGAAGTTTCCCTGTCTTGCTGTACCACTATTTCATCTTCAAATAGTGCGTCGATATCATTGCTATTCTCTTGCGATGATATGCTGAAAGGCGCAGCCATGATGATTAGACATAGAATACCAATTGCCTCTAATCTCTGAAGAGAACTCATCACTACCTCCTTTATTACCTCCTATATTACCTGCTAACTTGTTCAAGGAAGGCTTTTGTAAACACTCTATCGGGCAAAGGAGACACAGATTGTTCTGCCATGGTGATCTGGCTCTTTTCTCCTTTGTTGACTTCATCGACAATCAATATCTGCGAAGGAAGAAGTCTTCCTTCAAGCTCGACATATTTAGGATATGCGGTAGTTCGCATTAGCCGTCCATTCACAGAGTAATCTTCTCGTTTGAGCAGCATTGTCCTATCTTTGCGAATATATAGCACTACCCGATCATAGGCTACTTCATTTGTTTTTGCTTTTAGATCCAATATCCAAACAGGAAACTTGCCCACCATACCATCGGTCATTTTCGTCACCGTATAATCCTCGGCAAATGTGCTGAGTGTAAAATCAGAATTCTTTGCTTTAGTGTTTTGCAAGTTTTCTTTCATCGAAGAATGCGAAAACTTGCGGCTTGTAGGATCATAAAACCAGACATTATCATCTTCCCTGAGATAACCCTGTCCTTTGTTCACTTCCGGAAGTAGAATCAAAATGACAAATTGCTTTTTCAAATCTCTGCGGAAGATCCGAGCCTGTGTAACGCTGTCTTTTTCTCCTGGTTTTTGGGTTACAATAGTAAAGACAGCAGAAAAATCCTTACCTGAAAAGTCGCTCAAATCATCGACTTGCTTGATAAGTGCCTTCGGATCTGGCTTTGACTGAGCAAGCAAAGGATTCAATCCAACAAAGAAAAGCATTGCCAAGATAATGATAAAATAGCTCTCTTTTTTTAGACCTCTTGTTTTCAGGAATACATTAGAGTGCATGCTAAAAACTCCCATTTATTTGACGGTTCTCAAAGCTTCTGCTGGTGGCAATTTTGCCGCAGCATTTGCTGGCGCATATACTGCAACGAGTGTAAGCACCGCTATAAGAAGAATATTGCCTATTGCGCGAAGCGGTGGCACATAGAATGAAAAATGACCGCGCTTCAAAATCAAGAATACTGGAGAAAGTGGATCAAAGCTTATAAAAGTCAAGAGGCCCATAGCGATTAGTGCCAAGATTATTCCTGCAATGGCACCTGCCAGCGCAAGCAATAGTGCTTCATATAGAAACATTGATCGGATTTCATTCCTTTGAACACCGATAGCCCGCATCGTTCCAATTTCTCGGATTCGCTCATACATTGCCATTCGGAATGTATTAGAGATGCCAATCATAACGATGGCGAAGAGAACGACTAAAACCACTGTGCTGCCTGTATCTAGAGCAACCACTATTTGCTGTGCCTGGGCAAGAACATCATCGATTGTATAGAGCCTATATTTGGTCCCTGTCCATTGTTCGGCTTTTTGCTCGAGAAGCATCGCCTGAAATGGGGTCATGGAACCATCTTCCTTTTTTGTCGAACGATCGAAGAGATTGAGTCCCATGCCCTTCATCGAAGTATATAGCGCATTAGCGAAAGGCCCCGATTTCTCTAGTCTTTCTAGCATTATGCCAAGAGACATGTATTCATTTTTCCCTAGACCGATGAGACTATTGAGATATTCAAGTTGCACGTAGGTCATCATAGAGCCGACAAAACTTGAATCTATAGTTATTGCTGCGACGCGAAATTCGCCAACATTGTTCTGACCTGTTATAGTCTGCAATTGTGCAACCAATACATCTCCTGGCAGAATATTGAGTTTTTTTGCAATGCTTTGGGATATAATGATAGCATTAGGCCAGGAAAGATTATCCCAATTCCCGTCAACAAGAGCAAGTCGTTCTTTTATCATTCCAGAATGAGACAGATCGATGCCGGTGAGTGTCTGCTGCATGCTCTTGCCCTCAAAAATCAGCGTAGCTATGGTCTGGCTGGTTTTCTGAAGGCTAACCCATTTTTGTCCAGAATCCTCTAAGGCTTGCATTATCAC
>Ga0208826_1003535_pt1 | contig 10600 bp, 8 predicted proteins | sample AD_UKC115_MetaG_FD_184451 | JGI IMG/M metagenome (GOLD analysis project Ga0208826, IMG submission 184451) | Active sludge microbial communities of municipal wastewater-treating anaerobic digesters from Hong Kong - AD_UKC115_MetaG (SPAdes)... | ecosystem: Engineered > Bioreactor > Anaerobic >... | reverse complement strand
AGCACCTTCATCTGTGGCCTCCTCCGCCGGTGCGGACAGACTCTTATCAATGGCGGTGATCGGCAGCGCCGTCATGACGAAATCATACCAGCCGGCGTTAATGGCGGCCGTGCATGTCGCCGCATAGTTGCTGTGTGTGGAAACGCCGAGGTTGCGAATCTTGCCTTCCTTTTTCAACTTTTCGGCGGCGGCGCGCAACTTCTCCGAAGTCACTTCCTCGGGGCTGCTCGTGCCATGCAGCAACACATACGTATCGATGTATTCAATGCCCATATTCCTCAGGCTGCTTTCCACCAGCTTGCGCAGCGCCGCCTCGGCATCGGCGTCGCTCATGTTGGGTAGATTGCCCGCCGGAAATCCGGAAGCCTTGGTGTGGATAATCAACTTTTCGCGCGGCATTCCCTTGATTGCCTGCCCGATAGCCATTTCCGAACCGCCGCGACCATAGCCCAGCGCGGTGTCGATCATCGTAAATCCCGCCTGCAATCCGGCGCGAAGCACGTTCACATTGCTGGCATTTATTCCCATCGCGCCAAAACAGACGGATGGCACTTTCAGTTGTTTGCCAAAAGGGCGCAGGTCAAACGGACCGCTGCCGCTGGCCGAAGCCTGCGTTGTGGCATTGGAAGCCGGTGCGGAATCCTGTGCCAACGCATTGCCGCTGAGCGCCAAGCCTGCCGCGCCTAGCCCCAAAACCTTCAGAAAATCCCTGCGCGATTCCATGTCGAAACTCATGCAAACTCTCCTTACCGGTTATGGGATTACAGCGTCACCTTTGGAAGCGCCAGCGCTTCCTCCAAATGGCTCATGCTGCTTAATCCAACGTTCACGCTGGTGATGTAGGGCTGATCCATCAGCCAGCGCAAGCAAATCTGATACAAACTGAACTGCTTGGCGGGCGTGGCGAACTTCTCCGTGACGGCCTTGACCAACTGCGGATTGTTGCGCACCAGGCGCGCGCCCTTCATGCTGATCACCGCCAGATTCGCCGCCTGCGCCTTTTGCGCTGCTTCGCGGAAATCCTCGACAGGGCGTTTGGGCGCCTGTTTGGCTTTGCGCGCGGGGCCCGATGTCGGAGCAGAAGCGGCTGCGGCGGGAACAGCCGCTGAACCTTCCTCTGTCATGGCCGCCGCAGCGGGCGCATTCTGCGCGATCTGCAACAACTCCGCATCCAAACTGGCCATGGATAATGCAGGCATCACCACATCATGCCAGCCCGAAGCCGCAGCCGCGATCGTGCATTCGGCGTAGTTGCTATGCGTGGACAATCCGAAGGCGCGAATCTTCCCTTCCTTCTTCAACTTTTCCACCACTTCGCGCAGTTGCGGGTAATCCACGTCGGCGACATTAGAGGCGCCATGGGGGCAAAGATAGATATCAATATAGTCAGTTTGCAGGCGTTTCAGGCTGGTTTCCAGCCGGCTGCGAATCTGCTTCTCGACCTCTTCCACAGGCTTCGTGTGCAGGTCTTTTAATCCGCTGGCCTTGGTCTGGATAATCACCTTGTCGCGCCCGAAGCCTTTAACCACTTCGCCAATGGTGAGTTCCGAGTTGCCCTTTTGATAGGCAAAAGAAGTGTCCACAAAATTGAGTCCGCGTGCCAGAGCAGCCCGAAAAACATTGGCATTTTGCTTGGTGAGCGAATTGCCGCCAAACATCACGCGCGGGACCATAATCTCTGTTTTGCCCAATTTTATCTTTGGCAGATCAACGGGTTGGGAACTAGCAGATGAAGCGGGAGAACTGGCCGGCTCAGAAGCCGCCCCGCCCAGCATAGCGCCCGCAGTGCCCAAGCCAATTACCTTCAGGAAGTCACGACGTGAGGACATAAGAACAAACCTCGCAAGCTGAATTTAACAATGAAGCAGCATACCCTAGCATTGAGAACCAAAATTTTGAAGCGCAAACGTAGGTCGGCTCTCCGAGCCGACGTCTGTGTTTCCGCCTAAGAATTGTGCGATGCTTTAGATTCGTCGGGTCAGAGACCCAACCAACTTTCCTGTGCTCCGCATTTGACTTTTGCGCGCGAACTTGCTCTTGTGGAGTGCTCTTGGTTCATGCCCATTCCCTTTGGAGATGCTTACGCCCATGGTGCGGTTGAACAAACGTCTGGATCAAAACCTCGAATACTATGATTACCCGGTGGAACGCCGGTATATCGACTACTTGCGCGAGACCGACAATGCCATCGAGATTGGCAATCTCATCGTGGATATCCCGCAGGTGGTCCAGCGCAAGTTTCTCTGCCACACGGATTTGTGCATCGGATGCAACGGCGGCAACTCCTTGCTGAATAGATCCTGCTGCTCCACGTTTGAAGTGCGCGTCGCCCCTGAGGAAATGGAGCGCATCGAACCGCTGGTGCCGCTGGTGGCCGAGCGCCATCCCTCCATCGCCGCCGAATTAGCCAGGCGTGACGGCCAATGGTGGTATTACAATGAGAATGACTACAACAAAACGATGGAAGATAAGGACGACGGTGGCTGCATCTTCCTGACTCCGCGTGAGGGCGGCATGTATAAATGCTCGCTGCATGCGCTGGCGCTGGAAAAGGGCTGGAATCCTTCGCGCTGCAAGCCCGCCGCCTGCACGATGTATCCGCTGTTCGTGATGACCGTGGATGATGACTTGCTGCTCACCTGCACGTGCGCCGACACCAAAACAGTGATCGACGACACGGATAATTACCGGCACTTCCGTTGCCTGGAGAAAAACGAGATGGCCGCGCTGCCGCTGTATCAGGAGATGAAGGGCGTGCTCATCGAAATGTTCGGCCAAAAAGTCTGGAACGCCATCGACAAGGAAGCACGCAAGCGCAAGTTGGTGGAATAAGCTATTGTGCGCGGCTTTCGCGCACCACCAGCAACTTAATTTCCGTCATTTCCTCCATGGCGAATCTAATGCCTTCGCGTCCCTGGCCGCTGTCCTTGACGCCGCCATAGGGCATGTGATCAACGCGCCAGGAGGGCACGTCGTTAATGATCACGCCGCCGACGTCCAGTTTCTCCCATGCGCGGTGAATCTTGTGGATATCGCGCGTGAACACGCCCGCCTGCAAGCCGTATTTCGTGTTGTTCGCCTCATCCAGTGCCGCATCAAAGTCCGTGAATTTTTCAATGCAAGCCACCGGGCCGAATACTTCCTGATAATAAAGAATCTCATCATGCGGTACATCTTCGACCAGCGCCGGCGTGAGCATCACGCCATCGCGCTGTCCGCCGCACAGCAGTTTCGCCCCCTTTCCCACAGCCGATTGAATCCATGACTCAATGCGCTTGGCATCCTCTTCCGTAATGACCGGGCCGATGAAGGTCTTCTCATCCTTCGGATCGCCGACCGGCAGTTTCTTAATTTCTTCAACCAGCCGATCACGCAACTGATCATAGATGGATTCATGCGCCAGAATGCGCTGGACGCTGATGCAACTTTGGCCGGATTGATAATACGCGCCAAAGATCAGCCGATTGACGGCATCCTCGAAATCGGTCGTATCGGCATCGATGATGCACGCGGCATTGCCGCCCAATTCCAGCGACACGCGCTTGCGCCCGGCACGGCGCTTCAAATCCCATCCCACCTCGGCCGATCCAGTGAAACTGAGCATCTTCAGGCGCTCATCTTCGGTCAGCAGATCGGCGGCATCGCGCGAACAAGGCAGAATGGAGAACGCGCCTTCGGGCAATTCGGTTTGGGCAAGCACCTCGCCAATGATCAGCGCGCCAATCGGTGTATAACTGGCAGGCTTCATCACGAACGGACAGCCCACCGCGAGGGCGGGGGCCACCTTGTGGGCCGGTAAATTCAGCGGGAAATTCCATGGCGTGATGAAGGCGCACGGGCCGATGGCAAAGCGTTGCCATTGCCCCCAATAGCCCTTCGCGCGCGGGCTGATATCCAGCGGCAGGATCTCGCCGGTCTGGCGCACCGATTCCTCCGCCGCGATGCGGAAGGTGTCGATCAGGCGGCTGACCTCGCCGCGCGCATGCACAATTGGCTTGCCAGCCTCGATGCACAGCGCCTCGCCCAATTCATCGGCGCGTTCGGAAAAGCGCGCCACGCAGTGATTCAGCACCGCTTGCCGCGCAAAATGCGGCATGTTGCGCATGGGTTCTGCTGCTTCGAGTGCCTTGCCAATGGCACGGTCGATCAAATCGCGATTGGCCTTGGGCACGCGCGCCACCACTTGACCGGTATATTTATCTGTCACCTCTAAGTCCAAATTAGGCGTCTGAGGACGATTGGCGAAATACAGCGGATATTCGGATTTCATGGTGTGCCTCCACAAGTAGGTTGGGTCTTCAATGTAGGTTGGGTCTCCGACCCGACATAAATCCCCAGCAACTCTCGTTGATAAGGCGGTTGCAGAAAACCGTTGAAACGGTTTCATTCTTAATGGGCGTGTCCCCCCGGACTGAAGTCCGGGGCTAATGAGGCAGGATCGCTCATTTCCTCAGAGTGCAGCCCGGGCCAATAAAACTCTCATTCCCATATTCACTTTACCACGCCTGCTCCTCCTCTTTCATCAATTGATTGTCTGCGCGGCTTGTGCCACATTCCTCGCCATGGATGCTGAGAAACAGACATTGGGCGCCGCATTAAGCGCGCACTTCGGTTCGCCGCCGGAATGGTGCATCGTCGCTGGATCGGGCCTGTCGAGCATTGCCGATGCGCTAACATTCCCGCGCACCATCTCCTATGATCAATTGCCACACTTGCCTTGCCCCGGAGTATCTGGTCATGCAGGCATGGTGCTGCGCGGCGAATTGCACGGCCAGCCAATTGCCGTTTTCTGCGGGCGTTCGCATTTTTATGAGGGCCTGAATGCAACCTCCACGCTGGCCATGATCCACGGCATTGCCGAATGGGGCTGCGCGAAGGTTCTGCTGACCAATGCCGCCGGGGCGCTGAATCCGCAATATCGTGCGGGCGACCTAATGCTCATTCACGAGCACATCAATCGCATTCCGGCGCAACTCTATTCCCGCGCTTTGGCATCTGATCATTTGCTACATACATCCCCTTACGATGAAACTCTCCTGGCGCATGCGCGCGAAGCAGCTCTGCGCCGAGGATTGAATATTTTTCAAGGCGTATATGCAGCCAATTACGGCCCCTCGTATGAAACGCCCGCCGAAGCGGCGATGTTGCGGGCACTTGGAGCCGATGCCGTAGGAATGTCCACCGTTCCCGAGGCGCTCCTGGCGCATCATCTGGGTGTGCGCGTGCTGGCTATTTCCTGCATCTCCAATTCGCTGGTGCACAAAGCGCAATCCAGCACCACGCATGAAGAAGTGCTTGCCAACTCACTTCTTTCGGTTCGTCGTCTCATCGCCTTTCTCCGAGCGATTATCGAAGATGGTGTATGATTTTCTGGACGGCATCCTCTTCTCTCTTTATATCTATTCCCTTGTGACATCGGCACAAAACACAGGAGTCGCATGATGAGACGGTTCTTCAGTTGTCTGGTTGCATTGTTGTTTTCGGCACCGCTGTTTGCCGCATCGAATTCCTTCCAATCGGATTACCTGGGCAAGCATCCTCATCCCTGGACGAATCTCAATTTCGATGACAAAGCGGAAGATTTTAATTTCGCCATTCTGGCCGACCGCAATGGCGGGGCGCGCACGGGGGTGTTCGAACGCGGCGTGGAGGCCGTGAATGAATTGCGGCCCGCTTTCACGATCTGCGTGGGTGACCTGATGCCCGGCTACTCGGAGGATGCCGCAGAAGTCCATAAAATGCGCACGGAAATGAATGGCATTTTGTCCAAAATGCAAGTGCCCTTCTTTTATGTTGCTGGCAATCACGACAGAACCACGGCCACCATGGCGCCAATCTATGCGCAGGACATTGGCCCCACCTATTATCACTTTATTTACAAGAACGCGCTATTCCTCATCCTGAGCACGGAAGAAAACCTGACCGATGTTGCCAGCCGCTCCGACCTATCGGATGAAGAAGTTGCCTATGCGGCAAAGGTATTGCAGGAAAATCCCTCAGTGCGCTGGACCTTCGTCTTTATGCACAAGCCGCTTTGGGATCAAGCCACGCCTTTGCCGAACTGGTCGAAAGTGCAGGACCTGCTCAAGGACCGCAAGCATACGGTCTTTGCCGGACATGAACATCACTACGGTTACTATCAGCGCAACGGCAACGATTACATTAAGCTGAGCACGACGGGCGGCGGCTCAGGCCTGACCGGACCGCATTGGGGAAACTTTGATGAGGTCGTCTGGGTGGCGGTGCGCTCCGATGAGCCGCATATCACGAACATTAATCTCGATGGCATTTTGAAAAAGGATGTGCGCACGGAAAAGCAGGAGTTGATCGCTGCGGCGTTCAACCAGAAAAACGGCGGCCTGTTCATTGATCCGCTTTGGAGTCAGAATGCGCAATTCAGCAAGGGAACAACCACTCTGCGCGTGGTGAATACCACCAGCGAGACTCTCGTGATTCATGCGACTTTTGAAGACAAACTCGAACTCAAAGTTGAGCCTGCCAAGGTTGACCTGACCATTGCGCCGAATCAAACTGCCAAACAGGAATTGACTGTCACAGCCGATAAAGAAGAAGCGGCTGACGAATTGCCGATGATCAAGTGCAGCTATGATGTGATGGCCAAATCCGGCGACAAGGAACTGCCCATTGCCAGACGCAATAAAGCGCTTGCTGTGGCGAAAATATACTCATGTCCGCCAGCGGTTAAGCCCGTAACAGTGGATGGGCGGTTGGATGAATGGTCGGAACTTCCCTATACCGCGAAATATATCATGCAGGGACAGACCTTCTATAAAGGGCCGGAGGATGCGAACGCTACATTCGACACGGCTTATGATGACAAGTTCGTCTATGTCGCGATCAAGATGACCGATGACAGCCCCATTGCAGAGCCCACCAGTTTCACGCATGAATCCGTAGCGCTGCAATTGGATGCGCGACCGGAATCGGAGCGGGCCTTTGGCTTCGCACCGGATGATCCGCGCGGTAAGAGCCTCTTTTTCCTCGAGATGTGGCTTGGCGCCAAAGGCGAGATCAACAAGCTAAACGCCTCGATGGTTCCCGAAGGCACACAATACAAAGCTGTGCGCGATGGCTCGACGCTTACGGCAGAGATTGCCATTCCAGTGAGCTACCTGAATGCGCAGCAGAAGAAAGACTGGCAAACCTTCCGTCTCGATGTGGGAATGCAGGATATGGACAAGGGCCAGAACGCGCGTAAAATGATCTGGTGGCAGCCGCGCTGGAACAAGGATGATATCAGTCCCTCCGGTTCTGGCACGTTCAAAAAAGAAGAGAAGTAAATTATATGCGCGCCAATGGAGCCTCTGATGAGTGAAGCAACCGCCGCGACGGCGCCGCAAATTCCGCCGAAGCGAAGTTCGCCCTGGCCGCTGATTATCGGCTTCGCCATTGCCGAGGTGATCGTCATTGCCCTGGGAATCGGCCCCTGGCTGACGGATCATCATCGCAAGATGGGGCGTGAATATGCGCGCGCAGGCCAGTATGACAAGGCAATTTACCACTATCAGAAACTGCTGGAGAAATATCCCGACGCGCCCACAATTGAATATGAGTTGGGGCTAGTTTATCTGAAAAGTAAGCATTACGCCGAGGCAGCGGAGAAACTGCGCGGCGTTATTGCCGCCAATGAGCGCGAAAGCAGCAATCCTCCGGCAGGTATCCATACGCAATTGGGATTGGCGCTTTTGAATGACAACCATTATCCCGAGGCCATGGATGAATTTAAGGAGGCTGTGGGCAGAGACGCAAAAGATCCAGTGGCTTCGTTTTACATTGGCGAGGAATTGTTCAGGCAGAAGCAGAATCTTCTGGCGGCTTCGTACTTGGAACGCGCGGCATTTGACCCGGTGTATGGCCAGCGCGCACAATCGCGACTGCGGGAAATTGAGAGGATCATTTTCGGGAACTTATCCGCCAGCGCAACCTCTGCCAGTGCACCTGTGCCGTAGGGTGGGTCTTGACCCACCAAACTGCTGAATTGTAAGCAGAGCCAAGTTGTGGTGGGTCTAAGCCCTCGGCTCTTCGAGCCGCAGCCTAAGGCTGCATTTTCATCCTTTTCGGTCAAAGATTCATGAAAGACTAATGCGCGTTATCGCTAATCGGCTGTTAATATGTCCCTTTCTCGCTTCTTCCACAAAATCCGCATCGTCCTTGAAATGATCCGTTTTAGCCATTCAGTCTTTGCGCTGCCTTTTGCGCTGATCGCGATGCTGATTGCGGCAGGGGGTTGGCCTGAGCCGCGCATTGTGCTGTGGATCGTGCTGGCCTGCTTCTTTGCGCGTTCGGCGGCCATGGCCTTCAATCGCCTGGCCGATGAAAGGATCGATGCGGCGAATCCGCGCACCGCCTCGCGTGCTTTGCCACGAGGACTGCTCACGCGGCAATTCGTCTGGCTCTTCACGATTTTCTGCATCGCTGGATTTATCGTGAGCGCGGGCATGCTCAACCGCCTCTGCCTGATTCTTTCGCCGCTGGCGCTCGTGGTGTTGCTTGGCTATTCCTACACGAAGCGCTTCACTTCATTTTCTCACCTGGTTCTGGGGCTGGCGCTGGGGATTGCGCCGGTGGGGGCGTGGATTGCAGTGCGCGGTTCATTCGCTCTGACGCCGCTGGTGCTTTGCGCTGGCGTGCTGCTGTGGGTGGCGGGATTCGATATTATCTATTCATGTCAGGATTATGAACATGACCTGCGCGCGCCGCTCTTTTCCTTGCCCAAGGCGCTGGGCCTGCGTGCGGCGCTGCATGTGTCCACGGCATTGCATGTGATCGCTTCGGCCCTTTTTATTTCCATCTACTTCTTAGGCCATTTGGGTATTTATTATCTGGTCGCTTCAGTCGTGGCGATGGTGCTGATGATTTATGAGCACGCGCTGGTTCGGCCGAATGATTTATCGCGCGTGAATGCTGCATTTTTTACAGTGAATGGTGTGATTTCGATTGCATTGTTAGGAGCGACAATTTTGGATTTTTTTATGTAAATTTAGGACCGCAATTTATGTCTGAACAACAAGACCAACAAAATGCGGCACAAGAAAATGTGGCACAGCCGCCCTCGGCTGTGTCCTTGTTGCCCCGACCAGATGCCCCTGCATTGCTTGCCAAGGAATCAAAGGATTACACAAAAAGAAATCTGCCTCACTTTGAAACCGATTGCCGGCCTCTTTATGTTACTTTCTGCACTTATCAGAGATGGATTCTTCCCGTTCAGGTTCGAGAAAAAGTTCTTTGTCACTGTTTGTTCGATAATGGTCGAAAAATGGAAGTGCTGGCTTGTATCGTTATGCCAGACCATGTGCATCTCTTGTATGAGCCTATATTCGACAAGGATGGAAATCCTTTCTCATTAACTGAAATCCTATCGGGCATCAAAGGGGCTTCGGCCCATTCTGTGAACAAGCTTTTGGGGAGAAAAGGTCATGTTTGGCAGGATGAGAGATTCGATCATATTGTGCGAACATCTGAAAGTACGGATGCAAAGGTTGAATACATTCGGATGAATCCGGTTCGCAAGCAACTTGTTGCCTGTCCTGAGGAGTATCCATGGATTTGGGTGGAACAAAGATTTATTGCGGTGGGAAAATCAGAAAAAGAATAATGGCTGATAGGGCCAGACAGACCTAAGGGGACACAGCCGAGGGCGGCTGTGCCACATTTTTGCAAACAGGCCAAGGATAAGCCGATGACAACACAGCCGAGGGCGGCTGTGCCACACCTGCAAAGACAATCTCGCATAACAAAGGGGGGAAGCGGATGGGGCAGCCCCCTGCAGACCACCACACCGCTTCCCCTGATCCGGGGACACTGCCATTCGGCAGGGTCCCCAACTCTTAATCTTCGATCTTCCCGCGCGATTTAAATGTCGTAATACAGCGCGAATTCATACGGATGCGGCCGCAGGCGGATGGCATCCACTTCATGCTTCATCTTGTAATCGATCCACGTCGTGATCACGTCCTCGGTGAAGACATCGCCTTCCGTCAGGAAGCCATGATCTTCTTCAAGTGATTCGAGAGCGGCTTCGAGCGACGGCGGAACCTTCTTGATCGCCTTGCCTTCTTCGGGCGGCAGGTCATAAATGTTCTTATCGAGCGGCTGGCCCGGATCGATCTGGTTCTTGATGCCGTCTAATCCAGCCATCACCAGCGCGCTGAATAGGAAGTAGGGATTGGCCGACGGATCCGGCGGACGGAACTCCAGGCGCTTGGCCTTCTCGCTGGCCGAATACATCGGGATGCGGATGGCCGCCGAGCGATTGCGCTGCGAGTAAGCCAGGTTGATCGGCGCCTCATAACCGGGAACCAGGCGCTTGTAGGAGTTCGTGGACGGAGCGGCCAGGGCCATCAGCGCGCCGGCGTGCTTGATCAAACCGCCGATGAAGTGCAGCGCCATCTCGCTCAATCCCGCATATCCGTTGCCAGCGAACAGGTTGCGCCCGCCCTTCCAGATCGAAATATGCGTATGCATGCCGGAGCCATTGTCCATGAACAGCGGCTTGGGCATAAAGGTGACCGTCTTGTTGTGCTTCTTGGCGGTGTTCTTGATGATGTATTTGAAGAGCAGCAGCTTGTCGGCCATGTGC
>Ga0208826_1003533_pt1 | contig 10605 bp, 6 predicted proteins | sample AD_UKC115_MetaG_FD_184451 | JGI IMG/M metagenome (GOLD analysis project Ga0208826, IMG submission 184451) | Active sludge microbial communities of municipal wastewater-treating anaerobic digesters from Hong Kong - AD_UKC115_MetaG (SPAdes)... | ecosystem: Engineered > Bioreactor > Anaerobic >... | reverse complement strand
AAATGGATATTCAAGATATTGTAAATAGTTTACTTTCTGAGTTGACTGAAAAAGAGCAACAGATAATAAAAATGAGATTTGGTATAGATACTTTTGAAGAGATGTCATTGCTTGAGATTGGTAAAAGATTTAATCTGACAAAGGAAAGAATAAGACAGATAGAAAAGAGAATAATGGAAAAACTTATGAATTCTGCTAAAACTGAGAAAATTCGAGAAGAATTTGTTGCTTAACATTTTGAGTTTCGATATATAGTTTTTCAAATTGGGATCCTTCAAACTGAAGGATTCCATTTTTATTTTCCAGCGATTTGCTGATCTCCCAGAATTTTAATATTTCAAAATCAAGTTTATTAAAATCAGATACTAGACTCGTCAGGCCAGCTTTTTCTGCTTCTTTAAAAAAAGATAGCAGATTTAGAAGATACTTTCCTGCTATACAAAAACTTGCAGATAGTAAAGGTTCATAGATGTTATGCCCACCTTTAAAATCGTAAAAAGTGCCACCCATTATTGTTACTTTTGAGTGATCATATAGCCAGTCAAGTTTTCCAAAAAGATCGACAATTATGATATATTTAAGGTCGATCTGGTTTTGCAAGTTTTTGAAGTTTGAATTCTGAAATTGCTTCGATTTTTCATTGTTATTTTTTTTCATAATATCAATATTTTCATTATAAAGAGATATTTTCTTTTTTAATGATAAAATAAATTCCTCATTATTAATATTATTTTTTGTATCATCAATATTATCAACTTCCTTAGATAAAAAATCGAATATTTCAGACAGAAAAATGGGGCAAAGATCTTTTTTCAAGGCATAATCTGAAATCTCCTTTGCTCTTTGAGGGTGCCTTGGAGCTATAACAAAGATTCCTTCAAAGGAATCGATCATTTTATTTATGCATTCAAAAAATACTACCTCTTCCTCCTTATGAGTTGATGCAAAAATGCAAAAAACCTTTCTATAGTCTGCCTTTTTCACTCTTACTTTAAGTAGTTTTAAATCTGTATTAAAAAATTTTACCTTTTCAAAAGGGAAATTATCTGGATAAGCTTCTCGCTCTTCAGGTAATATAATCCAGGTACAGAGTTTGATAAATGTATAATAATAAAACTCTGTTATTTTTTTTTGAAACATGGTATGTCTTATTTGAACTGCGACAATAGGAATATTTAAAATTTTTGAAGTAATGAAATAAGAAATCCAGAACTCGCTTTCGACAACCAGAAACAAATCAGGTTTTAGTAGAGAAAAAATTGTCATGGTAAATAAAAAATTTGGTACAGGCATATAATGTATTGCAAAATTTGATGCAAACTTGCAGGGGCGATTCCTGCCAGTTATTGAAGTAGTCAAAATAAAGAAATTGGCTTTATTATATTTTTCAAAAAGTGCTTCCAATGTCGCTATTTCACCTGCAGAAGTCGCAAGACATAGTATTATTTTATCATCTTTTTTATTATTAAAGCTCTTTAAAAAAGATTTATATGTTTTTATCCGTGAAAACCAGCCATATCTTTCTTTTAAGAATTTACAAAGATCTTTTCGAGTTAAATTTACTGATAAATCTATGAGAAAAAAAATTGGTAAAGCTGGCAATAAAATTATGGATAAAATCAATAATATCAAGTACTTAAAAATTTTAGCAGATTTCAATTTCTATAAACTCTATTTTTTTTAATATAAATTGAATTACTATTTTGAAAAGAAAATTAGCTTGTTTTAAAAATAGGAAAACAAAGTCATTTATGCTTTTTTAAAACTAATGATAAACCAATTGAATCCGAAAAAAAAGATATAACTTATTTTTGTATTAATTTATTTCAAAGTTAAAGTATATTTAAGTCAGTATATATTTTAGAGAATATAAAATGGCAAAAGATATTGATAAAATTTTAAAAACAATCAAACATTTTGGTCAGGGAACTTTTGACGAGATTGATGATATTATCAAAAATGAAAAAAGTGTTGTGTCAACCATAGATAAAGACTTGCTAGGTGATATAACATCAGGCGAAGAAGGTTCTCTTGATTTTGATCTTGAATCTATACTTGGAGAAGATCTGCAATCTATTAGTGTCCCACAAGAAGCAGAACAAGTGAAAAAACAGGAAGAATTGCCAGAGATAGAAAAGTTAAAAGAGACAGAAAAGGCAGAAGTTCCATTCGAAGAACTTGATCTTGGCATAATACCTGGGTTAGAAGAAGAAAAGGTAGAAGAAGAAGCAGCACCAGAAACTTTAGTTGAAAGTAAGGTAAAGGAAAAGAAAGAGAAAACAGAGGCAAAGATTTCTGCAAAAGAGAAAAAAGCAAGGAAAAAAGAAAAAATAGAAGAAGAAAGAGAAGAAAAAAAAGTAGAAGAAGGGTATGAAGATCTACAAGGTCTGGAAGAACTTGAACAGACGATTTCAGAACAGCCAGTGACTGAAAAAGAAGAGATAGAGATAAGTCCGTTTGAAGGGTTAGAAAAAAGTGCTGAAGGGGTAGAAGAAAGTTTTGAAGATTTAACATCATATGAGCAAATGCAACCAGAAGGAGAAAAAAGTTTAGAGGAAACGGAACAAGGTGAACTTCCAGAAGAGTTTATAGATTTGTCTTTAGCTGCAGAAGGGATTCCTTCGGAACAAGAGGAAGAGTTCAAGCCAGTTGTCGATTATAGTGGTTTAGACATTTCAGAAGAAGATATTCATATTATAATCAATACTTTAAAAAACTATCCAGCATGGCTTGCAAACGAGATTAAAAATCTTATACTCAATGATTCCTTATCAACGTCAGAACTTTCAGCTTTAGTAGATATGCTTTCCAATAATGTTCATTGGAAAGCTGTAATGGAGTATTTAAAAGATTCATTAAATATAGATTTAACCTATCATTTAACTCCAGAGGAAAAGGTATATATCCCGAGTGCAACAGAAAAGGCATTGCCTTATATCAAGTGGGGTTCTATAATTTTAGTATTTTCCATTGTCTTTTTAGTTGTACTATTTCAGTTTTTTATTATTCCAAATCAGGCTCTACATTATTATCAATCAGCTTACAATATCCTGGAAAAACAGAACAATCTTGAAGAAGCAATGTCGAATTTTAACAGAGCATCAGAGATGCGCAAATTTGAAAAGTGGTATCTAAAATTTGGGAGATTACTTCTTGAGCGGAATTTTTTTGAAAATGCCATGCAGATAGCTGAAAGAGGGAAAATGAATTGGCCTGATAACTTTTCTTTTTATGAATTAATATCAGATGTTTATTTCAAGCAGGGTGGAGAAAAAAATATTGCAGAATCCTTTCGAATATTAGAAGATCTACTTGGAGATAGGAAATTTGCCAGGGATCCACTCGTTTATGAAGCTATTGCTCAAAGGTATGAAAGTCTTGGGCAATACCAGGAAGCCATAAAAATTTATTCAGAAGGTTTAAGATTTTTTCAACCAGACTTTAAATATCTCATGAAAATGCTTCAGAATTTTATTATCCTTCGTAACGAAGAAGCGGCAAAAGATGTCTTTGAAAAAGCTAGAAAAAGATTTAAGAAAAGTGTTGATGAAAGTGTTTTTACTTCCTATGCAAACTTTTTGCTTGAAATAAATAAACCTTTTGAGTCTAAAGATGTCATAGATGCTGTTTTAAAATATAACTCACACTATGCTCCAATCTATCTTCCCTATGCGCATTATTTTGAAAAGATGAATCAACCAGAAGTTGCTTTGAAAGGTCTTCTTATAGCAGAAGACATTATCAATCACGGTTTATATAAAGATGATAAAACAAATGTTTTTGATGATATACTCAATGAGATAGGTGAACTTTATTACGCAAAACAGGATGATACTCAAGCTTATATCTACTTTGAAAGAGCAGTTGAACAAAATCCTTCAAATGGAAGAGCATATTTTAATATAGGTCAGCTGAATTACTTCTATTATAACAACTATAAACTTGCATTGGATTCATTTTTAAAGGCACAAAGTTTAGGTTTTTCTAACGATTATCAGGATTACATGATTGGCTGGATCAATTATCAGTTTAAAAATTATGAGCAGGCTCTATTTTCTTTCATAAAACTTGAAGTATCACATCTAAACAATATAGACTTAAAACTCGCTATAGGTAACTCTCATATAAAAGCCGGAAAGCCGGAGCTTGCCATTGGTTACCTCAGCAACTTTGTTTCTCACTGGGAACAAGTTGAACAAACTCTTAGAGGTCGTGAACCAAATAATCCCAAGCGAAAAGAGGCTTTAACAAAACTTGCTGTAGGTTATAATAATCTTGGTGTAGCTTATGCAATGCTTGCGAAGGAGAAAAGAAACAGCAGTTATGAATCTGAGGCTTTGCGACTTTTTATTCGTTCTCAAGAAGTCTACAACTTTTTATTTCCAGGCAGAGTTTCAAACGCTGAAAGTTATATTAACTCGATGTATATCTTGCATCCAGATGTTAAGCGAGAGTTGCTTCTTATGGATAGTGATAAGTATTTTCCAAAGAAAATTTTTGATTGATCCATAATTGCGTTTTTTATGAACTTGTTTTGTCTTGCTGCTTTTTTAGCATTTTTTGTTTCTATCTTTAGACATTTTATCTTCATACTTTTAAGTCTTCATTCTATCTATCTTTTATTTATTTTATTACTCTCTGAGTAATTTCGCCTTAGAGGCAATATCCTTAATGAAAGGATTAAAAATAAGTTTAAAAGCCAATTTTTTGTTTTCAACTGGCGGTATATAGTTTATTTGATGATCTTTGTCTTTAAAAAGATATGATTTAATGCGAAAAAAAGAGAAACTAATCCCAAAAATAGAAAAATTTTATAAAAAATACTTGTCAAACTGAAATTCATTTATAAGATTTGTTTAGTTAAGAGAATTATTTTAGAATAGTTAATTCCAAAAACATTATCAAATTTCTTAAAAAAGAGTTAGTTATCAAAAGCTTTTTTATAACAAAAATTTGAAAGATTAGCAAAAATATGGTATAAACAAATGAAGATAAAGGAAAAATGTAGAGTAACAAAATAAACTTTTAGATAAAAGTGGCAAAATAAGCACTTTAAGATTATAAAGAGCAACAAAACCTGATATTGGAGAAAAAATGAACAGAAAAACTGAACGAATGATGTGGCTTACAATTATTATTATATTGTTCCTGGTAATATTTTATCTTTCTATGACTCCTGGAAATGCTGCATCTACAGTATCATCAAATAGTTTGCTAAAACAACTGCAAACAGTCATAGAAGAAAATTATTACATAGAACCTCCTTCTGTTGATGAACTTTATGTAGGAGCTGCTAAAGGGATGGTTAGTTCTTTAGGAGATCCTTTTTCTGCTTATGCTACAAAAAAAGAGCTTGAAGATAGAAGAAACTCTCTGTCTCATTCTTTTGGTGGAATTGGTGCATATATAGGTATAGAAGAGAATATACCAACTATTATAAGATTAATACCTGATTCCCCGGCAAAAAAAAGCGGCATATTACCAGGAGATATGATCCTTGAAGTCGATGGTAAGACCACAGAAGGTCTGGATCTCGATACAGTTACCTCTATGATAAAAGGGGAACCTGGAACTTTAGTAAATATTAAAATAAAAAGATACAATTCAAAAGAACCTTTTATTATATCCATAAAAAGAGAGATAATAAGAGTTCAGGTTGTAAAATCAGGAAAATTAACTGATAAAATCTATTATATTAAGATTTCAGATTTTGGAGATGATACCGCATCAAACGTTAAAAATATTTTAACAGATGGAGCAATTGGTTATAAATCGCTTATAATAGATCTTAGAGGAAATCCAGGTGGTTATCTTGATGAAGCTATCAATCTTTTGCAATATTTTTTTACTGATAAAATGCTTGTTTATACGAAAGGAAGGAATAAGCAGTTTAATGAAACATACTACGCAAAAAATAACCAGTTTGTATCAGATAATGTAAAAATTGTTGTTCTTGTCGATGAAAACTCAGCTTCAGCTGCAGAGATTTTCACAGCTGTTATGAAGGACTATAATAGAGCAACGATAGTTGGACAGAAAACTTTTGGAAAAGGAGTTGTTCAACAAATCTTTCCATTCAAAGATGGTTCAGCTTTATTTTTAACAATATCTCAATATTTTTCTCCAAATGGATATGTTATTCAAGGTAAGGGGATAGAACCGGATATAAATGTAAAGCCTTACCAGTACTCGGACGATGAACTTGCTACTATAGCGATACTCCAGAAAAAAGGAGTTTTATATCAGTTTATTCAGAAGTATGGTGCGAATAATACAGATATTCTCTTCAACAAGATAAAACAATATATGAAAACTCAAAAACTTCAGCTATCAGATCAATCACTTAGGTATCTTATCTACCAGCTGTCTGAATATTATGGAGAGGAAGTGTTATTCAACCTTGAGTTTGACTATATGCTTCAAAAGGCAATTGATGTTCTAAATGAGAAGAATTCGCAATGAAAATATTTCATGGTATAAAAACTATAAGTAAAGTTAAGCAGGTTTACTATGGAAAAAATGATATTAAAAACTAACAAACGGTTAGAGTGCATTAATATTACTTCTCGGGTAGTTCAACTTTGTCAGGGTAAAATAGAAGATGGGATAATTTTACTATATATTCCACATACTACTGCTGGAATATTTATATATGAAAATACAGATCCAGATGTTGTAACCGATTTTGAAAATACTCTTTCTAAAATTGTAAAGTCTGAAGTTTCTTATCTTCATTCTGAAGGGAACTCAGATGCACATATCAAATCAAGCATTATCGGCTCTTCTGTTTCTATAATAGTTGAAAATGGTAGAATTCAGCTTGGAAGGTGGCAGGGAATATTTTTTGCTGAGTTTGATGGACCAAGAACTCGAGAAGTCTGGTGCAAGTTTATACCATCTATATGAACTTTTTATAGGATTGTCCAGTGTTTGATTTAGACAATTTATTTGCGATTAAATAACAAAAGTAAAAGAAGATAGGAAAAAAGTAGATAAACAATATCCTAAGTAAAGTAATTAATTGTTAGTGATATAACGACAATAGGAGATTTGTATTACTTTGATTAATCTAAATGATATATTTAAAAAATACAAAAAATTATTTACTGTAAAATCACTTTCACTAAAAAGAAACAGGGTCAGTGTTATTATCCCATCATTAAACGAAGAAGCCACCATAGGCAAAGTTATCGAGATTGCAAAAAAATCAAAATTTGTTGATGAGATTATTGTTATAGACGATGGTTCAGTTGATAATACAAAAGAAGAAGCCATAAAGCATGGAGCAAAAGTTATTACCAGTGCAATTAGAGGTAAAGGCTACTCAATGAAAGAAGGTATGATTATAGCCAAAAATGATATTTTAGTATATCTTGATGCAGACATACCAGATTATCAGCAGGATATAGTTTCTAAACTTGCTTCACCAATCGTCTATGAAGATTATGATTTTGTAAAATCCTGTTTTGACCGAAATGCGGGAAGAGTGACAGAACTTGTAGCTAAACCTCTTCTATCCTTATTATTTCCAGAGTTAAATGTTTTCTCTCAGCCACTTTCGGGGATGATTGCCGTGAAAAGAGATTTATTATCTAAAGTTCACTTTGAAAATGATTATGGAGTTGATATTGGTCTACTTATAGATATTTATAATCTTAAAGCAAAGATAAAGGAAGTAGATATAGGATATATAGAAAATAAATCAAAACCCTGGCAGGAACTTGGGAAAATGTCCAGAGAAGTTGCTAAAGCTATACTAAAACGTGCAGAACTAAATAAACTTTTGAATCTTGACGACCTTCAGAGTATAAGCATTATTCAAGATGAAATGATTGGTTCTGTTCAAGAACAAATGATGAACCTTAAAAAAATTATAATTTTTAACCCAAGCAATGCCGTAATTTCATCAGACATTCTATTTGAAATATTTAAAGCCTTTGATCTGGAGAAAAAACTTAATGAAATTCGAGAGAACAACGATGATTATGCGTTAAAGATAAAGCTCATAGCAAAGCTATTTGAAGGGATTGATATAGATAAAGTTAAGCAAATTACCAATTCTTTAGGTATAGATAAAGATTTTATAACTTTAGCAACAGAGTTAAAAAAAAGAGGTTATTTAACAGTAATAGTTAGCAACGGGTTTGACTTTATATTGGAAAGGATAAGAGAAAAAACAGGAATTGATTATTTATTATCAAATAAACTTGAGTTTAATAGTAGTAAATTTACAGGAGAGGTTCATATTCCTTCTTACTTTCTTAAGAACGATAAAAGCATCTGCAATCATAGTTTTTGTAAATCAAATGCATTATTATATTTATCTTCAAAATATGAAATTCCCATGTCAGATATTATTTATGTTGGAGATAACCTGCAAGATCTATGCTCCATTAAAATTAGTGGAGTTGGTATTGCCTATAAACCAAAAGTTGAAATAATTAATAAATATGCAGATGTAGTTGTAGAAAAGAATATTAAAGATATATTAAAATATGCTAGATAAATAGTTTTTAAAAATTAAACTGTTTTAGCTTCAATTTATGCTGGAGGATTTATTTGAGTTATGATTATTTTGATGATTTAGCTTATCAGAATAATCTGCTCAATTTTCTTAATGAAGCAAATGATAGTAATGACTCTGTTCTTGATTTAATATCTGGTGATGATTTAAGAGATGCTAAAATATATTGAAATTATTTAAAAAAAAAGACTCTTAATTGGTGTTCTTTCTAAAGTAAAATCAAAAGTTACGGATTTCAAATAATTTTATCAAATAGATTCATCTGGTATAGATACATACAAACAAAAAATGAGATTAAAAAAGGATGGATAGACTCCCGGGTTAATAAAAATTTCGATGGTACAAAAGTCAAATCTGAAAAGCAGACAATGCTGATTTCAACTTGACAATCTATATTCAAATTTTGTAAATTATTAATATAATTACTCAAAAAAGGATCTATATGTATGATGTAATAATCGTTGGAGGAGGTCCTGCAGGACTCACAGCAGGCATTTATGCAAAAAGATATGGGCTAAATACTTTACTTATAGAAAAAATAGCTCCTGGTGGTCAGATGAATTTAACCACAACTATAGAGAATTATCCTGGCTTTGATGAACCAGTATCCGGCTATGTTCTTGCAAATAAGATGCTCAATCAGGTTTTGAGCCTTGGTGTTGAGGTAAAATATTCTGAAGTTCTTGATATAGATTTTAAGGATAATAAAAAGAGGATTTTCTGTGATGATGGAGAATATGAGACTCAAACTATAATACTTGCCATGGGATCCAGTCCTAAAAGGCTGGGTATAGAAGGTAGGTTTATTGGTAAAGGAGTATCTTATTGTGGAACTTGTGATGCACCTCTTTTTAAAGGGAAAACAGTAGCAGCGGTTGGAGGTGGTGATACAGCTCTTGAAGAATCTATTATTCTTGCCAATCATGCAAGCAAAGTTCATCTCATACATAGAAGAGATAAGTTTCGAGGTCAAAAGGTTTTACAGGATCATGTGCTTAATAATCCAAAAATTCAAATCCACTTTAATAGAGTTCCGGTAAAAATAGATGGAGAAAACTTTGTTCAATCGATAGAGTTAAAATCTACTATTGATAATACAACCGAAAAACTGGATATAGATGGTGTATTTATCTTTATAGGTAATAAGCCAAATACCGATTTCTTGAAAGGGAAAATTGAAATGAATGATGATGGTTTTATATTAGTTGATAAAGATATGCAAACAAACATTGATGGAGTTTTTGCAGCCGGGGATATCCTTAATAAACATGTGAAACAGATTGTACTGGCCTGTTCAGATGGTGCCCTTGCTGCTTTTTCAGCTATGTCTTTTTGCAAACTCACTTAAATAATTTAGAACTGAATGAATTTGAAATAAATTAATATTAATTATTAAAATAATTGCCTTATTTATATGGCAAAAAAAAATTAGTTCCTCTATTTTTAATAACTTTTGAATTTAATATTTTTAAGTTTATTCCCGTATTTGCAACTCTATTGGTAAAAATGTTATCCCCGTACTTTAGACGATAATAATGTCAAGTTTGTTCCCGGACTTTTGACTTTAAACTGTTGTGCCAGTATTTAATTGTGAAGAGCCTAAATATTTTATAGCATTTTCGATCCTTTTTAAACTCTCTTCCTTTCCAAGGATAGACAAAGTTTCGAAAAGACCAGGTGAATATTTACTCCCGCACACAGCTACTCGTATAGGCATAAAGCAATCTTTCACCTTAATTCCGGTTTTATCTATGTATATTTTAAGAGAATCTTCAAGGCTCTGAATATTAAAATCGGTTTCTTTAAGTATTGGTAATATTGACTTGAGTATTTCTATTGCTCTATTCAAGTCTCTTCCCTTATCGGTAAAATCATCGGGATTATAGATTTCTGGTTGATGAAAGAAAAATTTACAATAGGATTCTATATCTTTAAGTCTGAAAATTCTCTCTCTTATCTCGGGTAAAATCTTTAAAATATATTCTTTCTCCAGGGTTGAAGGAGGATTGGAAACATAACCAGCTTTTATAAAGTAAGGTAAAGCTTTTTGATATAGATCGTCCAGGGGAAGCTGTCTTAAA